>Ga0181520_10000139_pt1 | contig 146429 bp, 117 predicted proteins | sample PEATcosm2014_Bin_29_FD_132451 | JGI IMG/M metagenome (GOLD analysis project Ga0181520, IMG submission 132451) | Peatland microbial communities from MTU Mesocosm Facility, Houghton, MI, USA - PEATcosm2014_Bin02_30_metaG | ecosystem: Environmental > Terrestrial > Soil > Wetlands > Peat | place... | reverse complement strand
GGATGATTGCATGACAGCGTCGGCTCCCTCGACCTGAGTAGACTGGTTGCGGCTAAACGACCACGAAGCTCGGGAGGAAAGGAGCCGAGCATGATGATTATAGGCTGTGATTTTCATCCACGGTTTCAACAGATATCGTTTCTTTTTGAGGAGACCGGGGAGTGGGGTCAACGGCGCTTGATGCACCCGGCGGAGGCGGAACAGTACTATCGCTCGCTGCGCGGAGCCAAGGTGCGAATTGGCATCGAGGCCACGGGGAGTTATGGCTGGTTTCGACGCTTGATGGGCGAACTGGGCCACGAACTTGTGGTGGGAGACGCAACCCAGATTCGGGCCTCGAACCCGCGCAGGCAGAAGACCGATAAGCGGGATGCTGAGCATATTCTGGGTTTGCTGGTGGCGGATCGTTTCCCGGCCATCTGGCAGCCGCCGGCAGAGAACGAACAACTGCGGCAACTGCTATTGCATCGCAGTCGCCTGGTCAGGTTGCGCACGCGAGTGACCAACCAGTTGGATGGGATGGCCAAGAACGAAGGGCTGTTGGTAGCGAGCGGGTGGAGCGGGAAGCGTCGCAAGGCCATCGAGGCATTACCGCTGCCGGGCTGGTATGGCGAGCGGCGCACGGATCTGCTGGCCCTGCTGGATCGGCTTGAGGAACGGATTGCGCCATTGAACAAAGCGGTCAGCCAGGCCGCGGCCAACAACGCGGAGGCTTGCCTGCTGATGACGCATCCGGGTGTGGGTCCGGTGGTCTCGCTGGCCTATGTGCTGACGATCGGCAACTGGCAGCGCTTTCCGCGCGGCAAGCAGGTGGGCAGTTATCTGGGGCTGATTCCGTCTGAGGATTCCAGCTCCGAGAAGCGCCGTCTGGGCCACATCAGCAAGCAGGGCAACACGCTTTTGCGCTGGCTGCTGGTAGAGGCGGCGAGCACGGCGCAGAGGTACGATCCGAGCTGGCACCGGCAGTATCTGCGCCTGTCGATGACCAAGCACCACGGCGTGGCCAAGGTGGCCATCGCGCACAAGCTGGCGGTGAGGTTGTATTGGATGTTGCGCTCCGGGGAAGATTATCAGCACGTCCGGGAGCGCGGTTCTCATGCGAGGCAGTCCGAGTGCCCCGGTGGTCGCTCAAAGCGGCCGATTGAATGATTGGACACCTCGACTCTTTCCGCGAGGGAGGAGTTTGAACAGGAAATCATGGGGTAAGTCTGACCCGAATACATGGTTGATGGAACCTGACGGTTGCCATCGAGAGTGATTGAATCAACGTGCGAGCTTGGGTCGTTTAGCAATGAAAAACGGTTTCAGCTATGGAACGAATCTCAGAGAAGAACGTTCTTCGATTCGTTCCCAAGTCGATGATGGGGTGGTCGGAGCGGCGTCAAGGGTCAAGATGAACGCCAAAGTGCGGTGCCCTTGACTCCGCTCCGATCACAACGGGAACCTGCGCGCAGTTTTTGCTTGACAGCAGAAGAGGCTGTCATACATGGGGCACCCATTTCCGTGCTGAATTCAGTGAGAACGAAGGAATATGGTCTAGAAGTCGAGGCGCAGGCCGAACTGCATGCGGCGATACGTGCTGAGCGTGCCTCCATACGCACCAAAAGTACCGCTGGTCAGGCTTTCGTTCAGGTTGGCGGGGCTGTCGTCGAAGCGGACTTCGTTGCCTACGTTGTAGACCTCGGCGGCAAACTTCAGCTTGAGATCTTCGTGGATGTCCCACGTCTTGGCCAATGCGGAGTCGATGTCGAAGTACCCGTCGCCGTGGAAGTTATTGCGCTGGCCCGCTTCTCCGGGATAGGGCAGGCGAATAGGGGAGCCGGTGTATACGCCGTTGTTGATGGTGTTCGCAGAGTTTCCAGCAAAGACCTGCGGGATGCCTGCGATGAGGTGCTTTTTCACCTGCACGGGAGAAGTAGCCACCCCAAATCCTTCAAGCTGCCAGTTCGTGGACCAACCGGGCTCGAAAACAGAGAAAGGCAGGCCGCTGGCCCAGCGGCTCAAGCCCGACAACTGCCAGCCGCCAACAAGGATCTCTCCAACGCGGCTGACTCCGCCCAGGGCCGCCTTGCCTCGTCCGAAGGGAAGCTGGTAGACCGCATCAATGGTGAGCAGGTGCCGGGTATCGAAATCCGAAATGGCCTTGTTCAGCTTGGGATTCCAACTGTTCTGGATGGCGCTGGCACCTCCAAACGCGTCGTTGGAGTTCTCGTTGGCGCGCTCGGCTTCGGATGCCAGATCGATAGACTTGGAAAACGTGTAGCTGATATCGGTGGTCAGGCCATGACTGGCGGGGTGACGCAGTGTGGCCTGGAGCGCGTGGTAGGAACTGGTGCCGATGGAAGACCACGCGTAAAGAGAAGAAAACTGACTCTGCCAGAACAACGGCTGCGCATTGCAAATGGGAGGGCCGTAGTAGATCGGGCAGTAGAAGTCGATGTCGGCAAGAGCGGTTGTCTCGCCGTTAGTGTACCGGGAGGGCGCCCACTCGTTGTTGTAAATGGCCTGGGTCGCGCTTTCGCCGGAGTAATCATAGCCGGCAAAGCCCGGGAAGACATCCTCAAAGAACGGGATCGTGGGGACATTCGGTACGTTACAGGGGGTGGCTGAGTAGGGACTGCAGCCTCCGTTCTGGTCGGAGATTTTGGAGAGCTGGGCACCGGCACGAAAATAGTCGCCGCCGCCTTTCGGGTCGGTGTAATCGACCGGCTCCGCTAGATCCAACTGCTCGAGCAAGTGACGTCCGAGACGGCCGACGTAACTCTCCTCGAAGACAAACCCGCCCGGAAGTTCATGCTGGATGGAAAAGTCGAGGGCGTAGGCATAGGGCGTCTTGAGGTGGTTATCGATGCCCCAGGTGATGGCGAAGCCGCAATCCGGACCGGTAGGCGGCGTGAAGGGATAAGTGACAGTGGGCGTCGCACCCGCACAGCCTGCCAATGCTGGAATCGAGTGCTGACCAGTGAAGCGGGGCCCGTCCTCAGTAGCGTATTCGCCGGCTGGATTGGTAACGCCGCTGGTGAGGCCGAAAGACCCTTGCTGATCAAAAGAGTTGACGATGCCCTCTCCGAAGTGGTCGAAGTACATGCCCGCGCCGGCGCGAACGGTGGTTTTGGTATTGGGCGCGTAGACGGCGGCGAAGCGGGGCGCAATGTTTGCTTTCTGCTTGGCCCAAAAGCCCGGGCGGTGGTTAGCCTTGCCGCTGGGTGCGAATGAAAGCAAGTCCTCGAAGACGTTGCCCTGGGCTGCCGCCTGGCCGCGCTGGAGGAACCACTCGCGGGTGTCGACGGTGGGCGCTATCTGCTGACCTTTGGCTTCGTAGGGCGCCTGAAGCAAGGAGTGGCGCATGCCGAACGTCACCGTAAAACTGGGCTTGATGCGCCAGGAATCCTGCAAGTAGTACTCGAACTCATTGGCCCGGAAATAACGGTTGATGAAGGTTCCGTCGGGGTAGAGAGACCCACTGGTGGGACTGGTGACCTGGTAGTTGTATGTCTGAGTCGTTTCGGGCACGGTTCCGACCAGCGTGTCATAGGCAATCTCGTAGGAGTTGGTGAACCCGCTGCCGACTGCCGGAATGCTGGGGTCAAGGGTGGAGGGATCGTTGGGAGAGTCGCTCAGCCAATAGGGGTTGGTGCTGGCGTTGGTATAGGAGTTTGCGTCAGTGCCGCGATTGTTCTGGATCCCGCGCCAGTTGCCACCGAAGCTGAGGGTGTGGGTGCCTTTTGTCCAAGTCAGGTTATCGGTGATGTTCTGGACCGGCACGTTGACCGCAATGGAGAGAGCATCGGAGGTGGGCTGGTCGAGAAAGCGGAAGGTCACCCAATCGCCTGTGCCGGTGCCCGCGCCGCGCGTCGAGTAACCTTGGCGGATATACCCGTAACGGAGATCGTTGACGATGTTGGGGGTGGGCGTCCAGGTGTGACCCACGGCAAAGCCCTTGGTGTTGTCCTCGGACCAGGATGCAAGCGGTTGACCGGGGAGATTTTCAAGGCCGCAGGTATTGGTATTCACAAGACCGGGGCATGAATCAGGATTGGTGGGCAGATTGCCGGTGTCCTTTTGCAGGTTGGCGCGGAAGAAGAGCTTCTGCTTACCGGACAGAACATAATCAATCTTGACGATGCTGGTGTTGAGCGTCTTGGGGGCCGGCGAGGCGAAGACATAGCCCGCATTGTTGATGCCGTCGCCAACGGTGTTGAGGATTCCATAGAATTTGCTTGCGCCCACCGGACCGTAGTAGGAGAGCACATTGGGGTTTGGACCGCAGGGGACATTGGTGGAACACCCGGAGTCCAGCGCGGTGACCTGCGAAGCACTCAGCCAATCCGTGTTGCCGTTGACGTCCTGGTAGCCAAGTTCTCCGCTGTAAAACTGCTGCGTGGGCAGGATGCGGGTTGCAACTTCGTTGATGGCCTGGCGCTGCCCCTCGTAGTTGAAGAAGAAGAAGAGCCTGTCTTTCCTGGCGGGGCCACCAACAGCGCCGCCGAAGGTGTTCATGACGTATTTCTGAGGGATGTTCGGTTCACCGAGATACAGTTGAGTGAATTTGTTGAACCACTGATTGGCGACGGTATTGGTGGGGCGATAGTACTCATACGCCGCGCCGTGATACTGATTTGTGCCACTCTTGGTGATGAGCGAAACCTGAGCGCCGGAGCTGCGCCCTGAGTCCGCGTTGCCATTGGAGGTGGTTACGCGAAACTCCTCGGTCGAATCCAGAGTGGAACGGAGCACGCCGGTGAAGGCGGTTCCGTTGACCTGGTCGTTGTCGTCCATGCCGTCGAGGGTGATGTTGCCCTGGTCAGAGCGGCCTCCACTCACAGAGCCGCTGCGGGTATCCATCGCATTGTTCTCTTCAGGATTGCCAAGGTAAAGGACTCCGGGCTGCATGGTGAGCAGCGCTACGGGGTCACGGCCCTCCATGGGAATAGCCTGAATGGTCGCGTTGCCGACCGAGTCGCCCAGAGTGGCGTCAGCCGTGTTCAACGTCTGAGCCGAAGCACTCACGTCGACGGTTACCGAACTGGACTGGACCGATAGCGTAAAGTCGACGGTCGCCGGCTGATTCACCAGCAGTTCGGCCGTCTTGGTCTGATCACCAAAGCCGCTGGCTGAAACCGTAATGGAATACCTTGCCGGAGCAATCTGCGGAAAGACATAAGAGCCGGCGCTGTTTGCAGTGGCGCTTGAAGAATTCCCGTTGGCCTTGTTCACAATGGAGATCGTCGCTCCAGGAACCAATGCGCCGCTGGGATCCTTCACAACCCCGCGCAGCGAGGTGGATGCGGTCTGGCCAAATGCGAGGGTAGCGGCGGAAAGGGTGCTAAGCAGCACCCATCCGCATAGGGACTGTTTCACGTCAATTCCTCCAATCAGGTTTCCCTTGTTGATCGTGAATTGCGGACTCTGGGTATCTATGCTTTGTTGTTGAAGTCTCAACCGACGCACGGCAGGTAGGGGATCTGCCGGCAAAACTACCTCTCAACGGCTGCGCATCCCATGGTGGGACGAGGCGTAGCTGCTTGCATGAGGTGGTAGGCAATGACGCCAGCGGGGGGCCACTGGCGATGAAAGTTAGTTCATTCTGCCGATTATTGAATAAATATTCAATAACGGGTCACGTTCCAGCAACAAAAAAATCGGTCGGGGAATGCGGATTGTGTTTCTGCCGAAGTCATTGTTGCTGCTGCATTTGCTGCAATTCAATAAGATGCATGGGTAGCGCGGGGGGTTGCTGAGCGCGCTCTACCAGCACACTCCAATCATCGGGGATAGGCAGTTTGCGATCCAGCGCCGGCGGCTGCTCGCTGGCTTCGACATGCACAGCTACATAAAGCTCGCTTTCGGTGTTCCCGCGGAAGATTCCGTGCGTAGGCGGCACGTCAGCATAATCGCGTCCCACAGCGGTGCGGATGTGGCGGTGGTGAGCAACCAAATTGTTGGTGGGGTCAAAGCCGACCCATCCCAGGTGCGGCAGCAGCACATCGACCCATGCGTGAGTCGCGTCGGGCGTGGACCGGTCGTGGTCTTCGCGACTGCGGTAGAGATAGCCAGAGACGTAGCGAGCCGGGATGCGCACGTGGCGCAGCAGAGCGATCATGGTGTGGGCAAAATCCTGGCATACGCCCTTGCCGCTCACAATGGCCTCGTCAATGGGCGAGTCTACGCGCGTGTGGCGGGGCACATATTCGAAGTAGTCGAAGAGGCGCTGGTTTAACTCATGGACCAGCATCAGCGGATCATCGCGGCGGACCACGCCCAACTGCGAGGCCAGCAGAGTTACGGCTGGAGTTTCAACGGCGAAGGTGCTGGGGAGCAACATCTCCCAGTAATCGCCATTCTCGACCAGGGCATCCAGTTCGCTCCAGGCGTCGGGCGCAAGAAAGCTGGGCACGTCGGGTAGCGCCTGCTGCTCCACAACGGACTCCGCGATGATGACCAGCTGATTATGTTCGCCGGGAATGTCAAAGTGCTGCACATTGTTGCCCTGGTGGTCGCGGTAACTGAAGACGCGGCAGCGGGGACTGACGGAGAGCGAAAACGTGAGGCAGTGCTGATTGGAGTCGGAGCGCGGATTCATGCGCGTCTCCATGATGCTCTCGCTGATGGGGTGCGAGTAGCGGAAGCGCGTGAGATGCCGGATGGAATAAAAGTTCATTCGTATTCCTAGATGGCCAACGCCGACTGAATGGAATAGTGGACGTAGTAACGGTAGATCAACTCATGGACGCGCATGCACTGCTCACGGATGGTATGGAGAAAGGCCGCCGTATCGCCGGCCAGAATTTCGCCGATGGTTGTGTAGCCGAGCATGGCGTGCAGCCTGCCGATGACCGCGGTCAACTCGTCCGGAGACCGGCGGCCGCCGGTGCGTTGAATCGAATCGACGGCCAGGCGAATGCATTCCACGGTGTAGCGGATGGCGTGGGGAAAGTCGCGGTTCAGGAGCAGAAACTCCAGGATGCGGTCAGGGCTCAAGTCGGCGGTGTAGACCTGGCAGTACGCTTCAAATGCCGTGCAGCAACGCAGGAGACCGACCTGCTCAAGATACTGATAGCCGAATTGTTCACGGTCCGTCTCGATGAACAATTCGGGCTGATAGACCTCAAGGAGCGTGGCCGTGGCGTAGGCGCGCTCAAGGTAGCGGCCAAGGCGGATGAATTGCCATCCCTGGCCGTGAATCATGGTGGTGTCGCTCACGCCCTTGAACAGGTGGATGCCATCCACCACCGCGGACAGCGAATCGCTAATGTTGGAGCGGGCCTGGGTGGGCGCATGGGGCGAGTGCATCTGGTGGTAGAGGCGGTTGAGCCGCTGCCACTGCTCGGTGGAGATCTCTTCGCGCACCTGGCGGGCATTTTCACGCGCCGCGTTCAGGCAATAGGTGACCGAGGCGTGGTTGGCGCTGTCAAAAATCAGCCGTTCCGCCATCGCTTCCAGGTCGCCCTCCCATTCCAGGCCAGCCGGTTTGCCTAGCGCAGCCACCAGCCGATGCCAACGTGACTCCGCACTGGCGCCGCCGGGGTCCAGCATCAGGCTCATGGTGACGTCTAACTGGCGCACGGTGTTCTCCGCACGCTCAAGGTAGCGGCTCATCCAGTAGAGACTGTCGGCAACGCGCGAAAGCATCGTCGTACTCTCCCGAATTCCGTTTCTGATGGCTATTCCAGAACCCATGTGTCCTTACTGCCGCCGCCTTGCGAGGAGTTGACGACCAGCGAGCCTTTCTCCAGGGCTACGCGGGTCAGGCCCCCCGGAACGATATTCACTTTGTCTCCGAAAAGAATGTAGGGCCGCAGATCCACGTGGCGCGGCTCTAAGTGGTCACCGATGAGGCATGGAGCGCGGGAAAAATCGAGAGTGGGCTGGGCGATGTAGTTGCGTGGATTGGCCTCGATCTGGCGGGCGAACTCTTCGCGCTGGCGAGCCGTGGAGTGAGGGCCAATCAACATGCCGTAGCCACCGCTTTCGCCCACCGCCTTCACCACCAGCTTGTCCAGATTGGCCAGCACGTGACGGCGTTCCCTTTCTTCGGTCAGCAGAAAGGTCTCCACATTGGGCAGGATTGCATCCTCGCCAAGATAGTAGCGGATGATGCGCGGCACGTAGGCATAGAGCGCCTTGTCGTCGGCCAGGCCGGTGCCGAAGGCATTGGTCACCGTGACGTTGCCGGCACGGTAAGCATTGAACAATCCCGAGCAGCCCAAGGCCGAGTCTGCGCGGAAGATGAGCGGATCGCTGAAATCGTCATCAACGCGGCGATAGATCACGTCCACGCGCTTGAGCCCGTCGGTGGTGCGCATGTAAACGATGTTGTCGTGGGTGACCAGGTCGCGACCCTCAACAAGGTCGATGCCCATTTGCCGGGCCAGATACGTATGCTCGAAATAGGCGGAGTTGAAGACTCCGGGGGTGAGCAGCACGATGTTGGGCTCTGGCCGCCCTTCAGGCGCCAGCGAACGCAGCGTAGCCAGCAGCAGTTGCGGGTAGTGCTCGATGGGGCGGACGCCATAGCTGTGAAAGAGCTGCGGAAAAGTTCGCTTCATTACCCTGCGATTGGTGAGCATGTAGCTCACACCCGAGGGCACGCGCAGGTTATCTTCAAGCACTACGAACTCACCCGAATTGAGACGCAGAAGGTCGCTGCCCACCACCGCGATGTAGACGTTGCGGGGCACTGACAGCCCGCGCATCTGGCGGCGATAGTGCTTGCAGCTATAGACCAGTTCGCGGGGCACGACGCGGTCGTTCAGGATCTTGGCTTCAAAATAGACATCGCGGAGGAAGAGGTTGAGCGCCGTGATGCGCTGGATGAGACCGCGCTCGATGCGATCCCACTCCTGGGCAGTCACCAGCCGGGGCAGAAGATCGTAGGGAAAGATGCGCTCAGTGCCCTCTTCCCGCCCGTAGACGGTGAATGTGATGCCCTGGGTGAGGAACGACAGCTCAGCCGATTGCTTGCAGCGCTGCAATTCTTCCTGCGGCAGCCGCGCCAGTGTCTCTGCCAGGGCCCGGTAATGCGGACGCACTTCCCCGCCCGGCTCGCGCATCTCGTCGAAGGCGCGGTCAAGCGGATAGTCTCCGAAGAGGGTTTCCACTTCCGCTGGATGGCCGGCGCTCATGGGATGGGTGGATGTCCTTTTGCCGCGGATTCAGGGTTCGGGCGGATGAACTTCGGCCTTCCGGGCAGATGCGCCGCATCCCTCCCGCTCAGGCTCCCAAGTCCCTTCCGCGTGTGCCCTGTTCTTTAGCTTGTAACACGCTGGGCATAAAGGCACAATCAGGAAACCACAGCTTGCCAGAAGGACTAACTCCAAGCAGGTGTCCTTAGCCAATGAAAATAGGCAAGGCGGCGAGCCGTGGATGGCCTCGCCGCCTTGTTTGTGCATTCGATTCAGTGGTTCAGGGACGTCTAGTATCGTGACCGCGTAGATATGTGGTTTCCCAGGTCTCAAATGCGAGACCTGGGGCACCCATTTTCGATTCAGTGTTTCAGCACGCTCTAAAACAGGTTCCAGAGCGACTGGTTGTACACCGCATGGTGGAACTGTACCTCGGAGCCCTTGACAATCGCCCCCAGCTCGCGCGGCGAACGGTTGGCCGCGGCCTGCTTCAGATCCGCATAACGGCCCTGCACATCCGCTCCAAGTGCCTCGGCGATCCAGCTTGACTCCTGGAAGTCGCTGATCGCCTTCTGGATGTTGTCAGGCAGATAGCGTCCGCCCGCACGAAGATCTTTTTCGTGCGAGATATCGCCATCGATGCCGGTCTTGAAGATGGCGTAAAGCGACAGGTAGGGATTCGCATCCGGGGCCACGGCACGCACCTCAGTCCGCATCGACCGGTGATTCCCAATCGGCACACGGACCATCGCCCCGCGGTCAACAGCCGAGGCACGAATCTGATTGGGCGCCTCAAAGTGCGGATCCAGACGCCGGTAAGCGTTCACGCTGGAGTTGAAGATGAGGCAAAGATCCAGCGCGTGTGTGAGGATGCGGTCCAGGAAGTCCCAGCCAAATTGCGAAAGCTGTTCTTCGCCTTTTTCGTCCCAGAAGAGGTTGGTCTTGCCCTGGGAGACCGAAACGTTGGTGTGCATGCCGCTGCCGTTGACGCCGACCACGGGTTTGGGCAGGAAGGACGCCGTGTACCCCAGATTATTGGCGATCTGCCGGCACAGCAGCTTATAGAGCTGGATTTGGTCTGCCGCCGCCACCGCTTCAGCATAGCCATAGTTGATCTCAAACTGGCTGGGCGCAACTTCGGGGTGGTCCTTCTCGTTCTGGAAGCCCATGGCGCGCTGCACTTCGGCCGAAGTATCAATGAACTGGCGCAGCGGATCGAGCGGTAGAACGTGATAGTAGCCGCCGGTGTTGATGAACTCAAACTTGCCGGTTTCGTGGTACTTCTGTTCGGCATCGCGGCCTGCAAACAGAAAGCCCTCGATCTCAGTGGCTGCGTTCAGCGTGTAGTTCTTCTCCTTAAACAGCTTGTCGGAGTAGTTCTTGAGCACGCCGCGCAAATCCCCGGTGTAGGCAGTGCCGTCCTTATCGAGCACCGTGCCGAAGACCAGCACCTTGCCGTTGCCGAACACGTCCGCAGGCACCCAATAGAAAGCACTCCAGTCAATTCCCAAGCGGAGGTCGCTCTCTTTTTGGGCCGTGAAACCGCGGATGGAAGAGCCGTCGAAGGTCAGGTTCTCGTAAGAACCGAGCAGAAACTTCTTGTCGTAGTCAAGCAGGTGCAGACGGCCTTCGAGGTCAGAGAACAAGACCGTTACAGCCTTGATCCGCTTCTCGTCGGTCAGGTATTTCAGACGCTTTTCGCGGACTTCGTCGGCTGGCGTCCGGCTCAGGCGCTCCTTCTTCGCCTGCAGGTTGAGTTCCTCCAGCTCCTCGTAAGGGAGCGCTAGAAAATTGCGATACTCAGTGGACATTATGTCTCCTTCCCGGCGGATAAAAGGTGCAGCCCGGCGTGATCGAACCAGTTACAGCTCCACTTTGCATCGGCCTATCGAGGCTGGTTGCGGCCCGCGGGCCGAGCAAAAGTGAGTTGGAGAGCGAGAATGAAACCGGTTAAAGCGCGCGCAAAGCTACTTGTAAGCTTGTGACTATAGGGTAACGCCGCACGCCCGCCCACGTAAAAGGAAATCGCAATTCTCGCAAGAGAGGTGTGGAAGAATGGAAGGAAATGGGGCTCAGCACGCCCTGCCAGCCGCTTTCCGGCTACCCGTTACAGTAGCCTATATCTTTCAGGAGAACTTGACGCTCATGCGCTTACGCCGCTGCTCATTCAACTTTGCCGCGATACTTTTCGCAACCGTAGCTGTGGCCATGGCGCAGGCGCAAAAGGCGCCTATCCAGATTACGGCCGACCTTTCCGATGCGCCGCGGAGGCTTTATCACGCCGAGATCGACATTCCTGTTTCCGCAGGGCCGCTCACTCTGACCACACCGCAGTGGATTCCCGGCACACACATGCCGTACGGCCCGGCACATGCGATTGCAGGCGTGGTCTTTACCGCCAATAACCAAACGATCCCATGGCGGCGCGACGATGTGGATCTCTACCAGTTTCACGTTACAGTTCCCAAAGGAGCGACCACGCTGCACGCGCATCTGGACTGCATTGTCACGGCGCGCGTTTCGCAAAAGCTTGCGGTTCTGGAGTGGGAGAAGCTGCTGCTGTATCCGGCCAGCACCCCGGTACGCGACATCCCCATCCAGCCCTCGGTGATCGTGCCCGCAGGCTGGGGAATCGGGACGGCACTCTCGCCCATCGGGTCCGGCCCCTACCCCGTGCCCGCAGCAGGAAGCACCACCCGTTTTGCGGCGACGAACGTGGAGCAGCTTGAGGATTCGCCGATCATTGCCGGGCAGTATTTCCGCGAGTTCCCGCTGGCGCCCACAATTACGCCCAAGCACTTTCTGGATGTGGTTGCGGATTATCCCGACGACGCGAACCTTCGCCCGGCAGTGCTGGCCGAAGTGGCCAACCTGGTTCGCGAGGCAGACGCGCTCTACGGTTCGCACCACTACGGCGTCTACCACTTCCTTCTGACACTCTCTGACGTGGCGGGTGGCGAGGGCTTGGAGCACGGCCAGTCGTCGGATAACGGCGTAGGCAGGAAAGGCTATTCCGACGACGCCCACCAACTGCCCGACGCCGACCTGCTTTCGCATGAATTCACGCATTCGTGGAACGGCAAGTACCGCCGACCCGCGGGCCTTTATCAGCCGGACTTTGCGACCCCGCAACATGGCGCGCTGCTTTGGGTGTATGAGGGCATGACAGAGTATCTGGGCAATGTGCTGGCCGCGCGCTCCGGACTCAAGTCCCAGGCGCAGTATCGCGATGTGCTGGCCCTGACCGCAGCCGAGCTTGATTACACGCCAGGCCGGGATTGGAGGCCAACGGAAGACACTGGCGTGGCCGCCAGCGTCCTGCGCGAGGGCAGTCCGGCGTGGTCAAACTGGAAGCGCTGGCAGGACTACTACTTTGAAGGCGAATTGCTGTGGCTCGATGCCGACACGCTGATCCGCAAGATGACGCAGAACAAGAAGTCGCTGGATGACTTCGAGAAGGTCTTCCTCGGCAAGGGTGGGAATACCGGGCCCCTGATCGTGCCGTACACTTTCGACGAGTTGGTTCAGGATTTGAACGCCGTGGTCCCTTATGACTGGGCAACCTTTCTGCGCGACCGAGTGGAAAAGATCAACCCGCGCGCCGACCTGGCCGGGATCGAACAGGGCGGCTACAAACTGGTCTACAAGGACAAACCAAGCGCCTCAGAGCGCACGATGGCAGAGTCGGAAGGGTTCTTCAACCAAGGGTTGGACTGCTGGTACTCCATCGGCTTAAGGATCAAGAAGGACGGCACCATTGCCGACGTGCTCTGGAACGGCCCCGCCGACAAGGCGCGGGTGGCGCCGGGTGAAAAGATCCTCGCCGTGGACGGGCAAATCTACTCTGCCGATGCGCTGCGAGCGGCGATCCGCGCGGCTAAGGGCGGCGGCAATCCGATTCACTTCATCCTGCAGGCCGATTCGTTCGTCTCTACCGCCGACATCGATTACCACGATGGGGAGCGCTATCCTGCGCTGGAACGCGTGGAGAACACACCCGCCTATCTGGATGACATCCTCAAGCCGCTGACGCCCCAGGAAAAGGCGCCGGAAGAACCCAAGAAGGATGCAGACTGAACACTGCCAAGTGCCCTTTGCGATGGAGTAGTCTGGTTGGTCAGGAGATTCCCGGCCACGATGTTCAAGCTCCGCCTCCGTTTCGCCTTTCTCGCCGCTTTTGCCTTGGTACTCACCGGGCTCCACGCCCAGACGCCCGCACCGGAAACACCCAGGGAAGACAGCGTCCGCACCCACTACACCAAGTACGAATTCCGCATTCCCATGCGCGATGGCAAGCGCCTTTTCACCGCAGTCTACGTGCCTAAAGACGCGGCCGGCGGACCCTATCCGTTTCTGATGGACCGTACGCCATATAGCGTGGGGCCCTACGGCGAAGACCAATATCCCCAGCACCTGGGACCTTCGGAAGAGTTTGAAAAATCGGGCTACATCTTTGTTTACCAGGACGTGCGCGGGCGGTGGATGAGCGAGGGCGATTTCGTTGAGATGCGCCCGCACATCGACGACAAGAAGTCCCCGCAGGATGTGGACGACGCCTCCGACACTCACGACACCATCGAATTCCTGCTGAAGCATATCGCCAACAACAACGGAAAGGTTGGCATCTGGGGAATCTCCTATCCGGGGTTCTACACCTCGGCTTCGATCATCGATTCGCATCCTGCACTGGTGGCCGCCAGCCCCCAGGCACCCATGACCGATCTCTTCCGCGGCGACGACGCCTATCATGGCGGCGCTTTCATGCTCTCGGCCAACTTCGGTTTCTACGTTTTTTTCCATCCGCAAACAGAGCCGCAGACGCCCAAGCCCGGTACGCAATTCGACTTTGGAACGCCGGACACTTACAGGTTCTATCTGCAAGCCGGCAATATCGACAACCTCGATAAGCTCTACTTGAAGGGCTCGAACTGGCTCTTCAACGACCAGTTCAAGCACGACACGTATGACGCTTACTGGCAATCCCGCGACCTGTCGCGCCACATGAAGAACGTGCACTGTGCGGTACTGGTGGTGGGTGGGTGGTACGACGCTGAAGACCTGATGGGTCCCTACCGCACTTTCTACGCCATCAACAAGTTCAACCCCGGGACGCCTACGACGCTGGTTGAAGGGCCGTGGGTGCATGGAGGATGGTCACGCGGCGACGGGAGCAGCCTGGGCGACGTGCAGTTCAATGCCAAAACCAGCGAGTATTTCAGAACCAACGTGCAGTTCCCCTTCTTTGAGCATTACCTGAAGGGAAAGGGCGCAGCACAGCCTAAAGCCGTGGTGTTCGAGACCGGGACCAACGTCTGGCGCACCTTTGACGAATGGCCACCCAAGGCCGCGACTCCCAAGACGCTCTACTTCCACGCAGGCGGCAAGCTGAGTTTCGAGCCTCCCAACGAGACCAGCAGCAAAGACGAATACGTGAGCGATCCCAACCACCCGGTGCCGTTTGTGGGCTACACCACCGACACCGTGCCGCAGCGCTACATGGTCGACGACCAGCGTTTCGCCAGCTACCGGCCCGATGTGCTGGTCTACGAGACCGATCCTCTTCAAGAGGATGTGACCATCGCCGGTCCTATCTCGCCCAAACTGAAGGTGGCCAGTTCCGGCAGCGATTCCGATTTCGACGTGAAGCTGATTGACGTCTACCCAGGGGACTATCCCAACCCGGAGGACACTTCGCGCCCCAACAAGCGCATCCTGGATGCGGCGCCGCTGCAGATGGGCAGCTATCAACAGTTGCTGCGCGGCGAACCGTTCCGCGCCAAGTTCCGCTCAAGTTGGGAAAAGCCTGAGCCGCTTGTGCCAGGAAAACAGACTGCAATCGATTTTGAGATGCCGGATTTGTTCCACACTTTCCGCCGCGGTCATCGCATCATGGTCCAGGTGCAGAGTTCCTGGTTTCCGTTGACCGACCGCAATCCGCAAACTTTTACCGACATCCCCAACGCCACGCCGGAGCAGTTTCAGAAAGCCACTGAAGAAGTGTTTCACCAGAAGGACGCAGCCTCCGGCGTCGAGGTGCTGGTGCTGCCGAAAAACTAGCTCCTAGCTGCTGGCTTTCTCTTGCTTGTTTGAGTTACGAGTGGCCAAGAGCTAGAAGCTGGAAGCCGCTATTCGATCCATGAGGACTAAAATGTTCGCTCGTATGCTTCGCTTCGCTCTCCCGCTCTCGGTCGCTCTCGTCCTGACCGCGCTGCCCGTAATCCATGCCGAGGAAGGCATGTGGACATTCGACAACCCTCCGCTCAAGCAGTTGGCAGCCAAATATAACTTCCATCCCACTCAGGAATGGCTCGACCACCTGCGACTGTCGAGTGTTCGCCTCAACGACGGCGGGTCGGGCTCGTTTGTCAGCCCCAACGGACTGCTGCTGACCAACCATCATGTGGCGCGCGGCCAGTTGCAGAAGAACTCAACCGCCGAGCACGATTACCTGCGCGACGGCTTCTATGCGGCCACGCCGGACCAGGAGATGAAGTCCCCGGACCTGGAGATTAACGTGTTGGTCTCGATGCAGGACGTGACCGCGCGGGTGCAGGGTGCGGCCAATGGCATTGCCGATGACGCCAAAGCGTTGCGGGCTCGCGAGGCTGCGGTTGCGGCCATCGAAAAAGAGAGCAAAGACAAGACCGGACTTCGCTCAGACGTAGTCTCGTTCTACCAGGGTGGTGAGTACTGGCTCTACCAGTACAAGGCCTACACCGACGTGCGCCTGGTGTTTGCGCCTGAGGAGCAGGCCGCGTTCTATGGCGGCGATCCGGACAACTTTACCTATCCCCGCTACGACCTGGACATGGCGCTGTTCCGCGTCTACGAAAATGGCAAGCCGCTGCACACCGAGAACTATCTGAAATGGAGCGCCAAGGGTGCCGCGCCGGGTGAGCTGATTTTCATCTCCGGCCATCCCGGTTCCACGGCGCGGCAGGACACCATGGCCGAACTGCTGGTGGAACGCGATGTGAGAGAACCGGCGCTGATCGAGTATCTGAATCGCCGCATCGCCGCCGCGCAGGCCTATGCGGCACAGGGGCCAGAGCAGGCGCGGTTGGTGGACAGTACGATTTTTGGCCTGCAGAACAGCCTAAAGGTTTATGTAGGGCGCGCTGAAGCGCTGGCCGACAAGGCCATTGTGGCGAAAAAAGAGGCCGAAGAAGCCGATTTTCGCAAACGGGTGGCGGCCAATCCCGAGTGGCAAAAGGAATACGGTGGCGCGTGGGATACGATTGCGCAGGCCGAAGAACTGGTGAAACCGGAGATCCGTAGCCAACTCTTTCGCCGCACAGACAGCCGGCTGTTCAGCATCGCGATGCAGATTGTGCAGTACGCGGCTGAGGTGAAGAAGCCGGACGGCGACCGGCTGCCGGGATACCACGACGCGCAACTTGATTCCATGCGATTCCAGCTTCTGTCGCCGGCCCGGATTGAGGTTCCCACTGAGAAGCTATTCATGACCAGTGCGCTCAAGCTAGCCCAGGAAAAGCTGGGCAAGGACGACGCTTATGTGCACGCCATTGTGCCAAACGGCGATGTGGAACAGACGGTAAATTCCCTTGTGGACGGAACCAGATTGGCTGACCCTGCCACGCGCAAGACTCTGCTCGAGGGTGGCGAAGCGGCCGTGGCCGCCTCAAACGATCCCATGATCGTGGCTGCACGGCGCGTGGATCCGATTGTGCGCGCAACAACCAAGCGGCTGCGCGACACCGTTTCCAGCGTGCTCACTCCGGCGGGCGAAAAGCTTGGCAAGGCCCGTTTCCTGGTCTATGGGAAGGACGCTTATCCCGACGCCACCTTCACCCTGCGCCTTAGCTATGGCACGGTCAAGGGCTTTCCTTACAACGGCACCATTGCTCCTCCCTTCACCACTTTCTATGGTCTCTACGACCGCGCAGCCAGCTTCAGTAACCAGCATCCTTTCGACCTGACTGCGAAGGAGCAGGCCGGCCGGAGCAAGCTGGACCTGAGCACTCCTCTCGATTTCGTTTCAACCGGTGACATCATCGGCGGGAACTCCGGCTCGCCGGTGGTGAACCGTGATGGAGAGCTGGTGGGCCTGATTTTCGATGGAAACATCGAGTCGCTGGCCGGCGACTTTGTTTATGACGGCACCAGAAACCGGGCCGTTGCGGTGCATTCGGCGGGCATGATCGAGGGACTGCGCAAGCTCTACGACGCCGGCCCGCTTGCCGACGAATTGGAAGGCGGGAAATAGCGCGCGGTGTGCGCATGATTGTTTAGCGGGAGACGGAGGCGGACTCTTTTCCGCAGGCTTCTCCCGCTCGCGCTGTTGTCAGTATGCGGAATGCGAATGCCGGCTCATCGGGCCGGGCGGCAGGCAGTTGAATATGCAGGCCGTCTTCGCGCTGGCTTGAAACAAGCTCGCCGGTTTGCCCGAGCAGTTCTACCGAACAGACCGACCCCTTGAGATAGGGCGTTCCCTTCCACAGTGAGCGCACGCGTAACTCGCCGCCCGCAGGCCACCCGAGCGCAATTGCGTAGAGTGCGCCGTTGTGGGTGGTAAAGCGAATGTCCTCGGGAGTGAAATCCTGTCGATCGGTGTACAGTGCGCTGCTGGCGACGGTTGTCGGGCCCTCGCCATACAACAGAAAAGGACGCGACCCATAGATAGCCTCGCCATTGGTGGTCAACCAACGACCCATTTCGAGCAGAATTGTGCGCGCCTCTTCAGGAATTGTGCCATCAGCCTTCGGCCCTACATTCAGCAGAAGGTTTCCGTTCTTGCTTACGACATCAATAAGCTCGCCGATCAGCGATTTCGCGTCGCGATACTCATCGTTTTTGACATAGCCCCAGGAGCGGATGCTGACCGAAGTATCCGTCTGCCACGGCAACAAGCGTATTGCATCCAGCTTGCCGCGCTCAATGTCCAGAACCGCGGTATTCTCAGGAAAGTCGTGATCTTTGTAGGTGAGCACCACACCCTGTTCCTTTGCCGCCGCCTGGTTATAGTAGTACGCGGCAAACCGCTTGAGGTAGGGCTGCACCGCCGGCTGACCAATCCACCAGTCGAAGTACATGAAGTCCGGGTGATACTTGTCCACGAGTTCGCTGCTGCGGGCCAGCCAGTCGTCGAGGAATGCCGTGTTCGGTGGCAGCCAACGCTCAAGGTGGTTGGGGTCGGGCTGCTTGCTGTCATCCTCGCCAGCCAGCGTTGAGGGTTGCGCGGGACCGTAGATTCCGGCATACGCGGGATCTCGCACGTCGGAATCGAACTTCATTCCGCCGTAGTACCACCACCAATGCTCAGCGCGGTGCGAGGAAACGCCGAAGTGCAACCCGCGCTTACGCGTGGCCGTTGCAAGTGCCCCCACGATATCGCGATGCGGGCCCATCTTCACCGCGTTCCACGGGGTAATGTCGGAGTCGTACATGGCAAAGCCGTCACAGTGCTCTGCCACGGGAACAATGTAGCGCGCACCGGCACGTGCAAACAGGTCCACCCATGCATCGGGATCGAAGTGCTCGGCACGAAATTGCGGAATGAAATCCTTGTAGCCGAACTTCGACTGCGGTCCGTACACCTCAACGTGATGCTTGAACTCGGGGCTTCCCGCGATGTACATGTTGCGCGGATACCACTCATTTCCAAATGCCGGGACGGAGAACACACCCCAATGAATGAAGATGCCGAACTTTGCGTCGCGATACCAGAGTGGAATGCGATAACTGGCGAGCGAATCCCAATTCGCCTCGAAACGACCGTTGCGCGTCCCTTGATCCACGCGGACCAGCTGACGGCGCACGCTTTCAGAGTTCTGTTGCGCACGCAGCCGTTCAGGATGCGAGAAGAGAAGAACAACTGCAGCCAAGGTGAGCAGATAGCACGGGCGAAGACGAAAACTACTCATCGCAACAAAATACCAGAGAATAACTTATTTATGTATTGCAACATGATGCCTTGGTGATTTATCACCTTGACTGAAAGTGAATAGGCTCAATGACGACCTCTGGAATCTTTCTTACCTTTTCTTCTTGTGGCGCGCGGATGCGCCTAGCCTTTACATCCCTCGCACTGATGAGCGCAGCAGCTTTGGCGGCGCCCGCACCGCCTGCAAACACTTCGCATCTGCTGCCGCCGACGGAGTTGCGCTGCACGAGCCTGGTAGAGCCTCTCGCCGTCGCGGAAGCGCAGCCGGAGTTGTCTTGGAAGCTGAAGGCTTCGTCTGCCGAACTGCACGCGGTAAGCCAGAGTGCCTACGAGATTCAAGTGGCGATCCAAAACGGGGCGGGAGGCGGTCAATCCGTTCTCAAGCCCGTCTTGTGGAATAGCGGCGTGGTGCATAGCGCGGCGACTTTCGGCGTCCTTTATGCCGGACCGGCGCTCGAGGCGCAGCGGTCCTACGTTTGGCAGGTCCGCGTGTGGGATGAGCAAGGACACGCGAGCGGATGGAGCCGGATTGCGCATTGGACCGAGGCGCCCACGTGGCAGGCGCACTGGATCGAGGCCCCTTCTACGGGCAGCGCGGCCGAGCCGATGCCAATCTTTCGCAAGAGCTTCGCTCTCGGCAAGCCGGTGACCCGAGCGCTGCTGTATGCGTCCGGAATGGGCCAGGATGAACTCCACATCAATGGGCAGAAGGTGGGCAAGGACGAGATCACGCCAGGATGGAGCGAATACCGCAAGACGGTCTACTACGACAGTTACGACGTAACCAGTCTGCTGCGAAGCGGAGAAAATGCGCTGGGCCTTATGCTGGGCAACGGCATGTACCGGGTCCTGCTGACTCCAGGCCGCTACACGAAATTCGTGGGAAGCTATGGCCCGCCCAAGTGCATTGTGCAATTGCACGTTGAGTTCGCTGACGGCAAGTCGATGGATGTAGCCACCGACGACACATGGAAAACCACGTCCGGCCCCATTACTTTTTCTTCTACCTACGGCGGAGAAGACTTTGACGCGCGCCGCGAGCCACAAGGCTGGGATCGTCCGGGCTTTAACGATACGCAATGGCAGGCAGCCACAAGTGTTGAGGGGCCGGGCGGAGCGTTGCTGCCAGACCTGGCGCCTCCGATGCGCGCGATTCGGACCTATACGCCGCATGCCCCGACCAGCCCCAAACCGGGGGTGCTGGTCTACGATCTGGGCCAGAACTTTGCAGGTTGGCCCGAGATTACCGTTTCAGGGCCTGCGGGCGCGGAGGTAAAACTGGTTTCGGGCGAACTGCTGAACAAGGATGGGACCGTCTCCCAAATGAGCGCTACCGGCTCTTCGAGTGACCCGCAGTGGTACTCCTACACTTTGCGAGGGTCAGGCGCCGAAAAATGGCATCCGCGCTTCAGTTACTTCGGCTTCCGCTATGTGCAGGTGGAGGGCGCCGGCACCGCTCCCGCACCGGGCAAGGCGCAGATGGTTGCGCTGCGTGGCATCGCAGTGCATTCTTCATCTGCGGCAGCAGGGATTTTCTCTTCCTCCGACGATCTGCTGAACCGCATCCACACGCTGATTCTTCGCTCAATTGAAAACAACGCAGCGAGCCTGTTCACCGATTGCCCGCATCGCGAAAAGCTTGGCTGGCTTGAGGAAACGCACTTGCTTGCGTCCGCGATGCTCTACGACTTCGACTTTGCAAGACTGTATGCCGCCACGGCGCGAAACATTGCCGATGCCCAGACCACGGGCGGCCCCATGGTGGGTAATGTTCCCTCCACTGCGCCACCCTTCAAGATGGGCAGGATACCCGAGATTGCGCCGCAGTATGTTCTATTCCAGCCGCAATGGGGAATCTTTGACGACTCGCCCGAGTGGGGCAGCGCGGCTGTGCTTGCGGCCTGGTATGTGTATCAACGCGATGGTGATTTGATTTTTCTTGGCGCGCAATATGATGTGATGCGGCTTTACACCGCGTATCTAGGCACGCGCGCAAACGACGGAATCATTGCCTACGGACTGGGGGACTGGTGCGACATCGGCCCGGGCGAATGCGGCGTTTCAAAACTTACGACGTCTGGAGTGACGGCCACGGCCATCTATTACCAGGATCTGCGTGTAATGGAAAAGACGGCCGCCTTGCTGGGAAAGAACGACGACAGCCTTACATTCGGGCGACAGGCGGAGATGGAACGCAAGGCATTCAACACGCGCTTCTTCGACCCCGTGCAACACCGCTACGACACAGGGAGCCAGACCGCGCAGGCCATGCCGCTGGCGTTGGGCCTGGTGCCGGAAAACGAGCGCGGAGCTGTACTCGATGCTTTGGTCCAGGACATTCGCGCGCATTCAAATCACGTTACCGCGGGCGATATCGGCTTTCATTACGTAGTCGATGCATTGCTCGATAGCGGGCGCTCCGACGTGCTGCTGGACATGCTCGAACGCACTGATCCACCGGGCTATGGTTACCAACTCACGATGGGCGCTACCGCGTTGACCGAAGCATGGGACGCGGATCCTCGCGATTCGCAGGACCACTTCATGCTAGGCCACGCGGAAGAGTGGTTCTATCGCGGGCTAGGCGGCATCAACATCGATTACTCCGCACAAGGCGACGCAATCCTGTTGTTACGCCCTGTGGTTGCCGGCAAGATTGCGTGGGTACACACGCGCTATGAGTCCGTATTGGGCCCTGTGGAGAGCGGCTGGCGCCGCGCTTTGGCTGAGACCGCGTACGACTTCACCATTCCTGCGAATGCACATGCCACCGTGGAGATCAGTACTGCGTCGCCAGATGCTGCAACGGTAAACGGGACACCACTTGCGAAGGCGGCCGGTGTCATCTCATCGCACGCAGATGGGAGCCAGTTACAGATTGTGCTCGGCTCGGGTCACTATCAAGTGCGGGCCGCAAACGCTGCCGGGGAACACAAATGAGTCGTAGAGTGGAGATGCTGTCGCTGATCGCGCCGGCATTGTTGATTCTCTTTGCCTTAGCAACGTCTGCGCAGCAAGTGCCGGATGGAAAGCTGCAGTCTGCCAATCTGGGGCGCTGCACGCTGGACTCCGGCAAGTGGATTGACCCGTGTGTGGTGACCTATCGGACCTTTGGCCGGCTCAATGCGGGCAGTACCAATGCGGTATTGTTTCCCAGTTGGTATAACGGGCGCAGCGAAGATCTCGTCGGGTTCTTCGGACCAGACAAGCTGGTGAACACTTCCCTGTTCTTCGGAATCGCGGTCGACGCGCTGGGGGACGGAGTCTCGTCTTCGCCCTCTACCAGCACTACGCAGCATGGCGCCAATTTTCCCGCGATCACCATTCGCGACATGGTGCGCGCAGAGTACAGGTTGGCCACCGAGACCCTTCACCTGAAGCATCTCTATGCTGTCGTGGGTATCTCCATGGGCGGCATGCAGACGTTTGAGTGGTTGGCGGACTATCCTGGCTTCATTCAGAAAGCGGTGCCCATCGTCGGCACGCCCCAGCAAACCTCCTACGACTTGCTCAACTGGGATCTATTACGCCGCCTGATTGAGTCCGATCCTGGATTTCACGACGGCAACTATGCCCAAGAGCCAGACCTAGCGCTGGCCAATGAGTTTGAAACACTCACCCTCCCCTCGCCGGCGTTCACGGCGCGTACAGTGTCGCGCGGTGCATTCCCACAATTCCTTGAGAACTCGCTAAAGACATGGGGAGACCGCGACGCAAACGACCGCCTGGTGCAGCTCAAGGCAATGATCGCGCACGATGTGACGCGGGGCAGCGGATCGATTGAGGAAACAGCGCGCAAAATTTCCAACAGCCAGCTCATTGTCGTGGCCGTGAATGACCACCTCGTCAATCCCACTCCCGCCCTCACCTGGGCGCACGCTATTGACGCGGAAACTTACGTTTCGCAAGGCGATTGCGGCCATCGCATCTTTGAATGCGATGGCCCTGCCATTACCGCCGCAGTCCGCAGTTTCCTCGGCGCGCCTTAGGCCGAAGTCCACGGCTTGCTGCGCGCCACAGAGATGCCTCTCACTTCGTGCGGCCACTTGCCGGAAACAGCACAATAAAAGTGATAGAGCTGACCGTCATGCCAGATGATAGACGGTTTGTGCGCGTACGTCTCATCCACTGTTCCCGGCGCTCCCGTATCGATGATGATTTCGTTGACCTTGTTAAAGTGATAGGGATCGTCGCCCACGGCGAGCAACTCGCGCGCTTTCCCTTTAAGGTCGAGGCCGTAGTAATACATGCCCCATCGGCCAGCGTCGCGCACTACGAACGGGTTGCTGGCAAAGCGCGCGTCCCATGCATCCTGGCCGCCGTTGCGGAGGACGGGGTTGCCGCTATAACGAACCCAGTGCTTGAGGTCACGCGATGCCGCAACGCCGGTCTGCTCATGCCATCCGCCTCCCTCCGCCTTCGGAAGCGGGTCGGTCTTCGCGTTGTAGTAAAGATAGAAGACGCCACCTTCCTCGATTAAGTTGGGGCGATACAACCCACCATGCTCCCAGGGTGCGCCGTCCGCTGAAAAGAGAATCGGCTCAGTCAGTTCCCAGTGCAGCAGATCGTCGCTCCACGCCAGACCGATGACCGCGGCGCCCTCTTCGTAACCGGGATTGGGATAGGCGTTCCATGCGCCGAGATACCGCCCGTGCACCTCTTTGGCTCTGCCTAGCGAGGTGAGCCCACTTTCACGCAAGATTGAACTCAACGCCACGTTGTAGCGCGTGTACTTCGAATTTGGATCTCGCTTTGCGACGCAGCCTAGCCGTTTCCAGTGCACCAGGTCGGACGACGTGGCAAGGCCCGTCTGGTAGCCCTGGCCGTCAAATCCGATGTAGAGCATGTAGAACCCATTTTCGTGGCGAAACACGATGGGATCGTCGACCAACATGCTGTCGAACTCATCGGGACTACTGCTTGCCGCGAGCACCAACTTGCCGTACCGATACGGCGTTCGAAAGGGAGCGACCGATGCATCGTCGAGATCCTTTGCAAACGATGATTCGCCTTTAAGTACAAGCGCTCCGCTCACAGCAAATCCAATGCCCTTTGCAAACTGTCTGCGCGTTGTCAATTTCGCAACTCCTCTTGGTTCCGGTTGCCGGGTTACTTCGCCTGTGTCTCAAGAACGGCGACGTGTTGAGGTTCCAAATTCACCGCTGCGACAGACGAACTCTCATGAAGAGCATCTATCATGGGCGCGGACAGATGGATTTCTCTTGCGGCGGATGCGTGGTTGATGAGGATGTAGACCGAGTGATCCCGCCCCACGCGGCGACACACTTCCACATCTTCAGGCAGGGCACCAAACTCGGTCTCCGCCTGAGCTGTCTCTGTCATCCACGCGATTGCAGAGCGCATCAAGTCCGCGTCGAGGACCGCACCAAGGTAAGAGATGCGGCCCTTGCCCACTTGCCGCGCAACCATAGCGGGCTGGCCATCGAGCCATCCATTCGATTTGCCATAACGAAGTAGAACCGAGGTGTCTGCCGCACGAGTCGAAAGCTGCTCTGCCCACACATCCGCCGTGCCTGCACCTAGTTCTCCACTGACGGGCACCGTGCCATCGAGCGCGTAATACTGCTCCACGCGGCCGCCCAGAGGCTCAACGAGTGGACCGGGCTGCCGTTGCACGTTCAGTGCGTTGTACTCATCCTTCATCCCGGAGCGCGGCCCGAGCACCAGGGTGCCTCCCTGTTGAACGTAGGCAAGCAACCGCTCGGCCAGGCTCGACGAGATCACGTTCAAGCTTGGCGCCACCACGAGTTTGTAGCCGACGAGCGATGCATCTGCGCTGATCACGTCGACTGTAAGCCCCTGCGCACGCAGAGGACGGTACCACTCCAGCAACACTTCCAACTGATCGTAATTTCGATTGTGCGGCTGGAAATCAATGGCCCAGCGGCTGTCGTAGCTGTGCAGCAGGGCCACTTGGGCCACGGGCGCAGTGTCTTTGAGCACGGAACCGGCGCGTTCAAACTCCGAACCAATTTCGCTCACTTCACTGTAGAAAGGCAACGGCACGCCGTCCGGTCCAACGATGGTGCCATGATACTGTTCCTGTCCATTGAGAGCGCTACGCCACTGCCAATAAAGCAGAGCGTCCGCGCCGTGACCGACTGCCTGCCAGGCCATGGCGCGAGCCTCACCGCGATCGAGCGTCGTATTCACCGGCGCCCAGTTCACTGATCCGGGCTGCGCCTCCATTACCCAGAAGGGTGCGCGCTTCCATCCCCGCACCAGGTCATGCATGGCACCATTCCGTGCGGCATTCAGGTGACCTTGCCCCACGTAATCGTCCCAGGATGCCATGGTGAGGTCGCGCGTGATCTGGTAGTGGTCGAAGTTGTCAGTCCACGCCAGCCCGCCCAGATTAGTTGTGATGAACTGGCGCCTGCCTACCTGGCGACGTATGGCCTCAAGCTGTACCCGCTGAAAGTCGCGCCATGTTTCGGTCACAAAATGGCGATGCTCAAGCAGCAATCCCGGATTGGCACCGCTGGCGACAAGTGGAATCTCATCCCAGCGATCGTAGGTCTGGCTCCAGTAGGCGGTGGCCCAGTGCGCATTGAGTGCATCGAGCGTGCCGAAACGACGCCGCAACCATTGTTGAAATTGTGCGCGCGTCGCGGCATCGAAGGACTCGTCTGTGTACTCGTTGCCGATTTGCCATCCGATCACATTTCGATCGTGTCCGAAGCGCTGCGCCATTCGTCCCGCGATGTCGGCACAGAAGATTCGGTAACGCGGGCTGGCATAGTTGAACTGGCGGCGGCCACCGTGTTCCGCACGCCGGCCAGTCGCATCCACACGCAGAGTTTCGGGATACTTCGATGTGAGCCAGGCCGGCGGCGCATCGGTGGGCGTGCCTAGAACTACGGCGATGTGGTGCTTTTCCGCCAGCCGCACAGCGCGCTCCAGCCAGTTAAGATCGTAGCGCCCCTCTTGCGGCTCCATGCGGCTCCAGGCAAACTCGCCGATGCGGACCACATGCAGGTGCGCCGCTTCCATCAGGCTTAGATCTTGATCCCAGCGGGATTCGGGCCATTGCTCGGGATACCATGCCGCGCCCAGCAGCAACGATGGCGCGGGGCTTGTGGCAGAACTATCTGCCGCAGGACTGCGAGTAACTCCAGCCACAAGCAAGATCGCCGTCAGCGCAAACCTGCATAAGTCGCGCATCTTCCAGCGCGGTCGTATTCTAACTCTCGCGAGATGCGTGTTTGTCATCCGGAGTCCTTGTATCATGCTGCCTCAATAGGTGGGTCGTCAGCTTCGTTTCGGCAGCAAGGGATAGCCACCCAATCGAGCCGCTCTGCCCCACGGCGAGATGGCTAACTCTTCTGGAAGTACGTAGTGTAACTCTCTTCTCGTACAAAATAGAGCGGGGCAAAAATCAGATCCTTACCTTCATCCCGAGCACCAAAGATGCCGGCCGCTTCGGCCAGCTGTTGCCAACCATCCAGTCGCGCCAGCCGCGCCGTTCCCGGGGCCGGATTCAAGGCGACGTAGACGAGCGGCCCACGCAACACGGCCACTGTCTCGGGATGCAAATCGTCAATAGCCTCTGTGCGCAGGCTTTGTGGAAGGTCGAGCAGCACGATGTCACCGCTCTTCCAGGTGCGCCGCAACAAGGCAAATCCTCGCTGCATTTCAGGTCGAACCGGTTCACCATTCACGCGGATCGACGCGGGCCGTGCGAGCCAGGCGGGTATCCTGAGCCCAATCGTGAAGGTCGTCGGGGTCGCGAGCTTTACGCTCAGTTCGACTCGTTCTTCCAGCGGAAATGCGGTCCGCTGTGTCAGCTGAACCATCGTGGAACCTTGCCGCCACCGGGCCTCGGAAGGAACATACAGGTTCACCTGTACACCTTCTGGCGCACGGAAATAGAGATTCTTGACGTAATCGGCGACACCCTGCACCAAGGTGCCGGAGCAACAAGGCCACTTCTTTGGGTAATACACCTTTCGTGCCCGAGGGCTGTAAGTCGAGTAATACGGATAGTCGCCATCACTATCCGGTTCCCTGGCGGCCAATAACGTGTTATAAACCAGGCGCTCCAGCCCATCGCCATAACGCGCATCGCCTGTTGCGCAGAGCAGATAGCGAGCCAGCTTTATCGCGGCATAACTGCCGCAAGGAGTCTCAAAATGATCGTCGGTATCGTGTAAGCTCGCGTATAATTGCCCCTTGTGCGGCTCGATGAAAGTCTCATTCGGTCCCCAGCCGCCGGTAGCATATTGCTGCGTCTGGGTCAGTAGATCCCAGGCCTGACGCATCGCGTACAGATACTTTTCGTCGCCCAAAACCAGATGCGCCCTGCCCGCCGAACTTAACGCAATGGCGTGGCTGTACGCATGGCGGCCCGGAAGCACGTCTTCGCCACGAGCCAGTGGATCGAAGAACTCGCGATCGAGAAGATAATCGACGGCGCGTTCGCGGAAGGCGCTCTCATTCGTCAACGCATAGGCTGCGAAGAGATTCTCGGGCAACACGTATGTCTCGTCATAGGGCGGATCCTTCTTCCCTACGCGATCATGGCCATGCTCGGGGATGTACGGCAAAGCGCCGTGAAAGACACGAGGCAGAAGCTGCCGAGCCGATGCTACGCCGCTTAGCGTTGCAGCATCGATCAAACCCGCAAGATGCTTGTCCAGGATGTAACACGGCCAGACCGTTTCCGCATTTGGCCCGGCAAAGATCCGATCACCAGCGCCCATGGTCGCGGCAAGACCCTCAACCAACTCGCCTACTTTGGCATGGCAACGTTCGTCACTTGTCGATTTGCCGATGCGCGCCAGGCCGGAGATGTATTGTCCCAACGCATGGCCCGGCACGAATCCATCGGCGTCGTACCAGCCGCCCATGTCGGCTCCCGGCGCAGCCTGTACAGCGCGTTGCCGGTAGACTTTAAGCAGCCGATCGTTGTCCAGTGCCAGGTAACTTGAGTGAATGCGGTCGTAATGCTGCTTCAGTGGCCCATCCGTGAGCTGAACCTGGCCGTAGTCGAATTCAGCAAGTCCAGCGGGACCTGCCGGCGATTCAGCGGGCCAGCCACGCGTACCCAGAGCCGCAGAGGCGCCCACCATAAACTCTCTGCGCGAGATCCCATTTAGACTCTTCATAGCTCCTACCGTCGGAGTTACTCCGCACCTTAATTACATGCTCGACCATCATTGGGCGGCTTCTGCCCTTTTCACAATCGTTCTAACGGCGGCTATGGCCTCGCCAATGGAGTAGTCTCTGTGAAAGACGCTGGAAGATCCCCCGACGAGCATGGTCGCTCCAGCAGCAACCATTTCCGGTATATTTTGAAAGCTCACATTCCCGTCGACCTGGATTTCAACATTGTCATGTCCCGTAGCACTGAGCAATGCCCGTGCGTCCTTGATCTTGCGCAGCATGGCCGGAATGAGCTTCTGGCCTACCAAGCCCGGATTCACAGTCATGATGGTAATCATGTCAATGTCGTCCATGATGTATTCCAGGTTTGTAAGTGGAGTAGCGGGGTTGAGGACGATTCCGGCCTTTGCTCCGGCATCGCGAATCTGCTGCAGAGCCTTTTGTACATGATAGGTCGCTTCGTAATGAATTCCGACGTACTCCGCACCGGATGCTACCGTCTCATCGATGTATCGCTCAGGCTCCAACACCATCAGGTGACATTCCTGTGGGATGGCACAAAGCTCCCTTGCCGTCCGCATGATGCTGAAGTCCAGCGCGAAGTTGGGGACAAATTTGCCATCCATGATATCGATATGCAGGAAGTCGATCTTAGCGGCAGTTAGCTGCGCAGTGTCAGCCTCAAGGTTTCTGAAGTTAGCACACGCTAAGGACGCTTCGAGTTTGACAGACCTCCCCATAGTGGCGACCTCCTAAGCTGCTCTCGCTGCCGCCGGGCTAACTTGCGGTCGGCCCGACTTGATTCACGGTTTCATAGCTCAGGTCACGGTGCGCACGATCATAGCCGAATCAGCGAGGCTGGACTACGATTTGCACAGCGGAAACGCGGTGATGCGCAGTTTGGCTGCAGCATACGGGATGAGAGTTATGTCTTCCTCCGGTTGATCGGTCTTCGCAGGACTTTCGGGCACCGGATCGGCGACTCCATCCTCTGAGCGCCACGCGTCGAGTTTTCGCGCCTTCAAATGGAGCCGAACAGGAGTCTCGCGGGCTGCGAAAGGGCTTGCCCCGACTGGTGCTTCGGTTACGGAAATGTTCTTGGCGGGCGCATCGGTATCCACGTTCAGCGCAAAGTTCCACTGCGTAGACGGGAACACTTGCCAATCGGCAGTCATGCCACGGTCGCGTAGCTTCACCCAGCTTTCGCCGATGCCGTAGGAGAACACGAGGGGGCCGCGCTCGACGACAACCGAGTTGTGGAACCAGCGGGAAATACGCGGGACCATAGGAAACGCGATCTCGACCCGATCTCCCGTACGCCACATACGCACAATCTGGGCAAAAGATCCAGGAGTGGGTGCGGGCTGCAATTGGCCGTTGACACGAATCGTTGTGCCTGCGGCCCAAGCTGGAATGCGCAGTCGCAGCGGAAAACTCAACGGCACAGCAGGATTGATGGTCAGCTGAACAGTGCCACGAAAGGGATAGTCGGTTTCCTCGGCGACGTGGAGCGGTGTTCCGCGCAGGATGGTATGTACTTCGCAAGGCGCATAAACCACTGCTACCAGGCCATCGTGGGCATCCGTATCCTGCTCTTCTGAAAGCATCAACAGGCTGTTCGCGAACTTGGGCCACCCCTGGTGAAAGTTGGCGGTGCAGCAGCCGAAGTTGGGCTCCAGGCCATAAAGATTCGATTCCGGTCCATCGGTGGTCCATGGTTTGCGGTGCAGGCTGCACTCCACCTGGTTGGGCTCTTGGTTGTACTGGTGCGCCCACATATCGTCAGTAAATGTTCCCGGCAATGCGTTGAACGCAAGCTCCTCCAAACGGTCGCCGAGCGAAGCCTCTCCCAAGATTGCAAGCGACTGCTCGAGTGAAAACATGTACTCGACAACGGTGCAGAGTTCCGAACCCTGCGACGGATCAGGACCTGCCAGATGCTCGTCACAAGAAAACATGCCATTTGGGAGACCGTGATATCTGTTCAATTCCGAAATCATCTTTAGTACGGCGGAGCGGTCCGTGCCCGATGCCGAAACCAATGACCACACAGGACCGGTCTTGATGGCCTGCCCATTGTTGACGCCATGGGTGGCCAGCCCCAGATCTTTGAGCCCGCCGCCTTCCTCCAACTTGATAAATTCGGGCGTGATTCGTTGGGTGTACTGGAAGTTCGCGAACTGTGCCATCCAGTCATAGCCCTGCTTGCGCAAGAGGTGGGCCAGATCGATCAGATACGCGGAACCTGTTCGGTTGTAGAGCCAGATCACACTAAGGAGTTCATCCTGCCAGCGGAATTTTCCCCAGTCACGCAGCGGACGCTTAGGCAGTTCGCTGAGCTGATAGCGGAAGTACTTGTCTAAGACTGGAATCACGCGGGCGTCGCCGGTATATTCCTGATACTGTGTGAGGGCCTTGAGGACCACGATGCGCGGCCACCAGTCGTCATTGGACGCGGGTCCGATCATCCCGCTCGGCGCCTGGTGATTGAGCGTCCAATCGATGAACCGTTGCGCCTTGGTCTTGAGACGCACATCATTCAGCAGCCAGGCAAGCGGTACGAGCCCGTCAAGGAAGTACGGGCCGCGCTCCCAGGATTCGCCTTTGCCGCCTAACCATCCGCTATCAGGTCCGACATCGGCCCAAGTTTCATCCAAATTCCCGCTCAGTCCGCTTGCCTGAATATGAAGTTGCGCCTGCAACCAGCCTCGCGGGCGAACGCTACCTAGCGGGAGAGGATAGAATGCGCTGGCGGCAAGAGGCGCGCGATTTCGCACAACGGGGGCGACCACGGCAGGGGCTTCTTCAGAAGCTGCAACCGGAGCACCACTTGAAAGAAGCTGGCGGACGCAGGGAATCGAAGATGCCACACTGAGCAGCCCGGCACTATTCAAAAACTGGCGGCGGGTTGGAGACACCGGCGGTAAGGACGGCACTTGATACTCCGAAGCTAAGTCTGCAGTTATTCCCTTGCAAAGAGCTGCCGTGCGCATCACGCTAAATGCCCGGCCGTACTCTTCTCGAATTATCCCCGAAGTAATTTTCGCCGCTTCACGACTAACTCCACGCGACTAATCTTGCGTCGCGATCGCCGAAGCAGTGCGGGACGACCATTGGCCGCGAGTAAAGTCCGGGAACTGGACCGGCGCACTTCCCTGGCTAACGGAGAGTTCGCTGAGAGGAGCTACCGAAGCCCAGGACGCCGCGTCGTACACGTCCATGTCGGGTGACAAGCCTTCGCGCACACACTGCAGCAGGCGGTAGAGCATGATGTAATCCATTCCACCATGTCCCCCATTCTGCCGCGCTGCCTCTCCTTCGCGCTTCCAGAGCGGGTGCTCATACTCCTTCCACTTCTCGATCCCCTCCCAGGATTCATCCTTGTTCTGCCCGTCGAAATAGATTCTCGGTGGATAGTCTTCGAAGATTCCTTTCGTCCCAGCGATTAAGTTGATTCGATCGTAGGGATGCGGAGTGGAGACCGCATGCTTTACTGTAATCGTCAGTCCGCTTGCTGTCTTGATAAGTGTGGTATTCATGTCGCCAGTTAAGTAGTGCTCTCCGAACCGTGGATCGTCCGGCTTCAGGTGCGCCTTGCGGTACTCTTCCAGTCCGCGGTGTGGTGTGCTCATCGATACAAGATGAGCAAAACGATCTCCACGCTGTATGCCCATGTAATTCGCTACTGGTCCGAGTCCGTGAGTTGGATATAGGTTCCCATCGTGTTTCGTGTGCTCGGTTCTTCTCCATAGTCCTTCGCCGGCATTGGAGAAAAGTTCCTCTCTAAGATCATGCAAGTAGGCACCTTCGCCATAGAGTAATTCGCCAAAAAGACCGGCATGGATCATGCGAAGAATCAAGGTTTCGTTGTAACCATAGCAGCAGTTCTCCAACATGATGCAATGCTTGCCCGTTTGCTCCGATGTATTGACAATATCCCAGCATTCTTCAATTGTCGTAACACCCGGCACTTCTATGGCCACATCCTTGCCTTCCTTCATCGCAACCAGTGCCATAGGCGCGTGCCACGTCCAGGGAGTGGCAACAACTACAAAGTCAATATCAGTGCGCTTGAGCATTCTTTCAAAGTCGTGGGGTCCGTTGGTGAAAAGTTCGGGCTGCTTCTGGCCCGCTTTTACCACCAAGGCGCCCGCAGCTTGAGCCTTTTCTGCGACGATGTCGCACAGCGCCACCACCTGAGCATTTGCAGCCAGAAGATCACCGAGAAGAGAAGTACCGCGTCCCCCCGTACCAATAATCGCGATTCGTGGATCTCGTTTTTTGAATGCAACTCCAATCATCGAGCGATGCGGTGCATCCGCCCGGAGGTCCACGCTGCTTAAAGGGCCCGCTGCCAAAGCGGTAATAGCCCCCATTTGCACAAACCTGCGCCTTGTCCACGATCCTGCGTGCTGAGGTTCAAACTCCATCTCGATGCTCCTCGCCGCAACGCAACCGTGGACAAACCGTCACCGACCAGACAGACTTGGCGATTTACGGTTCATTTCCCTGGTTTTGTTGCTTTGCTTGCGACGGCCATTATATAGTGTCGGGAAGCGACCCCACAAGCAACAAGCGCGTTCAGAATACCTCGCAAATGAAGGAGTCAATCCATGTCTAGCCCGCCAGCCGCAACCACCTCTGTCGCGGCGCGCAATGTCGCTGTAGATGCTTATAGAGGTCTAGTCATGTTACTTATGCTCGGAGAGGTTCTCCAGTTTTCCGAGGTGGCGCGTTCTTATCCCACGAGTATCTTCTGGAAGATTCTCTCCTTTAATCAATCCCACGTTGAGTGGGTAGGCATGAGCCTTCATGATATGATCCAGCCCTCATTCACTTTCCTCGCGGGGGTTGCTCTTCCCTACTCACTGCGCAGCCGAAAGCTAAAAGGCGAGAGCTTTCAGCACACATTCATTCATACGGTGTGGCGCAGCTTTCTGCTGGTAGCGCTGGGAATATTTCTTCGGTCTATCCATAGTCCGATCACTAACTTCACATTTGAAGATACGCTAACTCAGATCGGTCTTGGCTATACCTTTGCATTCTTGCTAACTGAATGCAAGCCGCGCTGGCAATGGCTGTCTCTGTGCTCCATTCTTTTAGGATACTGGCTGGCGTGGGCACTTTATCCCGTTCCAGGACCTAGCTTTGACTACGCTCAAGTGGGTGTCCCGGCAGATTGGCATCAACACCTGCTGACAGGGTTTGCCGCTCACTGGAACAAGAATACAAATCTGGGCCAGGCGTTCGATCTCTGGTTCTTGAATCTCTTTCCGCGCGTCAGCCCGTTCCGGTTTAACGAAGGTGGTTACCTTACACTCAGCTTCATTCCTACTCTGGGTACGATGCTGCTCGGAGTCATCGCCGGCAGGTGGTTCCTACAATCGGCGCCAAGAATTCCCATCAGGCGCTTTCTGATTGCTGCATTAGCGCTACTATGTGCCGGCCTTTTGTTTCACATCACCGGCATCTGCCCGATTGTGAAGCGTGTCTGGACTCCGTCCTGGACTCTGTTCAGCGGCGGAATGTGTTTCCTCTTCTTATCGGCTTTCGCATGGATTCTCGATGTCAAGGGGCACCGGCGCATTGCATTTCCATTGGTAGTTGTTGGCATGAATTCGATTGCCGCTTATGTTCTGCCGGATTTATTCGAAGACTTTATTCGGAACAGTTTTCGGATCAATCTGGGCGCATCATTCCTGAATATATTCGGTACGTCCCTTGAACCCTTGTTTCTGGGTGCACTGACGCTTGCTACTTACTGGCTAATTCTCTTTTGGATGTACCGCAGAAAGCTTTTTCTGCGCATATGAGGTCATCGCTTTCTCTGGTCACGTCATGGCGCTACTGGTACTCTGCGCCGGCTCACCGTTGGACAGGAGGACTTGCCGGAGTTAGCTGATGCTTTCAGTTCAAATTAGCTCTGTGCAGCTCGCTTTTTTTACTTTAGGTCGCTTTGTCCAATCGGGGTGGCCGATGGCGTCAAAATCACATTGCGATGCGAAATCGTGGGATGGTCACGATCGTCTGAGGGCGAAGCAACGGCCTGCAGACTGTAGCTTCCCGGCAGTTCCGGAGTCCTCACGGTCATCGTATACGACTCGGCCCCTAACGGTGCCAAAGAGAACGCGACATTCTCCGCCCCAGCACTCTTTCCGTCCTCGCTGGTAAAAGATAGCCGCAACGTCCCAGACCGCGGCCGGTCTTCATCGTTCACCATGGCAATCGTGAATTCCTGCGGCTCGTCCGTAATCAAAGTCGGACGCCAGAAACTCAGATAAACGCCCAATGGATTGAATGCCTGCCCCATCGCTTTGGCAAAGTCCGGTTGCAACTCGAGTTTCTGTAAATCTCGAAAATGGTCTGATGTGAATGCCTTGGGATCGCTGGCCGTCAAATAGACAAAGTGCAGCACTCCTGCGTAGCGCCGGTACGCCCGCCAGAACTCCGTCTCGCCGCCCAACAAATATGCCTGCATTGCCAGGCGGTTCTCCGTGGTGTCCTTATCGCCCAGCAGCCGGGGATAGAGCTTCTGCGTAAGCAGCGTCGGGGTCCCATCGCGGTTAAGCCATAGCCAGCCATATTCATTCAGAATCATGGCGTGCGCAGTCCGATTCACGGCCGAGGTAGGCCCAATCATCGACTCAAGATCGGTTATCTTGAACTGAGACTCGCCGGTGTCTCCTGGCTTGTCCTCCATCGCCATGCCGTAGAACAAATATTGGTGGTCTTCGACCGGGTCGTCGGGCCCAGCAGGCGAATTGTAGCTGTTTTCCCAGGGCCGATTGGAAAGGTCCAAAGTGCGCACCGCGGGAATGATGGTGCTGGAGAACTGGGGCAGCCACGACTCGTTTGTTGCATCCCAGATAGCCACGCTCGGATGATTCCAGTTATCTCTTATCCACTCCTTGTACTCGCCGATCATCTCGTTTGTGTCGTACCTGTCGCGGTAGCCGCGGCGCCAACTGGGATGTCCGGTCCACACCATATACTCGTTCTGGATCAGCAACCCATTCTCGTCTGCGATTTCCAGCCACCGGTCCGGTACTGGACCGATACAAAATCGGAATGCATTCCAGTGCATCTGCTTGGGAATTTCCACCAGCAGCCGATACAGCCATGCTTCATTCCAAGGAAGCGTGCCGCTTTCCGGATCCTCGAAGAAACGATGCAAAGTAATATTGGATCCGCGCAAAAAGAACGGGCGACCATTCAGATAGGCCCGTTGGGTCACTGTGTCGAAACGGAATTCGCGCATGCCAAAGCGCGACTCCACCTGGTCGCCGGATGTGCTCGTCGACACCTGGTACAAAAATGGATCGTCCGGCGTCCACAGATGTGGATGGGCAAGCGGTACCGTTTGAGTTACCGCCTTGGTTTCACCTGCCGCAATCTCCACTTCCGCTTCGACCTTGCCTGAGTTTGCCGCACGAGACTTCCATTCGAAGGCCTGCTGCTGCACGCTGGTGCGAATGGCATGATCTGAATAATTGTGTAGCTCGGTCTGCACCAGGATGCTGGAGTTCGCAAGTTGCGGAGCGACCTGCACAACGGAAATCACCGGGTTGTTCATGGTGAGAAGCTTTACGTCGTCATAGATACCCGGCGTCCAGCGGTTCTTCTCAAAGTCCGTACCCTGCGACACGTTTTCCGGTAGCACTCCAGGATGTGCGCCAATCCGGATGACGACTTGGTTGGCCGCACCCCAGTGTATCGTCCGTGTCACGTCGAAGTACGCTGAGGTAAAGCAAGGATCGTGCTCGCCGATGCGCACGCCGTTCATGTAGACCACGGTACCGAATTGCGCTTTATTCACCTTTAGAAGCGCAACAGCGTCCTGGGCGGGTGCATTGAATGTCTTCCGATACCAGAAGTAGTTTCGCTGTTGGTGGGAGATGCCGCGCGCATTGCCCAGCTTTTCGAAGTCGGATTTGGAGTACATGCCCTGATCCACCAGGTTTGAGAGCAGTTCGCGGCTCTGATATTGGTCAACATCCGGGAACGCCGGGACGGCTGAATGCGTCAACCCCGGCACGGGCGCCTTGTGGCTGTAGCTCTTCGGCATCGCATCCGGGCTGACACTGTCTTCCACGTCCCATTGCCCATTGAGCGAAAGCGTAGTGCGATGACTTGATTCAGCAGCCGCAAACAGATGCATACCACACGCGCAAACCAGTGCAATCACGCAGACTATCAACCATTTTGTCAGCTTCTTCGCGTTCATGAAACTTCCTCCTCAAAGCCACCGCACGAATACAGCAGCGGTTTCGCAACTATCGTGATGGGCCGATAGTAATGCGGCTGTGCAGTGGAAGGTCGCGGGAGGATGTCCCAATGAATATCTCGTAGGTGCCCTGAGGAGACACCCAACGATGTTGCGAAGGGTCGAAGCCAGAAAATGAGCGCTCGTCTAACGTCAGACTTACAGGCTTTGTTTCTCCAGGTTCCAACTGAACTTTTGCAAATGCGCGCAGCTGATGGGGCGGCTCGTTGTTCGCTGCGGGCTGCCCGACATAAGCCTGTACCACCTCAGCGCCTTTTCGATTCCCGGTATTCGTTACCTCTACTCTTACCAGCACTTTTCCGGTCACTTCTCCGGATTTCAGTTCCAGCTTCGCAGGTTCCACAGCCAGATGGCTGAGTCGAAAGGTGGTATAGGATAGGCCGAAGCCAAATGGGAACAGGGGTTGAGTGTTCGTCGCATCGTACCAGCGATAGCCGACATTCAGATGCTCACTATAGAGAGAATGCCCACCCACACCGGGCCACTGTTCCTTTTGTGAAGTGGGTATCTCGTTCGCCGCTCGCGGGAAGCTCAGGGGTAACTTAGCCGCGGGGTTGACGTCGCCATACAAGATGGCGGCAATCGCGTTACCATCTTCCTGCCCCGGATACCACGCCTCGATGACCCCACTCACCTCATTCACCCACGGCATCAGCACGGGGCCACCGGTATCGAGCACGACGATTGTCCGCTGGTTGGCTCCGGCGACGGCGGTAATGAGTTGGTCCTGATTTCCGGGAAGTTCAAGATTCGGACGGTCATCGCCTTCGGTTTCGTCGGTGTGAACAAACACGATCGCAATTTGCGCATCGCCGGCCATCTTCGATGCAGCCGCCAGATCGCTGCCATCCGCATACGAAACCTGCACTCCTGCATCGGCGTCTTTGCGGATGCCGTCGAGGGGACTCACTATATAGGGCGCAATCACTGCCGAACTGCCGCCGCCTTCAGCCTTCGGCGCTATGCTTCCTGCAGCTCCAAATACCGCGATCGACGCATCCGCATGAAGCGGAAGAATAGAGCGGTCGTTCTTGAGCAGGATTGTGCCTTCCTGGGCCACTTTCCTAGAAAAGGCATCGTGCTGTGGACTCCGCACGTTCGACTCCCAGGTGGCTGTTTGCGTCTTGTCGAACAAGCCCTGGCGAAACATGGGAACGAGTATCCTGCGCGCGTGTTCGTCAATCGTAGAGGTGTTTACCTGCCCGGCCTGCACCGCGCTCTTCAAAGCCGCGCCATAAAACGTGTCGTCAGGCATCTGCTGATCGAGTCCGTGAATCGCCGAGTCGACCGTAGAATGGGTCGCGCCCCAATCGCTCATGACCCAGCCATCGAACTTGAGTTGCTCTCTTAACATGCGCTCAAGGATGTCGGCGTTCTCGCAGGAGTAAACTCCATTGGTCTTGACATAGGCGCACATGAATGTGCCCACGTGACCGTCCCGCACCGACGCCTCGAAGGGCGGGAGATAGATCTCCTGGAGCGTCTTTTCATCCACCACCGAGTCGGCTCTGAAACGGTCGCTTTCCTGGTTCATCGTCAAGTACATGTTTGCATCGGCGATCGGGCCCTGACTCTGAATGCCTTTGATTTCGGCTGCCGCCATCCGGCCGTTGAAGTAGGGGTCCTCGCCGTAGCTCTCAAACGTGCGTCCCCACTCCGGCACGCGAACGACATCGATCGAGGGACCCAGTGCCACGTTGGTTCCCTTGCCCCATTGTTCCTGCCCAAGCACTCGCCCAAATTCGTTCAACAATTCAGGATCCCAACTGGACGCCGCAGCGATTGGGGCCGGCAGCAGAGTCACATCGCGCGCCGCATTCCCCACTCCTGCTCTTCCATCCGCCAATCGCAGGGCTGGAATTCCAAGGCGGGGGATGGCGGGGACATATCCCACGTATCCCTTGGGAGGTACAACAGACTGATTCCCACTCGCCACATCCCCTGTCGGCGCAGTCACTCCATGCATCAGCGTAATCTTCTCGTCGAGCGTCATCTCCCGCAGGAGCAGATCCGTGCGCTTTTCCGCCGAGAGCGAACGGTTCATCCAAGGCCGCTCAGTTGAACTCTGCGCCGCGGGTTTTGGCGCATCCGCATTTGACCTTGCACGCGTTCTGCAGTAGGCGAATTGCGCATTCGTCAATGCCGCCATCAAAAGACATAGCCAAACAACACTCAAAACGAGCGAAGCAATTCTTCCCAATCGACGAGCCACAGGCCGCATCTCCATTACTGCTTATCTCTCTTTGGCACAACCGACGGGATTGACCGCAACCCGTCGTCCCGCATCGCACAGGCGGCGTCATCAACTCTCGGCATATTCATGCATTTGTTTCATTGAAGCGCAAAAATCGCAGCAGTGTCAATTGCAATCCACCCATTCGCACACATTTTTGATCGTTATTGGAGACTACAGTCATTTTGAGCTTTGGTGCGCGGCCAGCGCAGGGCCGTCAAATGGCGGATAGTCCCGCACATTCGTCGCTCAGGCTGAGGACACCGCGCGGCTCTAACTGGGACTCAGGAGAAGCCCAGTACCGGGTGGGGCTTATACGGTTCTTCGAGAGCAGCCACTTCAGCGAGCGTCAGTTTCAGCGACAATGCTGCCGCGGCGTCCAGGAGGTGATGCAGCTTGGTAGCACCCACAATCGGCGACGTAACGGCGGGCTTACTAAGCAGCCATGCTAGTGCCAATTGTGCTCGTGGTACGCCGCGCTCTTCGGCAAGTTCCCCCAGGCGGTCAACCACGTGTCGATCCGCATCTTCGGTTTGGGAATACATGCTTCTTCCAAACTGATCCGTCTCAAAGCGCCTGGTATGCTCGCTTTGCCACGGGCGAGTGAGCCGGCCGCGTCCCAGCGGGCTCCAGGGGATCACGCCAATGCCTTCTGACTGGCAAAGGCCGAGCATCTCGCGCTCTTCCTCCCGGTACAACAGGTTGTAATGATTCTGCATGGAAACGAAGCGGGTCCAGCCGTGCAGGTCGGCGAGATAAAGCGTCTTGGCAAACTGCCATGCATACATGGACGAGGCGCCGATGTAACGCACCTTTCCCGTTTTGACAAGGTCGTGCAAAGCCTCCAGAGTCTCTTCAATTGGTGTCTGGTAGTCCCAGCGGTGAATCTGGTAGAGGTCCACATAATCGGTCTGCAAACGGCGCAGGCTCTGATCGAGTTCGAAGAAGATGGCCTTGCGCGAAAGACCTTGCCCATTGGGCTCGTCGCGCATCACGCCATGCACCTTGGTCGCAATGACCACGGATTCGCGGCGCACGTTGGCCTTCAAGAATCTCCCCAGCACTTCTTCGCTGGCGCCGCTGGAATACACGTTCGCCGTGTCAAAGAAATTAATTCCAATGTCCAGCGCCTGGCGCAGAAAGGGTTGGCTTTCTTCGTCGTCAAGAGCCCACGCGTGCCGGCCACCCTTCGGTTCACCGGTAGCCGGCGCGCCATAGGTCATGCAACCGAGGCATATGCGCGAGACTTGCAGTCCGGTCTTGCCCAGACATGTAAACTCCATAACTCCTCCCTCTTATATAGATGGGGCCGATCCGAGTCCGTAGGATGCACGGGAATACGAGTTTGCTCCTACAAAATGAGCATAGCGCGGCCGCCCAAGCACAGGACACCTCTGCCACGCTGCCCGCGTCAAGACGGAGGTTGCTTTTTCCCACGGCCCTGCGTACGATTAACTTCATGCAAGGAAGATCCTGTTGTCGCTTCTGTACGCCGCTTCGCGCGCACAGGTGACCTGGGTCTGAGAGTTAGAACGTACTCCGAGGTTTCTAGATGCCCGCGATGCAGCCATAGCTGCCGCGGGCATTCTATTTCCCCGGCAAAGAGGAACTATGAGTGAAGCTGTACCAGTGAAAGAGACCAAGGCTCAGCGAGCTGAACGTCTGAAGCGCGAAAAGAATCCATGGCAAGCATTCGACGAAGTGCGCGCTTTTGCTCGTGAGGGCCGCTCCAGCGTGCTGCCGGAGTGGGCGTCCACCTACTTCAAGTGGTGGGGCATCTACACCCAGGGCGACGGCGCGGGCGTTACGGGCGGCAAGGGCGGCGAGGGTCTGACAACCGAGTACTTCATGATGCGTATCGGAATGCCCAACGGCATCGTCACCTCAAGCCAACTGCGTGCAATCGGCGAGATTTCGCGCAAATACGCTCGCAACCTGGCCGATATCACCGTTCGCCAGAACATCCAGCTTCACTGGCTCACCATCGAGTCACTACCCGAGGTAGTCGATGCGCTGAGCGCGATAGGCCTCTCGCCTAAAGGCGCCTGCGGGGACGTGGTCCGCAACGTGACCGGTTGTCCGCTGGCCGGGGTCGCGGCCGATGAACTCATCGACTCCTCTGCGCTGGCCACCGAAATCTCGCACCTGCTGCAGGGAAACTCCGACTACTATAACCTGCCGCGCAAGTTCAAAATCTCTGTCACCGGCTGCCCTTCCTGGTGCACTTATCCTGAGATCAACGACATCGGCCTCACGCCGGTCAAGCACAACGGCGAAGTGGGCTACTCGCTGCGTATAGGCGGCGGCCTCTCCAACGAACCTCATCTCGCCGTCCGACTGGATGCCTTTGTCATGCCGCACCAGGCAGTCCCCGTGGCGCGCGCGGTAGCCGAGATCTTCCGCGACCAGCAAGGTCTGCGCCAAAGCCGGGACAGCGCGCGCCTGAAGTATCTGTTTATGAAGGAAAGCTGGACCGCTGAGAGCTTCCTTACCGAGCTCCAGTCGCGGCTTGATTTCGTTCTACTTCCCGGCGTACCCGAGCAAGTGCCCGATGAATCCCTTCGCGATCACATTGGCGTTCATCCGCAGCGACAACAGGGCTTGAGCTATGTTGGCGCCTCCGTGCTGAATGGCCGGCTCACGGGAGAGCAACTGCAAGCCGCTGCCGATCTAGCCGATCGCTTTGGCAGCGGAGCACTCCGCGCCACGGTTTCGCAGAATCTCCTTTTCATCGACATCCCCAATCAGAAGACTGCGGAACTTGCCCGCGAACTGGGCCAGATCGGCCTTCACGTCGAAGGTTCCCCGTTCTGGCGCGGCGCTGTCGCCTGCACCGGCACCGAGGTCTGCAAGCTGGCCATTACCGAGACCAAGGGCTTTACCCGCTGGCTGGTAGACGAACTCGAAGAGCGCTTGCCGCAGTTCGACCAGGATCTGAAGCTCCACGTAACTGGCTGCCCCAACAGCTGCGGCCAGCACTGGATCGCCGACATCGGCTTGGAAGGCAAGAAGATCAAACACGAGGGCAAATTGGCGGATGCCTACTACTTCTGCCTCGGCGGGTCCGTGGGCCGGTACGCGGCCATTGCACAGCCGGCCGGATATCGTTGCCTCGCCACGCAGGTGCCCGAAGCCATTGAGCGCCTGCTTCGCGAATACCTGGCCAGCCGCCAGCCCTCGGAAAACCTGCGCGCCTGGTTTAGCCGCCATACCAATAACGAACTTCGCGCCCATCTCGCCGGGGAAGTTCTAGCCCCTGTCGAGCGCGATCTGCCCACCGGCCGCGTGCCGCACGCCGTGGCTGATTAAGGACTAGACCATGAGCCTTCTGCCTATCTTCCTCAAGCTTGATGGACGCCCCGGTCTGCTGGTCGGCGCGGGCTCTGTGGCACTGGACAAGGTCGGCAGCCTGCTCAAAACCGGACTGCGCCTTCGCGTCGTTGCGCCAGAGGCAAAGGTCGAGATCCGCCGATTGGCAGCGGAGGGAAGGCTCGAATGGGTACAGCGGCCGTTCCAACTCTCCGACCTCGACGGCAATTACATGGTCATCGCCGCCACCGACTCCGCCGCCGTCAACTCCGCCGTGTATCACGGCGCGGTCGAGCGCGGCATCCTGTGCAACAGTGTGGACGACATTCCCAATTGCGATTTCTTCTTCGGTTCGGTGGTCAGCCGAGGCGAACTTCAAATCGCCATCTCCACAGCCGGCGAGAGCCCTGCAGTCGCGCAGCGCCTGCGCCGCGAAATCGACGAGCAGTTGCCCCAGGATCTGGGCCCATGGCTTGAAAGCCTTGGCCAACTCCGCCGCGAGGTTCTTGCCGCGCACCCCCGCACCGAGGCACGCAGATTGTTGCTCCATCAACTTGCGCAACGGCCTGTCTGCGAATCCGATTCCTGCCCTTCGCGTCAGATTGCTCTCGCAGCAATCGACAAGCAGAATACGAACTCGCGAGGGACGGTGCACCTTGTCGGGGCTGGCCCCGGCGACCCGGACCTGCTCACCGTCAAGGCTCTGCGGCTCATTCAGAGTGCAGATGTCCTTCTCCATGACGATCTTGTCCCGAATGCAATTCTTGACCTGACTCGGTCCGGTTGTGAAGTTGTCAACGTAGGCAAGCGCTGCGGCATCAAGACCATTGCGCAAGAAGAGATCAACGCGCTGATGGCCGAACACGCCCGTGCGCATCGCAGCGTGGTCCGTCTCAAGAGCGGCGACCCACTGATCTTTGGCCGTGCGGCCGAGGAGATTGCGGCTCTCACCGCGGCAGGCATTCCCTTTGAAGTCGTCCCTGGCATCACCGCCGCCTTCGCCGCCGCCGCCGCCATTCCCTGCTCCCTGACTGATCGCGACACGGCGTCGAATGTCATTTTCTCCACCGGCCACCACGCTCAGTCGCACAATCAATCGCCACTGCCGCACCGGGAGGGCTCGACGCGTGTGGTCTATATGCCGGGACGTGACTTGCGCCTGCTGGCGCTTGAGTGGCTGCAGGAAGGGCTCCCGCCCGACTTCCCCTGCGCCATCGTCTCCCGCGCCGCACAACCGGGCCAGCAGGTCCATCGCACCACGCTCGCGGCCCTAGGCGATGCTCCGCCGACCCTCGCGCCCAGCCTGCTTATCGCCGGGTGGGCTGTTCGGGAACCGGCCGCTACCGGGTGTCCGGAAGAGGAGAGCGTCGCCGTCTCAGTCTGAAGTTCAAGACCAAACCTTGGAGGCCAAAATGCCTGAAACCACCGTCCCCAATCCCCGCCGCGGCCTTTCGCTCGACGTGTATGCCGTCGCACTAGCGCTTGCCCTGGCGCTGCTTGTTCGCCTCAACCTCATTCCTTCAATCAAGTGGTAAATCCGGATGCTGCCCGCTGGAGCACCCTCTCCAAAATGCCGACACCTTCACCTGCAAGGAGATCAACATGGCCACCGCCGCTTCATCGACTCGCCCGCTCGGCCTTGACCAGCCAATTCAACTCGGCCGCCGCATCGTCGCGCTGATTCCCGGCCTGCTGCTGCTGGTTGCTGTAGGCTACGCGGGAAAGTTCATTGAGCAATCCATCGCCGGCTACACCAAAGCCCACCACCTGACTTTCCCCAACATTGAATACGTCCTCTGGGCAATCGTCATTGGCCTCGTCATTGCGAACACCGTCGGCATCCCCCGCGTGTTTCAGGCCGGCGTGGCCACCTACGAGTTCTGGCTGAAGGCCGGAATCGTGCTACTCGGTTCCCGCTTCCTGCTCGGCGACATTCTCCACCTCGGCGGTATCTCGCTGGCGCTGGTCGCCGTGGCACTCGCCCTTTCGCTCACATTCATGCACTTGCTGGGCCGAACCTTCAAACTCAAGCCCAAACTCACTTCTCTGCTCGCCGTCGGCTCGTCCATCTGCGGAGTCTCGGCCATCATTGCCGCCCAACCAGCCATCGACGCCGACGATGAAGACGCCTCCTATGCGATTGCCGCCATCCTCGCCCTGGGCGCAATCTCGTTGTTCACCTTTCCGCTCATCGGTCATTCGCTGCATTTGAGCGACAAGGCTTATGGCCTGTGGGCCGGCCTCGCGGTGGACAACACAGCGGAAGCCACAGCCGCAGGCGCCCTCTACTCCGATGCCGCAGGCAAGGTGGCCGTATTGGCGAAGACCACGCGGAACGCCCTCATCGGCTTCGTGGTACTGGCCTACGCCATTTATTGGGCATCGCGGGGGGAGGCCCACGCAGTAGGCAACAAGGCGGCGTTCTTGTGGCGCAAGTTCCCCAAGTTCGTACTTGGATTCCTCTTCATCTCGCTCCTTGCGACTCTGGGCTTCTTCGCCAAGCCTCAACTCACGAGCCTGGCGAACCTCTCCCGCTGGGCATTCCTGTTGACCTTCGCGGGAGTTGGTCTGCGCACCAACCTCCGCGAACTCGGCAAGCAGGGTTGGAGACCCTTCGCGGTGGGAGCCATCGGGGAGGTCTTCATCGCTCTTGTCACCCTGGGACTTGTCTACGGAGCGGACCACTTCTTGCATCTCTAAACCGCAAACGACAAAGGCACAACATCTGAGCGCGCCGACCTATGCGTGCGGCTCAGGCGTTACTCGCGGCACCGTGTCAAACGCCACGAATTCCATCGCCTTCCCCGCTGATGTCATGACCGCTCTGTGATATGCAGCCGATGGGCGCTTGCCCACACGCACCTCTGTGCGCGTCCTGCCTTTATACTGAGGTGTTTGCAACTAACTGGCGTGCGGGTCGGAAAACGACCCATCGCAGCGGCTCGGGCGCCCTCATTGGCGTCTCTTTGTCGCGCGATGGAAGGAGCGGGTTTGATTCAAGCGGAGATCGGCATTATAGGCGGCAGCGGACTGTACTCCATGCCCGGATTCACCAACGTGCGCGAGGAGCGCGTGGAGACACCCTTTGGCTCGCCTTCCGACGCCTTTGTACTGGGCGAACTGGAGGGGCGCAAAGTGGCCTTTCTGGCGCGGCATGGGCGCGGACACCGCATCCTGCCCTCGGAGTTGAACTTCCGCGCCAACATCTATGCCTTCAAGAAGCTTGGCGTGGAGCGCATCCTGTCTGTCTCTGCCGTCGGCTCGCTCAAAGAAGAGCACAAGCCCACCGACTTCGTGGTTCCCGATCAGTTCATCGATCGCACCTTCCACCGCATCTCCACCTTTTTTGGAGATGGGATTGTGGGCCACGTAGCCTTTGGCGACCCGGTCTGCGCCACTGTGGCCGGAACCGCGGCCCAGGCTTGCGCCACAGTTGGTGTGGTGGGCAAGCTGGGCGGCACCTATGTTTGCATGGAAGGGCCGCAGTTTTCTACCAAGGCCGAGTCGAACCTCTACCGCAGTTGGGGCGCGGACGTGATCGGCATGACCAATTTGCAAGAGGCCAAGCTGGCCCGCGAAGCTGAAATCTGCTACGCCACAGTGGCCATGGTCACCGACTACGATTGCTGGCGCGAAGGCCATGATGCAGTCACCATCGAACAAATTGTGGCCGTCCTCCATCAGAACGCAGACAACGCAGCCAAAGTGGTGAAGGCTGCGGTGGCGGCTATGCCGGTAGAGCGAGCCTGCGCCTGTGCCTCGGCAGCTCGCTTTGCCGTATTAACTCAACCCGATGCGATTCCCGCGGCAACCAAAGAGCGGCTCAAGCTGTTGTTTGGAAAGTATCTTGGCTGGTAACACGAGCGCTGGTGAGTGATTTGATCCGATTTGGAGAGGAAGATGCATGGCAATTACCGTAGTGGGCAGCGTTGCCTTCGATTCGATTGAGACACCAGCGGGCCGGCAAGAGCGTTGCCTGGGTGGCGCGGCTACGTACTTCGCACTTGCGGCCAGCTATTTCACCGACGTCCGCGTCATCGCCGTGGTCGGCGAGGACTTTGGCGCCGATGAAGAGGCTGTTTTCAAGAATCGCGGCATCGACACGCAAGGCATCGAGCGCGCAGCCGGCAAGAGCTTCTTTTGGGAGGGATCGTATCTCGACAACCTCAACGAAGCCAAGACTCACACCACCGAGCTGAATGTCTTTGGAACTTTTGCGCCCAAGATTCCCGAGGCCTATAGCGATTCGCAGTTCCTGTTCCTGGCCAACATCGATCCCGTTCTCCAGCGTCGCGTGCGAGAAGCCATGCCCCAGGCACGCTTGGTGGCCGGCGACACAATGAACTATTGGATCAAGGATCATCGCACGGCGCTGTTGCAGGTTCTGAAGGGACTCGACATCTTACTCATCAACGACACGGAGACCCGCATGCTGGCGGGCAATAATAACCTGTTGCAGGCCGCTCGCAGGGTGCTGACGATGGGACCACGCATGTTGGTGGTCAAACACGGTGAGTATGGAGCGACGTTATTCCACGGCTCTGCCGCAAACGTTAAGAGTGGGGAACGCACATTCAGAGCCCCGGCTCTACCGCTCGAAGAAGTGGTAGATCCCACCGGCGCGGGCGATAGCTTTGCCGGCGGCTTCTTTGGCTATCTGGCCTCGCAGGCTGAGCTCACGCCGGGCGCTTTCCGCCGCGCCATGTTCTACGGCAGCGTCATGGGCTCGTTCGCCGTGCAGCGTTTCGGCACGGAGCGTCTGCAGCAGCTTCCGCGCGAGGAGATCGATCACCGGTTCACCCTTTTCCGCGAGTTGACCCACCTTGACTGAATCGCCCGTTCGCCGCGCTGAGTGGCTGGCCGTGTTGGCCTGTTGCGCGGCAGCCTCGCTCACGGCGGTCGAGTGGAGCTGGCGCCATGGCGCCATGCTCAACTATGGCGATGCGGTAGCCCACCTGCACATTGCGCGACGCGTTCTTGATTCGCGCCGGCCAGGGCTGGCGCAATTGGGTTCAGTGTGGCTGCCTCTGCCGCACCTTTTACTGATGCCCTTTGTCGCTGTGTACAGATGGTGGGCCAATGGCATCGCGGGCATGATCCCTTCGGCCCTTGCCTTTCTTGCCGGCTGTGCCGGGGTCTACCGGTTGGCACGCCGCTGGCTCCATCCGCTCGCGGCCGCCCTCACGCTGGCCTTCTTCGCCACAAATCCGAATTTGCTCTACCTGCAGACCACGGCTATGACGGAGCCGCTGTTTTTGTGCGAGCTGATCTGGACCGTGGTTTGGCTGGTCGAATGGCGAGCCAGCCTTGAAACCTCTCCGCGCCATGCCTCGCGTTTGCTGTGGTGCATCGCAGCTTCCCTGGTCGGTGCAATTTTTACTCGTTATGACGGTTGGATTCTGGCCCTTTTGGCCTGGGTCTGCGTGGGCATGGTACTGCTTCGCCGAGGCGAGTTACGCTCTCGCGCCTTCTGGCTGGCGGGCGCTGTAGTCGTCGCCGCTCCTGTTGCCTGGTTTGTCTACAACGCTGCAGTCTTCGGCGACTGGCTCGAATTCGCGCGAGGGCCTTATTCCGCCAAAGCAATCGAGTTGCGCACTGCCGCGCCCGGCTGGCCTCCGCACCCAGGCTGGCACGACCCCTGGGTTTCGTTGTTGCTCTTCACCAAGGCCGCGGAGATGGATGCAGCCGCAGTTGCATGGGGCAACCTGCTGCTGGCAATTAGCCTTCTCGGCACGGCCTGGGCCTGGATCACTGCGCGCCGCCGCGAATTTCTGTGGGCGCTGCTTCTGTGGCTACCGGTCCCCTTCTATGCATATTCGGTGGCCTACAACTCGGTGCCCATCTTTCTGCCGATCTGGTGGCCTCACTCCTGGTACAACACCCGCTATGGAATCGAGCTGTTGCCGGCCTTCGCGCTGGGATTGGGCTTTGCCGCGCAATTCGCATTGGCCGCAGTGCGTGAGTTCAAGCCACGGTGGACCAGCTATGCAGCGGGCCTGTTGTTTGCGTGGGTTGCCCTGAATGCCTGGCGAGTAGTACGCGAGCGACCGCTGATCTATGTCGAGGGCACAAAGAATATTGATGCCCGTCGGCCGTTCGAAAACCAGATTCCTCCCGTCCTGCGCGCTCTGCTCGCTACACGCCCCGGCGGTGTGATCCTGATGGATACATCCACTTACCCACAACTCGTCGCGCTTACCGGGATCCCGCTGCGCCAGACCATCAACGAGAGCGACCAGGAGTTCTACACCGCCGCGTTGGCGGAGCCTGCGCAACACGCGGCCATAGTGCTCGCTTTCGACGGCGACGCCATCGACCATGCCGTAAAGGCGCACCCCGCTGGACTTACGGCTGCGGGCTGTTTCATAGCCCCTGGCCAGGCTCCGGGCACGGTTTACGTCTCCGATACCCAAGCCCTCAACAAAGGACAGTAGCAGTGTTAGCATCGGGCAAGGTATTTGCATGAGCACCGCCCTCGCACAGTTCGCGCAACCCTTCGACTTCAGTTGGCTGCAACAGGTGGTCGTGGTGAACGGCGCCATCAGTCGCCTGCTGGTGGCATGCCTGCTGGGCAGTCTAGTCGGATTGGAGCGCGAGGCCAAGCGCAAGGCCGCGGGCGTGCGCACCAATCTGCTGATCTGCATGGGCAGCGCGTTCTTCACGCTGCTCTCAGCCGTGCTGGCCGGCGACGCCAATCCCGACAAAGGCCGCGTCGCCTCCAACATCGTGCAGGGAATAGGCTTTCTGGGCGCGGGACTCATCCTACACAATCGCAGCCGCATCAGCGGCCTCACCAGCGCCGCCAGCGTCTTCGTGGTGGCCTCCATCGGTATGGCCTGCGGTGCAGGACTCTTTGCGGCGGCTGCGGTCGCCGCAGTGATCGTCATTGTCGCTCTTGAGTTGGTCGGATTCCTTGAGCGGCGCGCAAGCATCAAAATCTATCCGCTAATCTACGAGGCCCGCGGACGTGACGAGACGGCCATGCTGCAGTCGATTCTGGACGCGATGGACAAGGCGGGCGAGCGGCTTGCGACCGTAGATCGCGACGCCATCGGCGAACTGCAACGCGTCAGTTTTACCCTGACCGCAACCAAAAAACAGCACGAGCGCTTGCACTCGCAACTTGGCGCCGAACCCGCCATCAGCGCACTGTTCACATTCCGCGATCCGGAGGAAGATTGATTCCCTTCACCAAAGCCCACGCCTGCGGCAACGACTTTCTCATCGTCACCGAGGACGCCGCGACGGGCCACGACTGGGCGAGCCTGACACGTCGCCTTTGCGCGCGCAACACCGGCATCGGCGCCGACGGCATTGAGTTTTTCGCATGGACCGGTCCCGCTGCAGGCCGCCTTCGCCTGCACAACGCTGACGGCTCCATTGCCGAGATCAGCGGCAACGGCACCCGCTGCGTCGCCGCGTGGATGGCCGCTTCGCTCGCTTCCAAGCCCGGCGATGAATTGCGCATTGAAACCGATGCGGGCCCGCGCGTGTGCCAAGTAATCGAGATGAACACCAGCAGCGGCTTCTCCATTGAAGTCACCACAGGAATGGGCGTTCCCGCGATCGCGCCACGGACGGTACGGCTCGCTGACGGTCTGGAAATCGCAGGTGTGGAGGTCTCCACCGGCAACCCGCACTTCGTTATCGTGGTCGACAATGCGGAGTTCCGCGTGGCCGGCCGGTCATGGCACGACCTCGGCGGTCAGCTCTGTGTCCATCCCGATTTTCCTCACCAGACCAACGTCGAGTTCGTGCGCGTCCTCGGCCCGCAGGAGATTGAGATTCGCATCTTTGAACGCGGCGTCGGCCCTACCACTTCTTCCGGCACTGGCAGTTCCGCCTCGGCCACAGGCGCAATTTCATTGGGGTTGGCCGGGTCGCCTTTGCGCGTCGTAGCTCCCGGTGGCGCGCAGACCGTGGCCTGGAGCGGGCCCGGCACGGAGCTCGATCTCACCGGTCCAGCTTCCCTGATTGCACGCGGCGAGGCGTGGTGACGATGAACGCTCCATTCGAGCCCATGCCGCTTTTTCCACTCGCCCCCATTCACAAGGGTGAGGGCATCAGCGTAATCTCGCCCGCTTCCTTTGCCAACCCCGAGCGCGTGAGCGGCGGCCTCGACCGCTTGCGCGCATTGGGTTACGCGCCCCGGCTCCGCACTCACACACAAACGCGCGGGCCACTCTTCTTTGCCGGAACGCCTGCCGAGCGCCTTGACGATCTGCACGGGGCGTTCGCCGATCCCGACACCAGTATCGTGGCCTGTGTGCGCGGCGGTTATGGATCCAACTATCTGCTCCCTGGCCTTGATTTCGGGCTCATCCGTAATCATCCCAAGCCCTTCTTCGCCTACAGCGACTTGACCGGCATTCAACTGCACCTGCTCGATGAACTCGGCCTGCCCGCATTTCACGGCCCCATGGTCGCTGCGGATTTCGCGCTCGAAGACGGCGTCCACCTGGCCAGCTTTCAATCGGCGCTGGCTGGCAAGCCTTATAGTGTGGGCGCGTCTGAGGGCCTGCGCTCCTTGAAGCCCGGCACCGCAGAGGGCACTCTTTATGGTGGCTGCCTCAGCATATTGGTTTCTCTGCTCGGTACGCCCTGGGAACCGTCCACGGAGAACAAACTCATCTTCCTCGAAGACACCGGCGCCAAGCCCTACCAGGTCGACCGCATGTTATGGCAGTTGCGCGAGGCGGGAAAGTTCGAAGGCCTGCGCGGTCTCATCTTTGGTGAAATGATCGATTGCGCGTCGCCGGGCGCGCCGCCGGAGTTACTAGAACAAGTCATCCTGAGCGCCTTTCACGATTTCGACGGCCCCATCGCCATCGGCCTGCGCAGCGGTCATGTTTCGCGCCAGAATGTGACCCTGACGTTCGGCGTTGAAGCCGAATTGGATGCCGGCGAGAAAACGCAGTTGCTCCTGCTGGAGCCGGCGGTGACACCATGAATCCACTGTCCCGGCACATTCATTTAAGCGGCATCTGCGGCACCGCCATGGCGTCCCTGGCCGGACTACTGCAGTTGCAGGGGCACCGCATTACAGGCTCGGACAAAGCGGCCTATCCGCCCATGAGCGATATCCTTCGCGATCTTGGCATCCCTGTGCTCGAGCCGTACGCCGAAGCCAATCTGGATCCCGCCCCGGACCTAGTCGTCATCGGGAATGCGCTTTCGCGCGGCAATCCTGAGGTGGAGCGCGTTCTCGACGACCGAATTCCCTTCACATCCATGGCCGCGCTGCTGTGTGAGGAGTTCCTCACGGGCCGCGAGCCGCTAGTCATCGCAGGCACTCACGGCAAAACCACTACCACCAGCATGCTGGCATGGATCTATCAGGTTGCCGCGCGCGAGGACACAGCCCTGGAGCCCTCGTTTCTGATCGGAGGCGTGGCGGAAAATTTTGGCAGTAGCTTTCAACTGCGGCCCACCCGCACATTCATCGTGGAGGGTGACGAATACGACACGGCATTCTTTGACAAGGGCCCAAAATTCTTGCACTACTTTCCCGACGCCCTGATTTTGACCCACGTGGAGTTCGATCACGCCGACATCTACGCGGACTTGGATGCAGTAAAAACGGCCTTCAAACGACTGGTGAACCTGGTGCCGCGCCGCAGCGTGATCGTCGCCTACGATGGCAGCACCAATGTGACCGAGTGCATCAGTCATGCGTTTTGCCGTGTCGAGCGCTACGGCTTGACCGCCGCGGCGGACTGGCAAATCCGCAACCTTCGCCATGATGACGGCCTCACTCGCTGGGAAGTGTGGCGAGGCGGCGCGCTTTGGGCTGAATTGGAGATGAGCCTGGGCGGTGAACACAACGCGCTTAACGCCACTGCCGCTGCAGCCCTCGCCGCCAGTCGGGGCGTCGGAACACAAGTCATCCAGTCAGCCCTGGCCAGTTTCAGAAGTGTGAAGCGCCGTCTCGAGGTACGCGCGGAGGTGGGCGGAATCACGATCATCGAGGATTTTGCCCACCACCCCACGGCCATTCGTGAAACCCTACGCGCATTGCGCTCGGTGTACCCGCAGGCACGGCTATGGGCCGTGCTGGAGCCGCGCTCCAACACCCTGCGCCGCAAGGTCCTTGCATCCGATCTTGTCCAGAGCCTGCGCTTTGCCGACCGCGTCATCCTGGCCGGCGTCTACCAGCAGGAACGCATTCCCGAAGACCAACGCCTGCACCCCGAAGATGTGGTGCGCGCACTCAACGCAGCCGGTACCCCTGCCGAATTGCACGCCGACGTGGATGCCATCATCAATCACATCGTCCCTCAGCTTCAACCCGGCGACGTGGTCGCCCTACTATCCAATGGCGGCTTCGACGGGATTTATGAGAAGCTTCCGGCGCGGCTGAAGGAACTTCAAACCTGATTACCAAGAAAGTCTCATGCTCTCATCTCTTGTTTTCGTGACCACGATGGTCATCCTCGGTGTTCCTTCGGCAATACTGTTCATTCCCTGGACCTGGCTCACGGGCAATGTGCTGCCACTCTACAACGCCACGCAATTTATGGTGCGAAGCGGATATTTATTGGCCGGAATCCGTGTAGTGACAGAAGGCCGTGACCACGTACCGGCAAATACTGCCTGCATCTTCATGGCCAACCACGTCTCCAATCTCGATCCACCGGCGCTGATTCCGCGCATTCCGGGGCGCACCTCCGCCTTTATGAAGCGCTCGCTGATGAAGATTCCAGTCCTGGGTACCGGCTTCCGGCAGGGGGAGTTTATTGCCGTCGACCGCACGGGTAACAAGGAAAGCGCGCAGCAAAGCATCGCCGAGGCCGGGCGCCTACTGGGAAAAGGTATTCACATTACGACCTTCGTTGAAGGCACGCGTTCCAAAGATGGCCGCATGTTGCCGTTTAAGAAAGGCCCTTTCTACCTGGCGATGCAAACCGGGGCGCCCTGCATCCCGGTGTCTATCTATGGCACTGAAACGATGATGGCCAAAGGCAGCCTGCGCATCCATCCCGGCACGGCGCACATCATCTTTCATGAGCCCGTATACCCCGGCAATTTTGCCTCGCGCGAAGACCTGATGCAGGCAGTGCGTTCAGCCATCGCTTCAGGCCTGCCGGAGTGGATGCGGGGATAACAAAAGTGCCCGGAGCTTACGGCCGCACACTCGCGTTGTAGCCGTCGCCGAGTAGCCTCTGGCACATGATGTTGGCGTCGTTGCGATTGTTGAACGGACCGACCTGCACGTGAATCAGGCCATCCCCGGGCTCCCGCCGTGCCGCAACCGCATAGCCGCGCCTGCGCAGCGCGCCCACCAACACGTCGGCATCCTCCGAATGAGATACGGCGGCAATCTGGACCATTAATCCGGGTGCCTGAGAGAACGCCGGCTGCACCGGCAAGCTAGAGGAAGGCTGAGCCGCGCCTCCCTGGGGCGGAAGGGCAGGCCTTACCAGCGGCTGAACTGGAGGGACCTGCTGTTGGGCTGAAGCGCCGGGGACGACCGCACCCGCGTCAGTTGCGCTTTCCGCTGGATTCCCGGGCTGAGACGAAGACGGCGACTCGTCGACATCGGCACGCTGCTGTGGAGCGCCAGCCACTGTCGCGGATGGTTTGGAGGGCGAATCAAAAGTCTGGGACGACACGGGCGCCGCTACAGGCTGCGTGGCGGCCGCGGTCTCCGCGGAACCGCGCCGCCCGGAAGCGTATCCCAGCCCGAAACAGAGGCCGCAAAGCAAAATCAGCCCAACCACGATGCCCAACAGCATGGCCGGACCTAACGTGAGTTCTGTGTCGCGCCGGACTTCCTCCGGCTCGAACTCTCCTACGCCAAGACCTCGTTGCATACCTTACCCTCGGTTGTGGGCCATTCCAGCGGCAGAAGCTGGCCCTGATTGAGTCGACAGGCGGGCGTGGTTCCATGTGTCGTCTTGCGCCCGTCCCCGAAACGCTAACAGCGGCTTACTGCTTCTCCTGAGCTGCCTTGGCCGAGGCCCCGAGTTTGTTCAGCAACGTCATAAACTCCATGGGCAGCGGGAAGACGATGGTGGTGTTCTTTTCCACTCCGATCTCAGTCAGAGTTTGCAGATAGCGCAACTGTAGGGTCAACGGCTCGGTGGCTAACAGGGCAGCGGCGTCCACCAATTTCTGCGCTGCGTTGAACTCGCCCTCGGCGTGAATGATCTTTGACCTCTTCTCGCGCTCGGCTTCTGCCTGTTTGGCCATGGCACGCAACATTTGTTCGGGCAGGTCCACCTGTTTTACTTCCACCGAAATGACCTTCACCCCGAAAGGCTCGGTGCGCTGGTCGATGATGGTTTGTATCTTCAGGTTGAGCTTGTCGCGATGACTCAGCAACTCGTCCAGTTCCACCTCGCCCAACACCGAACGCAATGTGGTCTGCGCGAATTGCGACGTCTGATAGACGTAGTTGGCTACCTTAATGGCAGCGGCATTAGGGTCCACGACATAAAGAGTGACCACCGCATTCACCTTAAGGGTAACGTTGTCCCGCGTGATCACATCCTGGGCCGGAACCTCCAGCACGTCCTGCCGCAGCGAAATGCGCACCATCTGGTCAATCGGCCGAAAGACCAGGATGATGCCGGGCCCCTTGGGCGGAGTCAGGGCACGGCCGAGGCGGAAGATGACCGCTCGCTCGTAGTCGCGGAGGATCTTGATGGAGTTGAGCAGGTAGAGGACAACGATAGCGACGAATATCCACACAGGTATCATTGAGTCGGACATTAGGTTTCCCTCACTCAGCACGGATTGTACTCCAGTGAGGCTTGAGGCCGACTCTATACGGGCGTCTGCGGCGCACCCGGAGCTTCGGCTGGAACTACATGCAGCAGATACTGCTCATGCCCCACGACGCGGACCCTCGCACCAGCAACCAGTGGCTGGCTGGCAACAGCGCGCCAAATCTCGCCCTCCACCAGTACATGACCTTCGGGGACCAGAGCCTCCATCGCCGAGCCCGCGCTGCCCACCAGGGCGTCTGCGCCAAGCCGCGCTTTCATGCGCCGTGCGCGCATCGCCAGGCGCACCAGGAACACGGTGATTCCCCCAAATCCTGCGCTCACCGCGATGGCCACCCACGGATGGATCGCCATCTCCGGTACAGGAGCGGCAACCAGGGTGAGCATTCCGAAGGTCAGGCAGACAATGCCGGCGATTGCCAGCGCTCCGTGTCCGCCGAATTTGGCTTCCAGCATCATCAGGACCAGCGCCCCAATCAACAGCAGAACCGCGGTGTAACGAATGGGCAGCAGGTCGAGCGCAAAGACGGCCAGCAAAACCATCAGCGTCCCCAGCGCACCGGGAACGATGGTACCTGGGGTATTGAATTCCAGGTAGATGAGCAGCGCCCCGCCCACCAGAAGCAGAACGGCGATATTGGGGTTCACCAGCCAGCCCAGAAGATTTTCGCGCAGAGTGGGTTGCACCACCTCAATGCGCGCACCGGCCAGGTGGAGGGTCAGCTTTGAACCATCCATGCGCGTAATCTCGCGCCCATTCAGCGCGGCCAGTAATTGCGCATCGCTGGTAGCCGTAAGGTCGATAAGGTGCTGCGTCAGAGCCTCCTCCGCGCTATACGAGTGCGACGAAGCAACCGCGGCAATGGCGGCGTCGGTATTGCGATTGCGCCGGGCCACATAGGAGCGAAGAAAGGCCTCTGCGTCATTCTCCACCTTCTGGCTCATCGTCTCGTCGGGCTTGCCCATTTCGAACACCACATGGGCTGCACCTGCGTTGGTGCCGGGCGCCATGGCCGCCACGTCGGCTGCCTCCATCAAGAAGAAGCCTGCCGATCCTGCCCGTGCCCCCGCGGGAGACACATACACAATGACCGGCACTCGCGAGCTGAGGATGGCTCCTGCCATGGTGCGCATCGATTCGACGAGCCCACCCGGCGTATCCAGTTCCACCAGCAGCGCCTGTGCGCCGTCCGAGTTGGCGCGCCCCAATGCTCGCTCCAGCATCCCCGCGCTCACTGGTTGGATAGTCTCCGAGAGAACCAGCTTTTCCACCAGCGGCTGTTGAGCCCAGGCCGCAACAGCCCATCCCCAGGCAGATCCCGCCACTGCGATCAAGCTGACCAGGTTCCGGAATCCAAATCTGCGTGCGTGCTGAAGCATCTCTCGCTCCTTCGGGCCTCGCATCAGGGCCCTGCGGCGGCTACGGATCACTTACCTCCGTGGCCTCATTCTCTCTTCTGTCCCGCCTTCGACTCAATCTGCCGGCTCAGTTCTTGTGCCGCACGGCTTTGGGGGTCGATTCGCAGGGCATTGCCGGCCTCTTTGCTCGCGTCGTCCAAATGATTGGCGGCGAAGTCGAGCCTGCCCAACACCAGGTAAGCTTCTGCCGAAGGCGCCTGGTCAAGTGCGGCGCGCGCCTCGCGGCGGGCATCTTCGACATCACCGGTCCGCTCGCGCACCTCGGCCAGGCCGGCGTGTGCCTCAGCCACCTTCCCATCGGCTGCCAAGGCTGACTGGTAGAGGCGTTCGGCTTCGAGCAGTAGACCACGGTCAAGAAAGTCCCGCGCCTGCCCCGTCAACTTAACAGCCCGCTCCTGCGAACCCAACGCAGCCAGCCGCTGTGCCCCCATCTGATCCATCATCACGGCGGCCTGGCGGAATGCAACAGCATCGAAGGTGCGCACAATCCTCTCCAGCGGATCGACACGCCTGGCAGGATCCACCGGCTGCGAAGGCGTCTTCCACGCCACCAACAGAGCCTGAGCCTCAGTGTCGTTGGGTCTCATCTTCAGATACTGTGCGAGTTCGTTCAAGGCTCCAGCGTCAATCTTGCGGCGCTCCAGGCTGACCGCGACGTTGAAGTGGTAGTCGGCAGCGTTGGGGTCCGCGGCCTCGGCCTGGACAAAAAGCGCGCTGCCGTCGTGGCCCTGGCGGCTTACAGCAATCCCCTGGTTGTTCAAGACTTCCGCAAGAGGAAGTACTCGCGCCACCCCGCTGAATGCCTCTTCGGCCTTGGCGTAATTCCCCGAATACAGCAGCGAAAGCCCACGGTAGAATCCCGCCTCCAGCGCGTCTGCCGAATTGCGATCCACCCGGGCAAAGGCATCTGCTGCCTGCTCGTACTGTTGCCCGAGAAAATCCTCGCGGCCAAGAGCCATCCAGGCCGCGCCCAAATCCGGACTTAGCTTAACCGCCTGCTGCAGATGGCGTAGCCTCTCCTGCTGGTCCGCCTCCGTAATCCCGCGAATGTATTGCTCGAAAGCATCCAGCCGTAATCCCGCACCGGCGGCCACAAATGTCTCTTCTGCCACGCTGAAACCTGGGTCGAGTTGCCGCGTCAGCTTCCAGGCCAGTGAGTCGAAGACGGCAATCAGATCGCGCATCTCTCCCCGAGCCTGCACCGGCTGGCTCATCCGCAGATGCGGAACATCCACCACCCGCGCCTCGGCCAGAAGGCTGCTTCCATCCTGCAGATAGCTGCCGACCACAATCGAATCGGCATCCAGAGTCTGCGCCAGCTTCAGGGAACTGGCTCGCGACGGCTGAAACTCCTGCGGAAGTCCCAGATGATCAAGGGCATACAACCGGTCGGCACGGCTCATGGGCGCAAAGCCCGCCGAGGCGAAGCGGCTGCCGAGAATCTCCGGCGCGGCCTCGCGAATCCAGTCCAGGCTCGGTTGCCCGGTCCGGTTATCGAAAGGCAGCACCAGCAGAATCCGCCCATGTCCAGCTGTGGTATCTCCCGGATTCACCTGCGCGGCAGCCTGGCAATGCGCTTCCGTAGCCAGGAAAACGGCCAGCACAAGCGCAAATCCCGCGCCCACGCTGCCGGACCACGTTCTCAATCTGCGAAATGAAAATAAGAAAAGCACAACAGGCTGATTATAGGTTGTGCGCCGCGACGGCGGCGGCTACCACACTTTCGCGCTTGGAAATGTCCTCGCGCGAATCACCAGGCGGCGCAAGTCTTGCCTCGAATTGCCGATTGAAGCGGATCAGAGCAATCCACATCCCCGCGTCCTCGCGCTCCCACACCAGCGTGCCATGTAGCTGCAATGCGATCGCTTCCGGCATCAGATCGTGATGCAATCCGAAGTAGCGCTCGTCCATGGCTTCACTCTTCGGACCCAGGCTGAGGCCCAGCGACGGCGGGTCATATTTGGTTGAGAACACCAGCGCGGCCGAGTATTTTCCCGGCTCTGCGGCGGCCTGGGTGATCTGCGGCGCGGTAAAGTCCTCCAACCGGTACACTTCATCCGCCTGCTTCAGGTAACCCAGTTCGGGCCGTGTCAGCTCGTCAGTTACCGGCCAGGCTGAGAGCGTGGTAGCTCCCGGATAGCGCTTGTTCAGTTGCGCAATGCCGGCCAGATGCATCCGCACAACACGCGCGTAGGCCAGGTTGTCCTCCGGAGCAAAGCGGTAGGGCGGATTGATGAACAACCCCGCCACAAATGCAGCCGCCGAAAACAGCGTCAACCCTTGCCAATATGAGACTCTGCGATAAAACGTGGAAACCGCCACCAGCAGCACCAGCGGATACATTGGCAGCAGGTAGCGCGTCAATAGCGCTCCCCCTAACACACTGAAAATAAATGCATTGACCAACAGAAGCCAAAAAATGCGCCAGAGTCCCTGGCGGCTGATCGACGGCCTGTCATGGCCTTCGCTGTCCAGCTTTGGATTCAGCATCAGCGCCGCCGCAGTCATCAGCACCGGCACGAACAGGTTCATGTGCGCGGTCAGGTGCAGCACCCGGTGGCCGAATGCGGCCAGAATGCGCACCGGTGTCAGCGTTGCCTCCGCGTTGTAGCGCAGGAACTCAGGGTTGCCCAGGAGGAACCCGGTCTTTGCATAATGCCAGGCATACCAGCCGGCCAGCGGGATGGCACAGCTCATCAACCACAGCGCTTCCCGCCACAGTCGGGACCGCGACGGCAAATCCACCCGCAGGCCTGCCACAATGTCCATGGTGGCCAGGGTCAACGGGATGGCAATGGCCGTCTCCTTCGAAAGGGCGGCTGCAGTGAACCATACAGCCGCAACCCACGGCTGGCGGTCCCGGTCGGGCAGCGCGTACACCAACCCCCACAGGGTGCAGGCCGCTGCAAATATGTCTGCATGCGCCAGGGTGCTTTGTGCAAACCAGATGGGATAAAGGCCGGTCAGAACGACCGCCCAGAAAGCGACCAGCGGCGAGCCGGCCATGCGCAGTGCGAGCTTCCACACCGCCAGCAGGCCCAGCGAAGCCACCATTAACACAGCCTCGCGCGTCACCTCAGGATAGAAGCCCGAGACTTTCCACCATAGCGCCAGGTAGATGCTGGGCAATGGCGGATGCGCGTTGCTCAGCGTGGTAATCGGGATCAGCGATCCAGTACGGAAGAAGTCCCATGCGGCGGGAATGTAGTACCCCGCCTCGTCCCAGTAGTAGGGCAACCGCAACAACGTAAAGTGGCTTGCGTAGAGCGCAGCAAAGATCACCGGGAAGATCATCCAGGTGGGAAGTGGCGCATCCATACGCGGTTCGAAGAGTGGTTTCAGGCGCAAGCGTCTGCTCATGGGCGCCTGTCCTAGTTCACAGGTCCCTGCGGAAAATTGTGGCTCTGCGGCTCCAGATTCAGCGTGCCAAAAGCCTGCTCATACTGGGCCAGGTTCTGCCCGAGAACATTCAACAAGGCCTTGGCCTGTTGCGGACTCAGGAAGATGGCCTGGTGATTGCGAATGGTGACCTGTTCGGGACTCTCGCTGGACGCCAGACCAAAAATCAACTGGAAATCCCACACGCTTACGCGCACCTGCACGCTGTTGGCATACGACTCTCGATAATCGGGGGTCTGCACAAGGTTCATCTGGGTCTGCTGCGCTGTTGGACTCATGGTTCCACCAGATTACTCCGGCTCGCTCCGGCTGGACCAGCCTTGCCGGGCACCAGGCGGAGGAAGCAGAGTGCGCACACGGCTTCGCGGAGAGCAACAAACACTCTTGTGGGTGCTGCTGGATTGATGCATGATTGCTGAATGAATCCCTTTAGGATGAGTGCCTTATTCGCATGCGCAGTGATGATGACTGCCTTGAGTCAAACGGCAGTGGGCCAGTCGGTCTTCAATGTCAGGAATTACGGCGCCACGGGGCGCAAAAACGATAATGCCCGTCCGGCCCTGCAAAAAGCCATCGATGCCTGCGGCAAAGCGGGTGGAGGCCGGGTGTACGTTCCGCCGGGGGAGTACACATCGGGCCAGCTTCATCTGCGGTCGGGAGTACGACTGTATGTGGAAGCGGGCGCGACGATTTTCGCCACGCTGGACTCGAGCCAATACGATGACGCACGAAAAGCGGCACTTATCTACGGGGAGGATCTGCACGATATCGCGCTCGAAGGCGCAGGGACGCTCGATGGGCAATCGACTTATGAATGGCGGCCAAATAATATGACCGACTATTACATCCTGTCGAACCAGCGCCAGATGGAGGCGACCGGGAAGCCGTTGATCAGACCGTTTCCCACACGGCATCCAAACGAAACAGTTTATCCGCGGATGGTGCTTCTATTGCGCTGCGTGGACGTGCGGATTACGGGGCTGAAATTTCTGCGCTCACGAAGCTGGACCATCAATCCATACGCCTGTAAGCGCCTGGTGATTGACGGGGTGTACATTTACTCCAGCCAGAAGGAGGGCGTGTGGGCAGACGGCATCGATCCGGATGGCTGCCAGGATGTTCACATTTCGAACTCGACGATCGAGACGGGTGATGACGCGATTGTCTTCTACTCAACCGATGCCTGGGGACCTGTATTGCCGACGGAGAATGTGACGGTGACCAACTGCCGGCTGTCATCGTCCTCCAGCGCAATCAAGTTCTGCGACGGAAACAGCAGAGCGGTCCGGCACGTGGCCATCAGCAATGTCAATATCACAAACTCCAACCGCGGCCTGGCCTTCATGGTGTTCGATGGCGGCATTGTGGAAGATGTGGTGATTTCGAATGTGACCATCGATACGCGCCGCTTTGACTGGTTTTGGTGGGGCGATGGCGACCCGATTCATTTCAACATCAAGCGGCGCAGCGAAGTGGATGGCACCAAGCATGCTAATGAACCGGCGGCAGGGATCATCCGCAATGTGACGATTGAGAATGTGATCGCGCATGGCCAGGGAACATCTGCGATTCAAGGCCACCCAGACAGCTGGCTTGAGGGAATTCGGCTGAACCACGTCAGGCTTTTTGTGTCGCATGGAACCGAAGCCCCGTATGAAAGTACGACGGCAGCGATGACCCTGAAGTATGCGCGCGACGTGGCAATGAAGGACGTCGAAATTCATTGGGAAAAGCCGCACACGGCTACCTGGCAATCGGGACTGACGGTCGACCACGTCGAGGATCTGTTGCTCGAGGACATGAGAATTGACGCGGCGCCTGATTCTGACCAGCCGGTGCTGCGGCTGAATGATGTGGAGGGCGTTACAGTGCGGCAGTCCCGTGTGGGGTCGATTCACGTCACGGGCAGCAAGAGCAAAGCAGTGCGCCTGGTGGATACCGAGTCAAAGGTGACCACGGAGCCGGACGTGCAGCCAGTGATTGTGAAGTGAGTAAAGAATCCAATCCAGCGCCGGACGCTGGCGGGTGTGCCCGCCCACTTCCAGGCATACCTGGCCTGCCGGCGGTAGAAGGTCTGCGTCCGACTCCTTCAGAATCCCCACGATCTGCTCTTTGGCGTATCGGCTCTTCCGTAGCTGAAGTCTTCCTCGTCAGAGTCTCATGGGCCCAATCTGTCGGAGAACCCGCACTTCCGGTGGACTAAATGGGCGGTTGCAGGAGCCTTCTCTCGCGCTCTGCCAGATGGAAGACGGCACGGCGAGCAGTTGCGAAGGTCGAGCAGAATACTGAGAGTCGTTCTCGCCCTTCAGTGTTCATCGTGACCTATCTGAAGAGCCGAGCCGTAGTACGGTTCTGTAACAAACGTGGCACGTAGAGCAGTGGACCAAAAGAGGGGATCTGCCGCGTTCTGGTGTCCGAGAAATGGCTTCGAAATCAGTCAGTCATGGCCTCATGGTCTAGGCAAAAGACCCACGGGACCCGACATGGCCTTTACCGTTTGAACGGATGCCAAATGGATAGCGATCCGGCCACTCGGGCGTATATTCTCTTGTAGCGAGAGAAGGCAAAATAGAGATTGCGAATGCAATTCTAAAGGGCGGTGCTGTGAATAAAGTGCTTGTTTGTGGCGGTGGCGGTTTTATAGGCGGACACCTTGTCAAGCGTCTCAAGACAGAGGGACACTTGGTGAGAGTTGCGGACCTGAAGCGCAATGAGTTTTCTCCCAGCGCGGCCGACGACTTCCGAATCGGAGATCTCCGCGATCCGCAATTCGCGAGAGAAGTCGTGGAGGGTATCGAAGAAGTGTATCAACTTGCTGCCGATATGGGAGGAGCAGGATACATCTTTACGGGTGAGCACGATGCGGTTGTGATGCACAATTCCGCGACCATCAACCTGAATGTACTTGAGCAAGGCCGAATCGCTTGCGTGCAAAAATTCTTCTACTCTTCCTCAGCATGTGTTTATCCGGAATACAACCAGCTCGATCCGGACAAACCGAATTGCTCCGAGGATTCCGCCTATCCCGCTGCTCCGGACAGTGAGTACGGCTGGGAAAAGCTGTTCAGCGAGCGCTTATATTTCTCATACATGAGGAACTATGGAATTGTGGTCCGAGTGGCCCGATTCCATAATATTTTCGGACCGGAAGGGTCTTGGAGCGATGGCCGGGAAAAAGCGCCTGCAGCGGTGTGCCGCAAAGTGGCCGAAGGCGAGTCCGGAGGCGAGATCGAGATATGGGGAGACGGCCTACAGACGCGCTCCTTCCTATACGTCGACGAGTGTATTGAGGGCATGCGGAGGCTCATGAACTCATCTTTCCCCGGACCCGTCAATATCGGCTCTCAAGAAATGATCACCATCAACGGGCTCGCGCGACTTGCAATGGATATTGCAGGCAAAGAGCTCCGCATTCGGAATGTGCCGGGTCCAATCGGAGTTCGCGGACGTAATTCCGACAATCGGCTGATCGAGGAACGGCTTGGGTGGAAGCCATCGCAACCCCTGCGAACAGGTCTAGAGAAAACTTATCGGTGGATCGAGCAACAGGTCGAGATTTCCAAACAAGCTAATGGCTCCTCTGCGCTTGCACACCCGAAAGCGCAGTACACCGAGCCTTCACAGCCATCTAAATGAACCTCTTACGATAAGCAACGAGCTTAAGCGATCTTAGACCTTTCGCATGGACCGCGATCCGGCGGAAACAAATCTTCACTGCCCCACTATTGCCAGCACCATCATCTTGGTTATTCTCCGCCGTTACGATGTTCATCCTCTAAGAAAGCGAGTATCAAGAATGACGCCGTCGAACCGCCTCCCTTTGCAGCAATGACAAAGGCGAGGAAGTAACCTTCGGCTGGCGCGGGACCGAATCCGCCGCGTAGATGTTGCGGGGAGCGGTAAGCTGGTGCGACACGTCACTGAGGCTGGCGTCTCAGAGGCAGGCCCTTTGAATGCGTCTGGAGCAAGAAGCGCGCCGATCTTCGCTTAGGATTACAGTCCATTTATTGTTCATTTATTAAAATGAGTTTTTGAGCTAAAGACGCCAATCGTTTGTCTGGCGCTGCCAAGCTTACCCGCCGGCAGTTCATCCCATTTTCTGATGCGCATGCCGTCACGGTCTGAGGGCCCTCCTCTGGGCGGGACGACGATTCTAGAAAACTTCTGCTTCGCCCCCAGAGCATTTGAGACCGTCGAGTCTACTCAATTCCCGGATATTCGAGGGGACATCTCGCGATGAGGCACCTCACCACTGGTTTGAACGCAAAGGCCTTTCTCGGCAATGCGGTAATGCACGAATGCGCTTTGCTCAAGAGTCTCTTGCGAAAGTGCGGCGCGCAACGCCGCAGCCGCTTCTGCATCTCGCGACAGCAACATTAAGAATCCGCCTCCGCCTGCGCCTGCCAACTTGGCGCCGTTAATCCACGGCCGAGCGATGTCGAGAATTGCATTGATCGGTGCATTAGCGGTATGCGGATCCAGCACCTGATTCAATCGCCAGTGCCGGTCCATCAACTCACCCAAGTACTTCCAATCGCCTTCGGCCATGGCGTACGACATTTCCACGGCCAGTGTCTTAATGCTGTGCAGCACCTGAATTGTCGCCGTTTCACGTGCCAGATAGCGCGATACCACTTGGCGCAGAAGATCCTTTGCCATCCTTTGAATGCCGGTGTTGTAAAGCACCAGAAGCTCGCAGAACTGGTCTCTTCGTTCCTCGGTCCAGGCCACGGGTTGCACACGAATACGCTGTCGCAAGCCGGGTCCGGTAATGAGAAGTTTAGCCCCAGGAAAAATACCGCCTGCCTGATCCTGCCAGCCGCCGCCAGTCGTCATTCGCTGCTCGAGTTGCATTACAGTTTCCGAGAGAGCATGATCGCCCAGCTCCCGCCCTGACATCACTGCCAACGCGCGGATCACAGTTGCGGCCAGGATACTGCTCGTACCCAGACCCGAACCAATCGGCAACCGCACCTGGCACCGGATCTCGAGGCCGCCGCCCAGTTCTTTCAGAATCTCTTGCAGAGACTGGCCTTTCACTGGGATACCATGCAGCTGCAACGCGGCGCGTGGAATGGAGAACACCGAGCCCGGCCCACATGGTTCCAGCAGCTCCTCCGCGCTTCGATATTCAGCTACCGCATTATGCCCGTCCGCACGGCATCGGATTACGGCCTCGTCAATGCGCCGAATCTCTGTTGCAATCGGATAAGCCCCATCGATCTCGAGCGCACAATTGAGCACCGTGCCGCCCCAATCGAAACAAAACGGTGGCGTGTCTGACCAGCCACCGCCCAAATCGATACGAGGTGGCGCCGAAACACAAACCTGCTCGAATCGCCAACGGGCGGGCCTCAGTTCCACATCACCGGCGGTACCCTCGCGCACCGCATCCTGAATACAGGTGAAAGCCTCTCCCTCCGCCAACCTCGCCTCCTGCTCAAACCCGGCACGGTTCAGCAATCGGTTCGCCTGCATCAGATAGCTGGCCGCAAGAGTGAAGTCTTGCGGGCTACCTTTGTGCAAATGCTCTGCGTGCATCCGGAGCGAACGTCCAGCTGCAGCGGCCGGAGCCAACCCCGGCAAGTTTGTGAGTAGCGGACGCAGGTCGGTGCCCGACTCGGCCAACTCGATAACTGTGTCTTGCCAGATCCCCTGCAAGCGGTGGTTGCGCGCCTCGGCCAGAGCCTTTCCGTCGGTGCCCTTTGCGCTCTCAGCTAACGACAGGCGCCGCGCTGCGCGCCAGCGATCCACGCCATACTCGCTTGAGCACCCCATCATCCACTGCGCACACGCCCATGCATCGTCTGGCGTCGTCACCGGAAACAGAGCGGCCGTCCAAAACGTTGGCGCTTCACCGGGAGCCCAAACCTCTTCTCTGCACAGTCCTAGCCGTTCAAACGATTCCAAAATCGGCCGGTTGAACCAAGTGGCGCTCTCGAGCGTGTCTTTTGGATTGTCCTCAACCCCATACGCTCGGATCACCCAGCCACCACCAGCAGCCCCCACAACCGGCAGTTGGTGAACCACCGTGTCTTCGGGGACTTCCACCGGGCCACTTAATCCTGTAAGTCCATGCAAGATCGCGCCGCGGCTGGCCTGCACCGGTCCGCTCAGGTCGCATTCCAGGATGACCGCTTCATGGCCGATCTTGCTTGGAGCACCAATCGCGCTATCGAGAATGCCGCCCGATCCCGCTGCCAGCGTCCGGAAGGAGCGCGTCGTCCCGACATGGATGAACTCGCCCTCCACCACCGCACAGTGGAATCCTACCGGTCGATCGGGGGCACGCAGGACTCTAGCCAGTTCCCACCAGAACGGTCCCGCGTCGTCCTCCGGCTTCCACTGGCCTGTCAGCCCTCGCGTGATCTGATCGTAAAGATCTACTGCCGGCACTGTGCTGAATCTCCCTAGATCTGTGAGCGACGCCGCGAGGTCGGCGTCGAACCGCAACAATCCGATGTCGACAGCGACTCGCCCATCTTCCAGCATTCCACCCGCCGCTTTCACCTCCGCGGCCGTCGGCTTCTGCAGAAATGTATAAACCTGATCTGCTTCTCCAACGACATAGACGCCGTGATGGCTTCCCGTCTCCATACCGAGCCGCATCGCAACGCCCGTCGCGCCCGGCCGGTTCCATCGCACGCAGCTTGCGTCGAACCGCAATACCACGTCGCCCGATGCCACCAACAGTCCGTTCGGAATCCCCTCCGCCCACGCCGCCGACAGCGCGAGTGTTTCGTCAAAAACCGTCGTCGTCCCGCGTAACCGTGATCGCGAAGGCAGGACGCCAAACAACTTGCCCGCGGGCGAGTATTGCGGCAAACGACGCGAGTCGCCCCCGGAGTGAACCAGCAAGGCCTTGTGATGACCCCACCACTCCCTGTCTTTCCCCAGAATACGTAGCGCATTCATGGTTGCTCCGCCGCTACCCACCCTTCGGTCGTCCGGGTCGGGGACGACTACAAACTCAGCCTCCTTCGGCAGCATCCCAGACAGGATCCGACGCTCGATCTCGTCGCGATACAGCTGCGCCTGTCGCGCTGAAGAGGCGGTAATCATCACAACATCCCAATAATTCACCTTGATTCTCCGACCAGAAAGCGAATCACATACCTGCCGATTGCTCTACGCAGACCAATCCCATACGATGCTTCGGCCCCAAACCGCGACTCCCGCTCGGCCTGCCGCAAGTTTAGACATTGGCGCAGCGGAACGTTTGGGTGGCACCTGTCCCACACGGTCCGACCTGGGAAGCACCTCATGGCCGCGGCGCTCGTCGCCAGAGTCGCTAGAAGTATGAGGCCAAGGACTTCGTGACCTTTCGCGTGAATAGACTGCGTCAAGTTAGTGCCATCCTCGTAAATGTAGCCCGGAATTAGAGCACCTGTCATTTGTGGCGGTGATTCTTCAAACTCGGAAAATCAGAGTTTGTTTGTTCTGCCCTCGAGTCCCGACCGACCGACTCTTCATCCACGCGCATGACGGCCTGGAATCCTCCCCAGTCGTCGCGGCGACACACCACATTGGGGCTCCAGCCGTTTGCGTTCCGTTGAATCTGCGTAGCTTCGATTGTTACCGGGCTGAGTAAACTGGTTGCTGGGCGAGACTTTCACTCACTGGAGATAAGCTGCACTTTCACGGGGCACCATGCAAGAATCCAGAAATTCCTTTTGTTTCTTGGCCATGGACCAATATACCGTAGCTGCCCGACTCGCAGGCTCGCTCGACTCGGCAAGCGCCTGAAGCCCATTATTTTCGAAAGTTCGTCGGTTTCGAGAATGTCGAGCGACAGACATGACGTTCAGTTCACAGAGGACCACTGTCCCCTCGTCTAAGAATCCCGAATCCGCCAAGGAGGACGCCCTGGCTGTTTGGGTCCAATGCTGGGGTAAGCCTAGTCAATCTCGAGGTTGAAGGATTCAAATGCCAAAAACGGCCTGCACATCGAGCCTTGTAGACTGATCCTGGTACTCCAAGGGTTTAGCAGGAGAGTTGTATCTTCATACAACGATTGTGCGATCACAGTTGAGGGTCAACCTTCGCTACACTGGTTTCCTGGAGCAAGATATGGAACAAGACTCTCATAGAGATGTTTATCGTATTGCATACGATGAAGCGTTCTCGGAACTCCGGGATATCCTTCGAGAGTTTGAGCAACTGTACGCCCGAAAAGATCGAGTTGAGAGAGTGGTTGAGGCACTTAGCCAGGAAATAGGATCGCAATGCCAGGTTGTCGTTCCCAATCACCGACCGCGGACGCGTCGCAGGGTACACATTGCTGTGACTCGCTCTACTTTTGTATAAGGAATACCCTGAGTTTCAATCGGCTTCATCGACGCCACAGGCCTGATCGCGCCGGCTCCGAGTTGTCGTAATCATTGGTCATAAATAGGTTAGGGTCGATCCTTAGATCGGCCCTAAGTTGTTGGTGTTGAAAAGAGGCTCGAACCTTCAAAGTCTTCCCCTTATGTTCCTAAGTGATTACCTTGTCTGATTTAGTCACGCTCCGTGTGGTACGTCTCTCTCCCATCGAATTGCCCATCAGTACTTGAATCGCGATAACTCCGATGGCGTTATATTCCACCCTTCCACACTCAGGGCGATCGCATGGTTGACCTGTGCACCATTCAGACGGATATCCACATGTCTGGTCTCGTGCGGAACCATTGAGAAGAAATTGTCGGAATAGATGACGGGAGCGACGAGCAGCCCCGTCGCAAGATCGACAAGCTTGAGCCGAACCATCAGAGCCACGCTCGATGTCCGGTTCTCGAGGTCTACTGCAACGTTGCCGTTCTTCAGCTCGCCAGCAGCGCCGTTGATCTGGACCTCTGCCATGCCTTTCAATTCTTCATATCTCCATTCCGCTTTGCTGCGCCAGTAGAAATTGCACGATAGGAGTTTTCCCGAGTTATCTTTCAGCGCAAGCTTGATGAAGTGCACATTCGATAGCCGGTCAACCTCTGTCTCGCCAGACTCGAGGAGCTGCAGACAATCCTGAACACTGTTGGCGGGGCAGTTGAGCTGTGCAGTCTTGGTTTGAACGAGGCTGCCATCGAGGTTGTAGAGCGTGGCCTCAGCGTTCAGCCCCTTCAGCTCATTCAAGGTCGAATTCACCACCTTGATGTGGTTTGTCGCAATGCTCCATTGAATATGGATGGGTTCGCATGCCTTGCGACAGGCGAAATAGGCCGCTGTCGGTTCCATGTAGTAGTCATAGGTGTTCCAGGTAAGCGACGGCCATGCGGGGTTACTCATCCAGATCATCACGCCTGTGCAATCGTTCCACATGCGATCGTTCCATGCTTCGTAGATGGCCTTGTACACTTCCATGTTCACCATCTGCGCCTTGCGGCAGAAGTCTTCTATCCCCGTCGGTGCGCCATACGCGGCAATCGCTGTTTGAGTAGGGCCGCATAGTCCCGCACCTTGCCACCCGCTTCCCAGCCACCAGTCATGCATACCCCACACTTCACTCACTGGCCACAGCTTGTTCCCGGGCATCATGCGCCGCATGCTCTCCACCGACGGAATCGTGGGCGATCCCAGCTCCGGACGAAAGCCGCGGGCCAGATCTTTGAAATAGAAGCTCGGCGGCCTGGTCTCATACGGTCCGTCCCCGTTCGTCGGAGGAGTCTGGGTGGAACAGTGGAGAAACAACCGGGTCCCATCCAGCGCCTCGGCCATCTTCGGCATTTCGCTCAGAATCGGATCGTCGGGAATCGTTTCGTTGGCCGTACACCACAGCAGAATGCAGGCATGATTTCTGCGGCGTAGAAATCGATCACGCGCGTTGGCCAGCCATAGCCCCGGGTCGTCCGGCATAAGCCCATTGGCAATACCAAACTCCTCCCACACCATCAAGCCGTACTCATCGCAAGTGTCGAAGAACTCCCGTTTATCGAGATTTCCCGCCCAGTTACGGATGAGGTTAAAGTTCATTCCCTTTTCCATCCGCAAACGGTTCTGAAATCCTTCCCGGTCGCAGCGGAGCATGCCTTCGTCCATCCCCCAGTTCACTCCGCGAATGAAGATCCGCTGCCCATTGCAGAAGAAGGCCAGCGGCTCCTTGAGATCCACGCCTTTTGACGTGGTACTGGCGTCGTAAACTTTGTTCGAAATCTTGCTTGTGTCCCATGCAGTCAGTGACTTCTGGTTGCAGGTGAACTCGCGGATTCCGATACGCGATCGATTGACATCCGAAACCTTGCCGTCGTATTTGAATTCGAGCGTCAAGTCATACAGGTTCTGCTCGCCGTAGCCGTTGGGCCACCACAACTTCGGGTTCACAAGTGAAAGCTGCGGATAGGTCGCCTTGTCGAATTTCAAAGCCCGGGTTTCCCCTCCCTCAAAGACCACCGGGTGAGTGAACTCGATTTCTCCCAGGCGCACTCTCAACTCCCCCTTGCAGGGCCGGTTGGTGTGGTTCGTCACGTCCGCTTTGAGCGTCACGTCGGCGCGGCTCAGATTCTGTCTATCCGGAAAATGAGTGCTCGCAAATGGGTTCTCTATCGTCACGTCGCCGGTCGCCGTGAGAGTTACATGGTTCCAAATGCCCGTGTCCCGGTCAGGAATCGTAGGTAGCCAGTCCCAACTCGCTGCGGCCAGAATTGTCGGCTCATTCTTGGGATAATCCGGCGGCCATACATATCCGCTGAACTGCGTCTTTGCAGATACTTTGTCCGGCTTGGGAACCGGCATGATCATTACCGCAATGCAATTCTTCTTTCCGGCCACCACCAGTTCTGAAACATCGAATCGTCCCCGGATGAAGGCTCCATCAATGCTGCCGGCAGGCTTTCCATTCACAAAGATGTACGCGCGGTAGTTGATGCCGTCGAAGTTCAGCCACACTCGTTTGCCCGCGAAGCTCGAAGGCAGCTCCAATTCGTTCCGGTACCACCAGTTTGTATGCGCAAAAAAGTCCGAGACTTGAAGGGAATGATCGCCATAAAACGGATCCGGAATTGCGCCCAGGTTCAGATAGCTCGTCAACACAGTTCCCGGCACGGTTGCGATCAGCCACTTGCTGTCGTCATAGCCGCAGGTGGAGATGGATTCAGCCTTTTCCGGCAGCACGGCCTGGTTCACCAGGCGCCACCCACCCGACAACCTCAGAGTGCCGTCCGCTTCCAGTGCGGGAATTGGCGCGGGAACGGCCTCATAGCCTCCTGACCCAAAGACTTCGAATGCGGAGAGTTCATAGCCGCCGGGCTTGGCCTTCACATTCAAAAACAATCTAACGTAGCGCGCGCTGACATCATGCAATTGGATCTGCTCCACGCCGCCTTTCCCGTCAAGCGTTTCGTGAACGTCAGTCCAGTTCTCCACCAAGCCCGTTTCCACAGACGGGCCTCGATCCATTGAGACCTGAAGTCTGTGCGCCAAAGCGTGGTTCGCACCCCAGCGCAGGACAACCGACCGCACGCTGCAAACCGACCCGAGATCGATGTAGATCCACTGCAAATCGGCGTCCGCGCTTTGCCACTGCGTCGTAGACTGTTCATCGGTGGCCATATGCCCGGTGGCGATGGCATCCGCGGAACTGGATGCCCATGCGGCCCGGTTAAGCGCAATATTCCGTTCCGTGCCCTCTGCCGCCACGCCCGCCTTTACCCATCTTGGCGATACTGCTGCCGTGGATGCGAGCACTCCCAGCTTCAGAACCTCACGTCTATTCCATTGCTCCATGACTCGGTTCTCCGTTCTACCGATAATGAACTCGTTGTCCTGCGCAAATGCGATGGTGGCCTCAGAGTTTCCCGGCGCCCACCGCGATGTCTGCTACCATCAGGGTCAAAGCGACTTCGCCCAGTACGATAGCCGGCAAGTCTCAGTCCCTCACCCATGTGTCGTACTCGCGTACGGCAGCGTACATGGCAAGGATGTTCTCCGGAGGCACGTTGGCCATGATGTTGTGCACCTGCTGGAAGACAAATCCGCCGCCGTGCCCCAGCACATCACATTGATGCAGTACATGCTCACGCACCTGGGCGGGTGTGCCGCGCGGAAGTATGCTCTGGGTGTCGCACCCGCCTCCCCAAAACGCCAGATCCTTTCCGAAATCGCGTTTCAGCCCTTCGGCCTCCATGCCCCTGCAACTGATCTGCACAGGATTGATGGCGTCGAGGCCAGCGTCGATCAGGTCGGGCAGCAGTGGGCGCAAGGCGCCGCAGCTGTGCAGCATCACCTTGACGTTGGCTAGTTGCTTGGCGCGGGCCCACATCATGGCGTGGCGAGGCTTGAAGAATTCGCGATACATCCGCGGCGAAATCTGCGGGCTGTTTTGCGCGCCCAGATCGTCGCCGAAGACGATCACGTCGATATACGGGCCAACCGCCGCCAGCAGCCGCTCCAGGTTCCGCATGTGAATCTCTACCAGAGCGTCAAGAAACCGATGCACCCGCTGCGGTTCGCCGGCCAGCATCATCAGGAAGGTATCCATGCGGTAGAAGAACTGCCCCATCTCGAACAGGTTTCCACCAAACAGCGCGACGATTGCCCGGTCCGTACCGGCACGAAGAGCGCGTGCGCCGGCGGCAAGTTCCTCTGGTTCTTGCACGGATGGCCCGGGCGGCGACGGCATCCCCGTCCACATGTGCTCGGGAAAGAGTTCCTCGATGCGCGAAAGGTCTTCTGCGCCGTCAAGGAACGGCCAGTAGGCCTGGTCGAAGGTCACTGATTGCTCTGGCATGCGCGCCATCACCCGGCCGCTCGGCGCTCGCACAACCCACTCTGTTCCTGAGCGCTCAGGCTGCGCCCACACCGGCATTCTGCAGGGCGTTCCGTCAGGCAGGGTCCAACTAGCCCACCACCTGTCCTCCAGGCAAAAGGCCCGCCCCAACTCAACCGTATCCACGCCCAGCAGGTCGAGTACGTCCTCGTGGCAAATTGCCAGTTGCTGCACCGGGTCGTATAGGTCCACAGTCCGGGGTTCAAGCCCGAGCGCGGCCCTCAGTTTGGGATATGCAATCGCCGAAATACCCGATGACCGATACCCTGACAAATCCACCGGCACGCGGTCAGGCTCATGATGGTTCAAGGAAACAAGTACGCGTTCTTGCGATGTCATACTGGCCTTTCGAGCTCTGCCAGAGTCCTCTACCACTGCACTGGCGGCGGGCGCTCGCACCCATTACGAACGAGAACTGGGTCGGGCCGGTTGCCGCCGGCGCTCATCAGTCTTCACACTGCCCCCTAGCCATTCAAGACCTGATCGACCGTCTGGATATCGACCAATCCGTTGCATCCGTAGATCGCCCCAAGCACCCGGCTCGCAGGATAGGATCGCCGCAGTTGCGCAACCTTCTGTGTGCCGGCGCGGTAAGCCGGAAGATACATTCGGCCCAGCAGCGGATGCCTTCCCCACGCGCCAGATAGTTTATCAGCGCGTTCTTCGGTGACCAGAAAATCGCGCCGCAGCGTGGCCGCCACTTCCGCCTGCTCTCGTCCCTCGCCCCAGGTCATATACGACGACTGATTCTTGGCATCATCCTGCAAAAGGGCAAGCAGAACGCCAATCTGCAACTCCTCATCCGGCAACTGTTCTATTTCGGTGACGCCATGCGCAATCAGAATCGCGTTATTGGCAATTCCCTCGAACAGTGTGGCGGCACGGGTGTTCATGGTCAGAACCGTAGCCTCAAAATCGGCCTTTCCGCGAACGTAGAGATCCTGCAGATAAGCAAACGTTGTCACGTGACCCGGCACGACCTCGTGGCTCACAAGCTGTTCAAACTCCGGATACGACATCTGCAACGAAGCATTGATCTCATAGGTCGCTTCGTATTGCGGCGTGTCGTCAGGGTTTCGCGCCCGCCCGAGATAGTTCATCGAACCCGAAAACCACGCGTCCTTAATAGGCAGGAAGTCGATATTCGCCCGCGGCACTCGCGCCAGCTCGGGCGGAAGGAACGGCAGCAGATTCTTCGCGCTCAGGTTATCAAAATGCGCAATTACAGCCGTGCCGAGTGCGCGCACTGACGCCATTGGGATCACGCGCTCGTGACGCCAGGCGTCTACTGCGCCGAGCAGCCCGCCTGAATTCGACAATCCGTAACCGGCACGACCCAGCAACTCGGCCACCCGTTCCCGCTTCTTCTCCGGCGTAGAGGGCTCAGGCGGTTTGGCGGTCGACGCCTCGACGGAACGCGCGTACGGCACCGGGTCTCCCTTGCCGAGGACTTCCATGGCCAGATCCCACATGACACTTAGAGATTCCGCCAGCCCGGCTAGGTAGCTCTCGCGCAGTCCGCCAATCTTCCCTGCTTCTTCGCGGACTCCTGCAATGGCGCCGGGTAGATCCACCTCCCGCAGATATTGCTCCACTGCCTCGCGATCAACGCCCTTGCCCGATACGCCTCCAGACTTACGCAAACGATCTGCCGCCGGATGGGTGTAAGCGGCAGGCAGCGGCTCATTTGAAAACCAGGAGTCGGCGATGAATCGCCCGGTGCCGGAAGCACACATCACGTCGCCGCCCCACAGTGTGTCAATGCCTAAAACAGCGTCAGCAATATACTTTTCTGCTTGGTCCATCGCTTATACCTTCCCCTTCTTCACGGAATAAAACCAGACGTAGCAACAGAGGCTCACAAAGAGCAGTATCGAAACCGATTGCGAGGCGGGATCGTTCAAGTAGAACGGGGTTTGAATCAGATCCTCGCGATACCACGGGAAGAGCCGCAGTGATGCGCCCAGGACGCCTCCCAGCGCGCCACCCGCCATGAGCCCCGAGGCAATAATGACCCCGCGCTCACGAATCATGCCGCCCTGTTCGCCGCCGATCTTCTCCGAACGCTTGTTAATCAGGTGCGACATGATTCCGCCCGCCAGTACAGGCGAGGTGAGCCCCAGCGGCAGGTACATACCCAGGGCGAAAACCATTGAGGACTTACCCAGCATCTCCACCACCAGCGTCACCATGGCGCCAAGGCCAAACAGGACATAAGCGACAGGCTGTTTGTTCATGAATCCCACCACCAGGGCCTTCATGATGGACGCCTGCGGCGCCGCCAGAATTTGTCGCGTGTCTCCCGGCGCAGCTTCTCCAAACTGATAGACGTGGGCCAGCAGAATGATGGTCAGGCCGGCAGTGATCGCGGCGGCGATTACGCCGATGAACTTGACCTTTTCCTGCGCCGCCGGTGTCGAGCCAAGCCAATAGCCGGCCTTCAGGTCGGTGATGAACTGGCCCGATACACACAGGGCCGTGCATACCATGCCCGCAATGGCCATCACAAAGAACATTCCCGTATCTCCCGAGAGACCAAATCTCAACAGCACGACCGCGGAGATGATGATGGTTAGCATGGTCATGCCGGAGGCGGGATTGTTGGCCGTGGTGGCAATGGCGTTGGCGGCCACCGATGTGAAGAAGAACGAGAAAAGCAGCGTCAATATCAAGCCCAATGCCAACACCGTCCAGGAGACCTGAAGGCGTCCAAAGAAGATGGCCACGCAGATGGCGCCGATGACGACGCCCAGCAACAACGAAACCACCGGAATATCGCGGTCGGTCCGCTCAGTATGCGGAGCCTCGCCATGACGGAAGGCGTGCAGCGCGATGCCAAACGATCCGGCCACCACGCGCAGCGATTTGAGAATGCCGATGATGCCGGCTGTGGCGATGGCTCCGACACCGATGAAGCGCACATAGTTGCGATAGATTTCGACGGCGGTCATCTTTGAAATGGGCATCATGGCCGGATACAAAGAGATGTCCGTGTGGCTTCCGATGAACCAGATCATCGGGACCAGTACAAAGCTGGTAAGAACGCTCCCCGCGCAAAAGACCAGGGAACTTCGCAAGCCCATCACATAGCCCAGGCCCATGATGAAGCCGATGGCGTCAAAGCTGAAGACCATCCGGCTCTTATCGGCGAGCGTGCGAATGATCGGTACGAACTGAAAGTTCAGATACTCTTTCCAAACATGAAATGTGGTGACAAAGAAGTCGTAAATCCCGGCGATGGCCGTTGCCTGCAAAAGCAGTTTGGCCTGCGAGCCGCCCTTTTCGCCGGTGACCAGCACCTCGGTGATGGCCGTTGCCTCGGGAAAGGGCAGTTGGCCGTGCATCTCGCGCGCGAAGTAGCGGCGCAGCGGAATGAGGAAGAGCACGCCCAGGCAGCCGCCGGCCAGACAGATGAAGATGGTCTCGACCGGATGCGGATCGAGATGGAGAATATAAAGCGCGGGAATCGTGAAGATGGCGCCCGCAACCACGCTACCTGATGCCGCGCCGATGCCGGTAATGATCACATTTTCCAGCAAACTGGTGCGCCGTCCGTACATGCGCGCCAAACCGATAGCGAGAATGGAAATGGGAATGGCAGCCTCCATCCCCTGGCCGACTTTCAATCCGGAGTAGGCCGACGCGACAGAGAAGACCACGCAAAACACCACGCCCCAAAAGATCGATCGCAGCGTGAGTTCCGGAGATTTTTCTTCGGCGGGCACGATGGGCGAGTAGGATTCGCCCGGCTTCAGCGGCTGGTAGGCGTTCTCAGGAAGGGACTTCGATTCGATCTCGTTCATCGATGGATGATACCCCTAGAGGCGACACCCCGGAGGGAACGGCTCTTCTGGCGCCATGGGATGGCACCAATCTAAACCGGTCTCGGCGACTAAATATTACCCGGGATGGACCAAGCAGTTTACCACCGCCACGAAACCAGTTCGGAGGTGAGTAATGGGTCAGTTTGGATCTCCACCGAGCGTGTGACAGGCGGCCAGTGCCGTCTTGGAACCATGACGCCAGCGCAGCGGAAAAAAGTGGCTGTCAAAGCTGCGAAAGCACGATGGACGAGAACTGGTTGCATAAATCCGGTTTTGAAAGGGCACGGCTTCAGCCGTGCCGCAAAAGACCAATAGAATTTAGGGCTTCAGCCCCTGAGGGACGTTTCTTGCCGAGCTGATTTGTATATATGCAACCAGTTCTAGGGAGAAAAAGTTAGAGCAGCTAATTGCTCGCGGTTTCCGGTGGCGATTGCGGCCGTCCCGGCAGGGTAGGGGTCGCTCTCCTCCGCGAGTAAAGTCGAAGTGCATCTACGGCGGAGCCTCCCGCAATTGCCCACATCGCAGCCGAAAAGATAGACCAATGAGCCCGGTCATCCTGTAGAGACAGCGCGTGGAGTGCGGAGTATATGCCGGCGAGGCAGGAAAGGGCGGCGACGGCCGCGACCAACCATCTGGGCTCGGCGGGGAGAGATACAAGCACGGTAACGAATATCGCTATCAGCCACATGATAGCCAAGAACGCACACACTGAAGCTCTGAAATCATGGAAGCTTATCGCTCTGAACGTGAAACCGACAGCGAAGTAGCCAAAAAAAACGGGAACTAAGATTCTCTTCCACAATTCCCTGCATCCGCGTACTGCTCTCAACTCTTCTCCCGCAGGCAAAAGACTCCCAGTCTTCCGCTTGCGTCGGATCATTCCGGTTAAGATCGCGAATGAAAAGTACAGAAGTGTTGCAGCCAGAAGCGGAGATACCCACATCATCAGAGCACCTATCAGCGCATATCTAGCCGAACCATTGTCTTTGACAACCAGTCCTCTGGCAACGGCGACGAGGTACAGGATATCCAAAACGGAAATCAGGATAAATGGAATCGATAGACAAGCAAGCATCAATGGCGTGACCCAAAAGTTGGCCTTTTCCGCCAGCGACATTGTCGCGCCCTCGTTGCTCCAGAAGAACACCTGTTTCGCTTCGTGTCCCTCAATCTCCTTCATCGTTCACCCCCGAAGGATCTGTTCGACCTCCAAGAATAACCCAAAGATTGCGAGTCAGCTTTGCTCGTAAGCTGCCACACTGCTGTGCTTTGGAGTTGTGAAAAACGAAAGTGACCCAATACCCGGGGCGAATGGGGGCGTTCGCACCTGGCTACAGTATTTGGGGGAAGGTAACGGGCCAGGAGGAAAGGAGAGGGGCTCTCCTGATGCTACAGTTGCAGGCCGTAAATTCCGGAGGGCGTCCGTGTGCACAGGCAGGCGCGGAGTCGTTTAACTCTTTTGTTATCTATATTCTGCAACTAAAGCCTTCGAAATTAACAATTTGCGGCGAAATCCATACCGTAAATTCATGAATGTAGATAATTTATTCCCAGAATAGAGGGCGGGGGGTGCTCATCGGTTAACCGGCGGTTGTCTCCGCTGATGCCCCTTTGCCCTCTGCGACTAGGACCTACACTTTCACTCCTGAAGAATGCCCAACCGTACGGCCGGGAACATCATCAAACGTTGCGGGCCCGAGGTGAATCCAAGCGCTCCCAGTTGATAGCTCGCCTGCCTGGGAGGCAGCCCCAATGTTATGTATTAATATGGGGTTTGAATCGTATTGCTGTTTATAGGTTCTTCTACCCTCGGGTTCCGGTCTCCTTGCAAAGACAAGGGACACAACGAGGATTCGCGATGAGAATCACAGGACATAGCGACTCAGCCAGCCGCTGATCGCTTGCGCAAGCGTGTTTCAATTGGAGGTCGAAATGAACGAAGAGCCGTGGCATGTCTTACACGTGATTGCGAATCACGAAAAGAAGGTTGCGCGCCATCTGGCTGTACGTTCCTTAGAACATTATCTTCCACTGTATACAGAGAGTTCGCGATGGACCGACCGAACAGTCACCTTGGAAAGGCCGCTTTTCCCAGGATACATATTTGTACGCGTCTCGCCTGAAACCAGGATCTCCGTCATTTCCACTCCTGGCGCGCTAAAGCTGCTGGGCGATGGCAGGACAAAGACGGTCGATTCCGCTGAGATCGAAAGGATCCGTGAAGGGCTGGCAAATGGATACGTACTCAGGCCCCATCCGCAGATTTCAACAGGAACACGCGTCCGAGTTCGTCGCGGCATCTTCGAGGGTATGGAAGGCATCGTGACTGAGCTCCGGCGTAATTGCAACGTGGTCATAGGTCTTTCCGCTGTCGAACGGTACTTTTCACTGGAAACCGATCTCCATGACATCGAGGTTCTCAATAAGACTGTCGTGAGTGGGGCGAGGCAACCCGTCGGTTAACCCGATCCCCAACAGCCAAACCTCGCCTGCTTGTTTTGAGGCTTCGTCGCTGCAAGACGAGCCGAATGCTTCCGAAAGATGTCCGCGATAGCTCTAGGTCGCCTCACCGGCCACCCGAATCCGCTGTTTGCAGAAAATAACCCGCCCAAGCCGCACAATCGAAATGAGGGAATGAGCGGTCAGTCCACAGCCGCAGTTAATACCGCGACCGGTACCCACCCCCCTCCCCACCAAAAGTGGGGTCCTGGAGGGGTCATATTTCCAATAACCATAATGGATTGAACAGCTTGAGAATTATCCCTATGTACTCATCGGTAAACAGAAACCCTTGATTTTCCCCGTTTTCGGCCCCAAATCACCTTGAAACCGTAGAATCAGAGCGCGCTTTATCGTTCGGTTCACATTTATTTGGGCATGCCCGTGTGAAAAGAGTGTGCTTTGGCAAACCCAGCCAAAGCACGCACGTTTTCGTATCGGGTGTCACGCACAATCTCACATCCCGCCGCCACAATCCACCGCCTACCGGCCCTTTCCAATAGAAGTTCGAGTGCCAGCGCGATGGTTTCCGGGGAGCCATCCCGCACGTCCCGCACCGGATCGAGGTTTCCGCAAAGTGTCTGCTCCGGCCCCATTCGGGCCCGCGCCTCTTCAAGCGGCACAAGAAAATCGATATCCACCAGGTCACACCCCAACCTGCCGATGTCCTCAAGAATCCTTCGAATGTTTCCGCAAATGTGCAGTCGCACCTTTGCCCCGTGGGCGTGGATCGCATCCACCAGCTTCTTCTCCACCGGCCATACAAACTCCCTGTAGATGCGCGGTCCCACCAGCGATGCCGCGGCGTCGCCAATCCCGATGCTGTCGGCCCCAGCTTCAATCTGCACCGTGGCAAAGCGGATTGCTCCTTCGAGCGCGAAGTCGAAGAGATCGCGCACGAATTCGGGATCATCGTGGAAGTCCGTCATCAACCGGTTGAGCCCGCGCAAGTCGGCAGCTGCGGCGCAAGGTCCGCTGGCCCATCCTTCCACCAACAGCTCCGTCCCCACGCGCTGGCGTAGCAGTTCGATACCCCGGACGCGGTTCTCGATGCGTTCACCGGAGATCGGCCCCCGGGCCTTCTCGCGGCCGAGGGCAGACTTGTCTTCAAGCAGCGCCTCTGCTTCCATCATCGAGGGTGGCTGATCCTCATACCACTCGACCCTTGCTCCTTGATCCGCGGTTTCAGGGGGCGGCGGCCCGATGGTCGAAACATGGTCAAGACCAAACATCTCGGCTGTCTTCACTTGCGCATCCGCCATGACCCTGTGATCGCGGGCATACCGTTCGTACTTGACCCCCAGCACATCCGCGGCAAACATCATCGTGATCGGCATGCAGGGGAGGTGGTCCGCCTTCTGCCCGGCAAGCACGGCAAGAATCCCCTCACGACCCGTCATCGCGCACACATCCCTTCCAAGAACCGCGCTGCTCTTAATCTGCGAAATGTAAAAAACCTGAACGCGGTATGGCACAAGAGCGTTGTTCACCACTGTGTCATGCACGAAGGGGATTCCGCGGAACACGGGCGGCATGTGTTGCGCGCCATCTCAGAATTCAGAGTCCACCGGATCAAGAAGAGATCTTCTTGAAGCCTTTGTGACTTTGAACAGACGAAAATGGGATGACCTGCCCCCATGGATCATGCTCTAAGTTGCGAAAAACCTACACATCCTGCATATCCTCCGTAAGTGACTTCTTTTCTGGGCATAAAGAGCAATGTAGGTTTTCGTCACTCTCATTCAACCCTTCAAATCCGTACGTTGCTGCGGTCTCGTGAAGAAGGACCTGGGTCGTATGATCCAGCAGGAATCCATTGCCGCCCCCCCAACCGCCGGGTAAGAAGGCCAAGCTTCTTCAGCTTATGGCCCACCTTCTCCGCACTGAACTGCAACCGCTCTCCGCGATCCCTTAGAACTCGATTGACTTCATGAGCGATCTCTCCTACCAGAATCTGAGTCTTCTCGGTGTGGCAGAGGTTGAACGCCGCTCCGACCACAAGAGTTCCCAGGTCATCCAGACGTTCTGCCATCTCCTGTCGCGAATAGGGCGTGAGGAGCGACTCTAGTTGTGCCTGTAATTCCGGCGCATCAACAATGCATCGACCAAGAGCACTTGCAACTGCATTCGACTCGGGGGACATGGCTGACATATTGAAATCTGATTTAAACACGGATCGGAGATTCCTGATGCGATATTGCAAGAGTTGGTTTTGCAGACTTTGTCTCGCCTCTTTCGATTGCATAGGTACAGGGTTTGGTCCGACTTTCAACTTGGCAGACGCTTCGATATGCAGGCAATTCTGTAGCATCGATCTGATCGGCGGGTCTTCACCCAAATAGACGGCCTTTGGGCCGAAGTAATCGTAAGTGTGTCCGTCTTGCTTCATTGCCAAGTATCCGCGACTGGTGGAACAACCTAAGAACACGGCCATTCGCCTGCCTAAGTTCGGCTCTGAGATGAGCAATGTGGGATCACATCCCCATTGGATTACCTTGAGGCTCTGACTGTTAAGTCCAGCTAAGAGGTGCGGGTGGTAACTATATGCTTGCAGAGTTCGTAGAATCGCTTCCCCCTCCTGGGCCCGTCCGGTAATTGCGAGGCAAGGTAAAACGGTGAGGACATTCTGGAACCAGGTAGAGAAAACCCAGAATGTTAGCAGCGCGCTCTGTTTGTTGGATATGTGTGTACGTTCCTCGATGGCCTGCTGAACACGGGCAAAAAGCTCGCCGGTTGTGCCGTAATCTTCTTTTTCCATCGGGAGCGGCATCGCTCGCGCAGGATTAGGAAGACTTAGTGCTATTTCGTGGATCTCTTCAAAGTCTCTCTCGCCCCCGGCATCAACGGAATACGTGTACTTCACCTCTACCGAGCGACCATCACCCCTGAGCAACAACTCTTGGGGTCCGGATACTGTCCTGATATCAGTAATTGCGACACCTCGCGATCTGAACCGCAAACATTTTTCATCGTCGCGATCTCGAGACATCTCGCTCAATGAGTCGTTACAACTCTTATCCTGGATCTGGCAGTGCCTTGCATCACACTTTCAGTCGATTATTGAGAATATGCCGTGCAGCTGTCAGTACTCGAACCGCCAGCAACTAAACTTCTGCCGCAAAGAACGACGGAACAGTTGACTTCCAGCTCAATGTGCCGGATTGATTTCAGCGCTCTCACTGGGAAGCACCCACCACCCTGGCCCGCGGCGGAGAATTGATGGCCGGTCCGCCCAGCGAGATCTGCGCCAGTAGAATTGAGACTAACTTCCTTCGTGAAGAGCTTGAAGGCGGGGGAATCCGTCACTTTCTCGTTTCGGGCGTAATACCCGCTTAACGCGCTCCAATACGAATTACGGTGCTGAAAAGGGGCTCTGGCAGTTTCCCGCCGAATGCGCGTATCGCAATTGTGCCCGTCGCGGATGCGCGCCGTTTTGGATTCCTGTTGAATAGCCAGCCACCCAATAGTTACCACCTATCTGACAGTCAGCCTGCCGAGCATATCGAGCTCCGCCACGAGATAGAGCCGTTCAGCCGGATCAGCGGCGAGTTGCTGCAGTTCCGGAGAGAAACCGCCCAACGCAAAGAGTATGTAGCTGGGTTTGCTCCGCCAGCGAGCCTCGGGCAGGCTGAAGACCTTTGCTTGCAAGACGCTTAGGTCGTTTAACCTAGTAACGCTCTCGGTGCGCCACTTGCACTCGCCGAAGAGGAATGTTCCGTTGTCAAGTTCAGCCATGAGGTCAATCTCGGTGCGGCCATCCCGGCTCCAGTATCGGGCCATCTGGCGAACGTTGAGGCCGAGGCGCTCCTGAGCGTTCCGTTGGAGCCACTGGCCGCATATCTCTTCGAAAACCGACCAACCCATGTATTCGGACAGTCTCGGGGCTACCTGTGCAGCGTATACCGAAGTCGGGTCGGAGAATTGCAGGGCGCTGGCCAATGGCCCGACGAAGCGATACCAGAAAGTCAGAAAGGGATCGGCTACACGATACAGGGCTCTGCGCTCAGAGGTTTCGCCGAACGGAAATTCGCGCCGAATCCACCCTAGTTCCAGTAAAGTGCGCAGGGAGCCGGAAAGCGCACCGCGCTCCACGCCGATCAACTGCTGAATGCCATTGAATTTCGTTTCGCCGCCGGCAATCGCGGCCAGAATGGCGTTGTATGGAGCCGGGTCGCGGATTTGTTCACTACCGAGCAAAAACCGTACTTCATTTTCCAGAATTGCGCGTGGCTGCATCAGTAGCGTAACAATCTCCTCGGCTGGAGGGTGCGAAGTATCGACGAGTGCGTGATAGCGCGGCGTTCCGCCAAAAACGCCGTACATGAGCAGCTTCTCGGCAACTCCGTAATGGGGGCTTCCTGCGTAGAAGGCTGCCACGTCTTCGTAGTGAAGCGGGTCGAGGTGAGAGATTCCGGCATTGAATCGCCCGAACAGGGGAGCGCTCTCTTGACCGAGAGCGGCCATGGCCGAAAGCTGAGAGCCGCAGAGAACTATGAATAGAGGAGAATGAACGGCCTCGCGATCCCACCATGCTTGCAGGATGGAAGGCAATTCGGGAGTCTGGTCCACCAAGTACGGGAATTCATCGAGGATTAGCGCAAAACGCCCTGCGGCCTTCTTTCGCTCCTTCGTTTGCTGTGAGGCGTAGCGAAGAAGAGCGTTCCACGAAACAGCAATATCCTCGGCGGAGACGCCTTCACTAGGAAGGGCTGCGATCAATTGGCGGGCGAGAGTGAGCCGCTGTGTAGCGGCCGTGGACTGCTCTGCTAGAAAGTAGCAGTGGGGCTTTTCGCGCTCGTCCCCGTCTACGCCACCCGTGAAGTAACGCTGCAAGAGGAATGTCTTGCCCAACCGCCTGCGTCCATACAGAAGCAGCATTTGCCCACCGGCCCCGCGGCGCTTCCAAGCGCGTTCCAAGGCTGCGAGTTCGAGCGTTCGGTCATAAAAAGGATCTGGCTTGATGGTCATGTCGGGCATTGGCTAGGTGGCCATCCCTTACCGTACACATTATGAGTTGTCAGTTTATGATATGTCAAGTCATAAACAGATAAAATTAGCCATAACCAGCGAAGGGGTGTGATTTTATGGCGAATACCTCGCATGAGCGATTGAACAACGCTCTATCGCTCACGCTCTGCGCCGGGCTTTGCCTTTGCTTGGCGATGGTGCTGCTTTGGATCGCCAGGCACTGCGGGGCTCTGCTGCGGCTCGGGCAATGGGACCGGTTCCGCAACGGTGGGGGTTGGCGTTGCAGCGGTCGGAACCGAGTCCCGCCAATCTTCAATGGCCATGCCACCAAAACCCTCCGATCAAAAGAGTTGCACCGGCAATGAGAGTAATCCAGATGCGCAGAAAATCGCCCTTCACTTCATGCAAGAGCGCATCTACGGCTCTGGCCCGGCTTTCCAGAGAATACGTCAATCTATGGTTCGCGGACTCGATTTGAGCGACCACTCCCCGAGAATCGGACAAACTGCGTAGTGTGGTCGAAAGTGCCTTCTGGGCGGTCGTCATGGCAATGCTGGTTGCTTGCAGGCCTTTGACCGTATCCGGTACGCCGGAGTTGAGAAAATGCTGGCGCAGGCTTTCACCCAGCAACTTCGCAATCTGCTCTGGAGCAAGACCAGCTTCGAGTTCGCTGGGAAGCCCAGAGAGCCTCGACTCCAGTTCGTGAACATAGCGGAGCGTCTTCTGCTGTGCTTCCTCTGAAAACTGCTGATGGAGTTCAAACATCTCCTGGAACCGCTCCCGCTCGTCGGCAATATCTTTCGGAGTGTGCCGCGTGAGCAACGCCAAGGTGCCCATTGCCTCCAGGATGCGGAGCATTTCATCGCGCTTCACCACTACTGCTGCGTTGGTCAGTGAACTGATCGAAGCTCGCGACGAAAAGAAGCTGCTCCGCTTTCAAAAGCAGATCGCCAGCTACGAGTTGCTGATCGTCGACGAACTCGGCTTCGTGCCCTTGTCCAAAACAGGCGCCGAGTTGCTCTTCGAGATGCTCAGCCAACGCTACGAGCGCGGCTCGACCCTGATCACCTCGAACCTGCCCTTCCAGGAATGGACCGAGGTCCTCGGTTCCGAACGCCTCACCGGCGCCCTGCTCGACCGACTCACCCATCACGTGCACATCCTCGAAATGAACGGCGACAGCTATCGTCTCAAGCAGAGCCACCGCAAACGTACTCCATCCGCAGAACGCTAGATCCTCACCCCAACGCGCCGCGGGGTAGAAGGGCCGCTTCCGCTACGCTCCCGCGGCCCTTCTACCCCGCAATCCCCCTACAAATACAAAGCTATCTACTGGCCTACTTTTACTCCGCCACACTGTCTTGGTTTTGCTCCGCCCTTGACACTCCATTGCCCGCAATCGCATTCAGGGTATAAGTGGCATAGGTGGGGCCAATTACACGAACACTTTCATTCCCTATCTATATACTCAGAATGTCAACATCAAAGACAACATCATTGATAATAGTTCTGGTTTCTGTATCCAGGCGGGAACATACCCTCAGCTTGTCAACGGGACGATTGAAGGCAATCAGTGCGTCAACCCTGCCAGCACTGGTTACTATACACGAAACCCACGGCTTGGCGTTATCGTTGCAAACAACACGGTCCCTCCCGGAATGAAGCAGTATCCTCGCATTCCATATGGGCTCGGCAATGCCTTGCAGTTCAATCAATCGACCGTAAACCAGGCCTCTTCAGAGGACTTTACTGCAGGCGACTTGTTACTAGAAGACTACAGCTCCATTTCTAACTTGCCGCAGGTCGGCGAGTTCGTTACGGCGTCCGGCACAAAAGGTGTCTCCTTAAGTGGTGTTACAGCCACTACAACCTCCGGATCCGCCACGATCACCGTGAGTAATTCTTCCCGCCTTCGAGCTGGAGGATACATCAACATTTCAGGGGTTTCCGGGACCTATCGCATTCTTGTTATCAACGGCACGACATTGACCCTGAATGCGAAGGCTGCGGCAGCAGTGAGTGATGCGGCTGTCAGTTGGGCCGTTCCAGGATCGGTCCCCGTCATGCCGCTTGATGCGCGCGCTTACAGATCCGGCGTCGGTTCAGGTGGCATAAATCCAGATGCTACAAAAGACTTCTTCATAGATGCGAACGGTGGTCCGATCTATCTGCAACCCGCGGCTTACTACGCCACTGGGAAACAGTACCTCATCCGTCACGCGTCCGGAGTCAGTCCTATCTCAATAGTTCCCCACTCTGGAACAACCATTAACGGTCTTAGCAAACTTCTCCTTCCAAACATCAATGACTATGTACTACTTGAGTGGAACGGCACCAGAAATTGGAACGTGATTGGAGGCTCACCGGCAGCACTTGAAGGCGCGGAAATTAGCTTCGCGCTGCCGTCTCAGGCCGCAATCGCCTCGGCAACAACGATAACTCCGAGCAAGCGCTATTTCCACGTGACTGGCACGGCTGCGATTAGGACGATCACGGTGCCGCCAGGCTGCACTTCCATTGGAACGATGTGCCAGATGACTTTGATCCCCGACGGTTTGTGGGCGACAACGACAGCGGGAAATATTGCGCTGGCTTCAATGGCCGTCGTCAGCAAGGCGCTGATCATGACCTACGACCCTAGCACGAGTAGGTGGTACCCGAGCTATTAAGGTTGGAACATACAGAACAGGCTCACGGGTGATGCCCAGGCCCACCACTGTGGCCGTCTTGCCCGGCCGGGTCATGCTCCTATGTCGCCTATTCTCTTCCATCATGAAAGGTCGGCGAGTCAAGCAATCGGAGTCCAGGTTGTGAAATTCATTGCGCTGTCGTGCCTCGGGCTGCACGACGACGATATTCAAGCCACGTCCTCGGCTGGAACTGCAATCAGGTTGGACCACGGCATTGACTTCAGCTCATCAAACGTCACTGGGGTGTCGGTCTTCCCAGCAGAAAAGTTTAGATACATGAGATATCCAGCATCCATGATGGTGCGCCACAGTTCGTCCGGGCCCGATCCCGCCCGGATTAACAATTCTGGATACCATTCCAGCAAGATGAGGGACACACGCTTTTCCCGTAGCAAGGTTTCGGCACCCCGCAGTACAGCAGTTTCGTAGCCTTCGGTGTCGATCTTCAGAAAATCAATCCGATGGATTTGGTTCAACTCCGCGTATCGGTCCAGAGTAGTGATCTTGATCGGGCATGCGCCGGGAGTTGCCTCCGTGACAATATGAGCTTCAGCCGGATTCCCCTGATCGTACTGCATCTCGGCAACTCTTTCCTGATCGCCCAGACCCTGAGCGTTGAGTTTTACGCGAGAGCCGAAACAATTGAATTCGACGTTTTCCTCCAATCTGGCGAAAGTCGCCGGTATCGGCTCGAATGCATGTACTTCAGAGAAACCTGCAGCGGCGAAAGCCGTTGAGAAAATCCCGATGTTCGCACCAACGTCCACAGCTACAGACTTTTCACCGGCCCGCAGTAAGCACGATGAGATAAGAGCTGTAGTAGGTTGTGATATAGAGGGCCCTGGTCCGGGCCCCAGTCCTAGATAGGACCAGTACTCCGAGAACCTGATCCATTTGCACCCTATGCGTGCACCACTCCCGACCCGGATATACGGTCCACGCAAGGTGAAAATGCGGTAGAGTATCCAGCGGAAATACGCCGTTGGCATTCCTGGATTGCGGATCGCAGTCACAACTGCTCTGCGCAGATTCATTGAACTTTGGTCCTCCCCGAGACGTTCAAGCGAAATTTACCCTTTCCTAACGGCGTTGCGAGATCAATGCTATATCTGCAATAGAGAAGTGGAGCGATTCAGGGTCAGTGCACATGCTGCCCGATCTACTGCACGGCGCAGAGAATAAGGTCTGGGGCGACGCTGGCTACCAGGGACAAACGGAGGCCATCCATACCGCTGCTCTCGAAGCGCAGGACATGACCTCACGACTTGCGAAATACAAAGGCGGCGGCGATAAGCGGGAGCAGCGCTGGAACCACACCAAGGCCAGGGTACGCTCGAAGGTGGAGTGGACTTTCCGCATCCTGAAGTTAGTCTTCGGATACACCGACGTGCGCTACCGCGGACTGAAGAAGAATCAGGAGTGGCGGCTGGCGGCTTTTGCGCTGGTCAACCTCTACCAGCACCGCAAGCGCTTGACCCCGTTGCGGGCGTAATGTCCCTGGAGCCCGGAAGCCGATCTCCAGAGACGCAACACCACCCCACACTACATGCACATGCCCACGACTTCGACTGCAATTTCGTCAGGCTCGAAGCCAGAACCTCATCGCTCTGAAAATTGCTGAGCTGAGCAGAGGCTCCCTAAGACTACATCAAAGACCCCGTCGATACTCGTCACCCAAGTTTACGCAATCCAACCCTCACAATTCAGAGAGGTAGCACAATTCACAGTAGAGTCGGGTGCGAACGATCAGCCCTTGGCTTGACCTGATGCCTTGCCCGAGATTGAAGAGTGAGGATATTCAGACCAAGGAGGATGCCTGCAACGATTCCGAGCAGATTTACTGCTGTACCTTGAAGGTCCATGACTCGGTCCGAAATAAGCGCGCGAAGGATCTGCAAAACAACGGAAAAGATGCCCAATCCAAAAGAGAGAGCAAGACCTGTCAGCCGCCTCCATACGAGTAATGGAAGAGTGGCCGCGACCGCATAGGCGAGAAAATGTGCCCAGTCCCTATCGACATAAGCGCCGAGATATGAGCCATGCAAATTAACACCGCGCAAAATCGACAGTAACGCGATAGTAGCGGTCAGCGCATACCAGGCGAGGCGCAAACGATAACTAGTCAGCTTGAGCATAAACGGGAAGTTCGGACTGCGTAGACTTGAATTCATTGAGCTTGTGTAAAAAAACGCGCGAGATGCAGTCGACGAATAGAACAAATAAAACAGCAGACGAGCCCGGCGGTGTAGCACCAGGTTCGCGCACCAAGATCATATGGCCGTAGCCAGGAAATTCGATGCGAACATGCCAGCCCGTGGCAATCTTCCCATGCCACCCTACCCCATCAAGGTGAAGCTCGATTCCAGAGAATCCGAATTGAGGACACTCACGGCAAATCAACTCCCAGCATTGTTCGAGCGTTGTGCCTGCGGAAAGTTCCTGTTCGAACCTGATGAGGGCCAGTTGCGCATTGAGCAGGCGCTGAAATGAACCGCCGAAAGCCAGCCTGCCGGCAACACCGAACTCGCTATATCCCAGGTTCTGGATCCCCAGCCAAGCTGCGAGGCAGACGATTATGAGGACGAAAACATGATATTGTTCGCGGGTTGCCGTGACTATGAGACCAGCGGCACCGGCAAGCCCACAGAATCCGTACAGGACGAGCGCAACGCGCCGGGGGGTCATGCCCTGTGAGAGGAGTTTGTGATGGATGTGGGCTCGGTCGGCGCGGAAGAGGGGCTGTTGGCGGAGAAACCGTCGCGCAATGGCGAGGCCGGTATCAACGAGCGGAACCGAGAGCACCAGAAGAGGCGCAGTCATGCTCAGAAGCGTGGTGGATTTCTCGCTCCACATAATGCCGTAGCAGCCAAGCAAGAATCCGATGGTCAAGCTGCCGCAGTCACCAAGAAAGATAGATGCTGGGCTAAAGTTAAAACGGAGAAAGGCCAGTAATGCGCCTGCTAGAGGCACAATGGCAAAGGCCAGATCTATTCTTTGGTGGAGCAAGGCAGCGATGAGGGTGGTGATTGTGGCGAACAAGCCCACACCTGCGGCGAGTCCGTCCACACCGTCGATAAGATTCACCGCATTCGAGCATGCAACGATCCACAATAGAGTGACAGCAAAGCTCAGCGGGGCAGAAAAGAAGTAATGGCCGATGCCAATTAGGCGAATGCCGCTACTCCAGGCCAGTATTGCGGCGACGATCTCAGCAGCCAGCTTGTACCGGGGGCGGACTTCAAAGATGTCGTCGACAAGTCCAACACCGAAGATCACTGCAACGGCAGGCAGAAGGCGGAATGCGAATGGTACTCCGGACCAGACGATGGCTCCAGCGGTTAGCCTGAAGAGCAACAGCAAGGCATAAGCACCAATGGTAGCGGCAAGGATCGCCACTCCGCCCACACGTGGGATAGGCACCTTGTGGATCTTGCGTTGGTGGTCAGGCCGATCCACGACGCCAAAACGCAGTGCCAAGTCCCGGACCAGCGGCGTCAGGAACAGCGACAGAGCGAACGAAGCAAAAGCGAGGAGGAGGAGGGAATACATGATCAGTCGCCTTTGACGGACTCGATGTAATCGTGCGCAAGCTCACCGATTTGAGGGCTTGCTCCGAGGATTCTTAGAATCTGATTGACGCCAATAGAGCGGTCAAAGTTCTGTTCGAATGCGGTTCGGGCCCGGGCGCCGGCTTCTGAAAGAAGGGACCTATTTCGGCTGAGGTGCAGCAACAAGTACTCCAGACCTTCAGCATCACCCGGCTGGACGTGCCAACCGCAGTTGAAGCGGTCTATGTGGCACGCAGGAGTGGAGCCATTGGGCCCGATGTAAAGCAACGGACGACCTGCGGCCATAATACCATAGATCTTGCTTGGAACTACGGAGCCGAGTGTCTGCGGCAACTGGGTGACAAGGCCTAGATGGCCGTTGGCTAGGCTGCGCCCTAATTCGGTTCGAGCGCAGTAGGGCCGGAAATCGACATTTCGAATATCTTCCGCTCGGCAAAAGCTCTCAAGCTCAGTCCGGCGTGGACCACCCCCGGCAAAGATGAACTTGAAATCAGGATGGTTACGCAAGCGACCGATTACTGTTGCAATGGTTTCTGTTTCATGCGCGAGCCCGAGGTTGCCAGAGTAATGGATGACAAGTGGTCCCTGCGGGAATTTGAGTGGAGTTATTTCAACGCCATCGGCCCAGTTTTCGGCGACGTGAATCTTGGACTCCGGTATGCCACGGGCCACGAGACGCGCCTTCATGTCTTCGCCGAGAACGATGATCGCGTCTGAGCGCCGGCGCGACCAATCGAGGATAGCGCCGGTGATGTAATCTACGATACCGTCTTTCCTGAAATATCCGATGTCGGTTGCGATGTCGGGATAAACATCCATTTCCCAGATGACATGACGGGCACGACGAAGGGTGCTGAACACGGAACCTACGACCGGTAAGACTGCCGGTGTAGTGAGGGTGACAAAACTGTCGGGGCGGCGCAGCCAAAGGCAATGCCAGACGGTGCCGGCGAGATAGGAAACGTAAGACGCAACCCGCACAAAGCTGTTGTGACCGAAGCCGAAGTTTCGCGCGCGAACGATGGTGATATCTAATCCGAGGTCGGGTCCAGAACTGGCGATTGTCGCGCTTGTACCCCCGCAAATTGCCGTCACTTGATGATCTTGCGCAAGCGGTCGGGCTACATCGGTGAGGATCTGGCTGGTCGCAACACCGTCAGGCCAGAAAAACTGGTTTAGCAGTGCAATTCGCATAAGGCTACACTCGGGCAGGTGAAGCAATCAAAGTGATTCATATCCTCATAAATGAGGATTCTCGAATTTGCTAATTGGTTGTTTGAGATATGCTTGAATCGGGTTTTGCTTCAGTTGCAGCGAAGCTTTCCTTCTGGCCAGGGAGTTGTCCGGCAACAGATTCATAGAGTTTAGCGTCGACCAGAAATCGATACCAGAAACCGTGCAGAAAATGGTAAATTAGCCCCTCCTTGCCATCGAGAAAGCCGAGTTTGAACACATATCGGTACAACCAGTAAATGAGAGCACGATAGAAGAGGGGTAAACGAAAATACACAGCCTGCTTCATCCGACGACGCGCACCCGGATTACCCTTGAGCGGCTCATTCGAGTCGGCCGCCAAGATGTCTGCGCATTCTCGAGTAGCATACCAATTGTGTTTGGCGGTCCATTCAGTCAGGCTTTTTGGTATCTCGTGGATGAGATCGCCATGAACTCGTATGGACCGGCCTGAGTTGATCTGAATATACTCATCCATCCAGCGATCTTCGCAACGGGCCGTTCCGCCCCTCCACAAACGAAGGAGCCAGACTGGATACATGTCCCCAAAGCGCATATCGCGTCCCATGAATCGAATTCGCAAGGGAACTACTAGCCCCGTAACCTCAATCGGCAGTCCTGGAATAAGTCGGAGCAATTCCCGTGCTAGAAGTGGATGAACCCGCTCATCGGCATCGATGCGAAGAATCCAGTCCGCGTTGGTAGAGATGTTATCGAGAGCCCAGTTAAACTGTCGGGCATAGTTCTCGAAGGCGTGTGTCAGAATGGTTGCACCGAACTTTTGTGCGATCCGTATCGTACGATCGGTGCTGCCGGAATCGATGATATATATTTCCGTTGCCAAGTCCTGAAGACTGTGGAGACAGTCCGGCAGGTCTCGTTCCTCGTTTTTCGTGAGGATGATCGCTGCAATTCTGGGTCGATTGTTGAGGGTGCTCATGTGCTTGGAAGACCTGGTTTTCTCTCTTCGGTTCCGTGTTCCGTAATGACTCGCTTCTTCAGAAAATGGGAGGGATTTCCGCCGACAACTGTCCACGGCTCCACATCTCGAAAAACAGCAGCTGCAGCGCCCACTACGGCGCCTTCGCCGACGTTCACACCGGGCCCAACAAACGCTCGGGCCCCGATCCAAGCGCGTGGTCCAATCACGATTGGTCGGGTCACAAGCCTGAACTCAGGGTCATTGAAATCATGCGTCGCGGTGCAAAGCATCGCTTGCTGAGAGACTGTAGCGAAGTCGCCTAGAATGATTTTGTCGACGGAATAGCAGTCCACGTCCCCGGCAAGGCAGCTATGATTGCCCATCGCCAGGTTCCATGGTGCCCAAATGCGGCAGCTTGGATGCGGGTTCGCTTGAATACCGATCTCTGCACCGAAACAGCGAAGTAGCAGGCGCCGCCACCAAAATAGCGGGTAGGGTGAAAGACGATAGAGCGTACACCACACGAGTGCCCACACCCCTCGTGCGATTCGGTTTCGAATGCTCAATTGGTTTTGGTAGATGCGGGGAGCTTCCACTTGATTGGGTAATTAGTCCAAGATTTCCACGGTTGTTGGACGTGGTCCGCCAAGTATCCAGTCATAGACGTCAGCCATTTGCTGGCCAATTCGCAACCACGAATAATCGTCTTGAACCAATTGTAGTCCGCGTTGGCCACGACTATCGAGCTCCGACGGGCTCGACTCCAAGGCTTCTCTAAGCGAACATTCGAGTTCACCAAGGACAGGAGAAATAATCCAGCCCGCACCGCTCGTTGCTACTTCAGGAAAGTTGCAGCCCTTAGTGATGATGACCGGCAGACTCGAGGCAAGAGCCTCGAGAATTGCCATGCTGAACCCTTCAGAATGAGAGGGCAGGACAAAAAGAGAAGCGGCGCTGAGCAGCGAGGCCTTTAGGTCGCCATATACCGGTCCGGTAAAAGTTACCTTCTCACTAATTGATAACTCGCTGACAAGTCTTTCGATACTGGGTTGTGTATTCTCAAAGTCAGGACCCGCAACGATGAGGTGAACGTCAGGAAACTGAGCAGTGATTTTGGCCCAGGCATTCACCAAAAGGTCCACCCCTTTTTTATAGTGAATGCGGCTCAAATATAAGACAAGGCGATGGCCTCTGAGCTTTGGCCATGCGGACAAGAATAGCTCTGGGTTCGCCTTTGGAACCATTTCAACGCCATTCGGAACTATCACTATCGGATTCGACAGTCCAAACCTTCGATAGTCATCGACTTCTGCCCTTGTCAATGCCCTAAGAACAGCAGCACGTCGCAAGTTAGGGCGTTCGATCAGCAAGCTGTAGGGCCACTTCTTCCACTCCTTGTTTCGGATTGCCCAACGCTCCAGCATTCCGTGAGCAGAAATTACCACAGGCTTGTGATGGCGCCTTGCAAGTACGCCAGCCATAATACAATGATGTTCCCACAGACCATGGATTTGAACAATATCTGTGGCTTCTATCGCCTTGTCGAGTTCTCCGCCAGGCAGCATGTTTAGTGGGACTCGCAGAGGCGAATTCGCTAGTGTGCAAAAGGATGTGGAATGACCGATAAGGCCGTTGCGACATTCTTGGCCGAAATCGAGAATACAGTTTGAATACCTTCTCGTTTCTGCCGTAGCCAAGGCCAATTGTGGAACACTAATGCTCGTTCCACCACATTTAGGATCTAAGCTCCGAATCACGTGCGCGGCGCTTCTCATGTTGGCCACCGGTTCTTCGACGCTAAGAACCACTCCGCGAACTCCGCAACTCCTGCGCGAAAATCAACTTGCGGCTTATAGCCGAGTTTCGCTGCAGCTCGTCCAATATCTGCACATGTCCGCTGCGGTTCACATGTCGGCAGCTCCACTTGTTGCAATACTGGGGAGCGTGCAAACGCTTCCGAAGTCACCTCAATCATTGTCTTAAGGTCGACTGGCTTGCCCGACCCGAGGTTAAAGATATCGAAGCGCTCCTCGTGGTTCAGCGACGCACAGATTCCCGCTACAATGTCTGATATGTGAGTGTAATCTCGCAAGCTTCTTCCATCGCCGTTCATCAAGAACGGGCGGCCGGACTGGATGCAGCCAGCAAGCTTGGTGAGTGCCATATCAGGGCGCTGTCTCGGCCCATACGTGGTAAAGAAACGTAGGCACGTTACAGCGATGTCATGGCAGGCAACAAAGGAACGACAGAGCGCTTCGCCGGATACCTTGGTGGCAGCATATGGCGATAATGGGACGAGAGTATCATCCTCAAGAGCCGGCCTTCCTGAACTCTCGCCGTAAACCGAACTCGATGACGCGAATATGACTTTCGGAACACCGCCTGAGACTGCACTTGCCAGCACGTTTGCCGTGGCTCGCACATTATTGTCGACATATTCAAGAACATGTTCAACCGAAGGTCGCACACCTGGAGTAGCCGCAAGATGCACGATGACGTCTGGGCGATTTGGCTCCAGACAGCTTCGAAAACCTTCACCGCCGACATCACACTCCACCAGCGTGAATCGCTTTGAGGTGAGAGAGCCACGGAGGTTCTCCCGCTTGGCGGCTTCGGCGTAGTTTGGTGAGAAGTTATCGATGCCCGTGACCCGCCACCCCTGCGCCAGCAGGGTCTCACAGAGTGAACTGCCAATGAAGCCGGCAGCGCCGGTAACCATCACGTGTTCATGATTGATTGACAAGACTATCCCTTTACTCAATGCTCGAAATTCGCCGGACTTCACTAGCCCAACGATCAGGAGAATAGTCCGAGATTATCCTCTGGGACCGCTCGCCCATCCTCGCTCGTTCTTCCCCACTCAATTTGGACATACGCACCAACGCCTGAGCTATACTCGGCGCACTGCTGGAATCGATGATGAAGCCGTTCGATCCATCATCTACAAGATCGTCGACGCAACCACAGCGCGATGAGACGATCACCGGAAGACCAGAAGCCATAGCTTCGTTAACTACTAACCCCCAAGGCTCCCGCGCGCTCGCAAGCACAAAGCATCCCGCAAAAGCATAAATTGAAGGGAGCTCGTGAATATTCTTTTGTCCTGTGAAGACCACAGCCCCGCTCCGGAGATGGGCATTGGCCTGGTCGCGCAGCGCACCATTAAGCGGCCCATCGCCGACAATTACGAGCGGCCATATCCCCCCGGAATCCCGGTATAGGCCAAATGCATCGAGCAATGTGCAGAGATTCTTCTCTGGAGCAAGGCGACCGACGTACAGAAAATATGGCGATTTGTAGCCGTTGCCAGACTCGATAGCCTGGCGACGGCATTGCGCTGCGTGAGAGGCGAAGTATTGGTTGTCCACTACGTCATATGCTCGTCCGATCCTTCGCGAGGGCATCCCCAGACGTTCTAGATAGGACGTCGAGCGCCTACCTCCAGCGATTCCACCGTTAAACAAGAATCTAACTATGGTCCGCTTGACGGCTTCGGATAACGGATGACGGCGATGATCATCGAAGTTAGATTCGGTCATGAGAATCGTCATTGCGCGGTGGGTACGTCCCCAAATCGCAGCACAAAGCGCAGGTAGGCTCGCATACCCTGGGACTAGAACAATTTCAGGCTGCAACGCGCTTAATTTCTTCCACAATTCGAGCGCAACCTGCCATTGGATTTGGTCTTCCCATACCCCATTTTTTAAAGTGTGCACTACGAAATCGGAATCCTGTCTTTCCCACCGATAAAGACGCTGATAGTTAGCGAGTTCGATGGCCTTCACATCGAAATGGGGCATCAGAGACCGGCTTCGCGCTATATGGTAGGGACCGAAGTTAGTCCAGATTATCGCTAGGCGCTTAAGCGTTTGCTTCGGCGACACTAAGCTCTGACAAGAGTCGTTCCCCATATCTCTCCAATGTATATTCCTTAGCACGTTCGAGCGCGTTTTGGGACATTATGGCCAAAAGGTCACTGCTGTCTGCAAAGCGCTCAATTCTGTCGACGATCGCTTCTGGGTCACGGACCGGCACAATGTAGCCGTCCACCCCATCACGCACCACGCTTCCTGCGTTCTGAGTCGCGATTACAGGCAGGCCAAAGGCAAGAGCCTCGTAGCAGACAGTCGCCGAGCCTTCGCAGATTGACGGTAACAGGAAGACATCAGCCCACGCGAATTGTTGGTGAATCTCCGATCTCGGCACTACGCCGAGAAGCTTTACATGGGCAGTCAGCAAATTCTGAGCGTGGGGTGTAATTTCAATTGTGCCGGCCATGCGGAACTCCGCCTTGTCTTTTAGTGAGCGCGCCGCAGCGTAAACATACGGCGCTCCTTTCCTGAGTCCAACAGCGCCAACGGTCAGCACGCGCAGAGGCTTGTGACAGAAGTTCTTTGCCGCAACTTGCGCAGGAGCGCGGATACCATACGGAACTACGCGGCACCGATCAGCGGGTCCGCCGCTCGCTCGGATACCGTCTCGAACGAACTCCGAGCCGCAAAAAATCAGATCGGCCGCCTGCCATTCCATCTGCTCTCGCTCAGCGAGAGTACGCCGAAGCAGATCGCTGGAATGAGCGGTCGTCCATTGCGGATAATTCGCTTCTTCTGTCTGAAGAAGGTCGTCCTCTATTCCCGCAGGGGCGATCGTCTGTTCCATCACAGCGAACGCTCCCTGAGTGCGGGCGTACTTAAGCAGTTCAAGCCCCGCAGAGTTGAATGTGTAAACGCAGTTTGCGCTCCCCAATCCTCGTTTAATGATGCGGCGGCAGAATTCGTGGCCTGCCCAAAGATACGCAGCGGTCGCTGAATGAGGACCGCCAGCGTGCCTTCGCCGCCAATAGTATTCAAACCCAAATCCGCTAAAGGAAACGATTCGCTCTTCTGGAATATCAGTAGGGATTCGCCCTAGCCAACGACGAAAGAAAGCGGGGCCCAGGTTAGATACCCCCGCGAGAATTGACCGAAGCGCTTGAGGCGCATACGTGTCCGTGTACAGCCGCTCAAGCATGTTCGCTCGCGCAAGAATGGACGGGACCGCGTAATGCATCCGCGCACCGAGTTGGGCGACCACGACAGTCATTGCAAGTATCGACCAACCTATTTAACTGGGGCGATTGCTCCAGAGCGTCCCTTTTCATGCAGCAGACGGCATAGCTCCTCTGTTAAGAGAACACCTCGATGCTCGAAATGCAGTTCATTCTGAAATGCTTGCCGTACTGCGCTTCTATGTTTCTCAATTCCGGGAGGCCCGTCGACTAGCCTACGTACCGCATCAGCTATTGAACTGGGCACATACGCGTCGCAGCACTCACCGAGGTTCCACTTGTAGACAAGAGACTCCAAATTGGGCACGTCGGACGTTACTACGGGGACTGAAGCACTTAGACAATTGGCCAGCCGTCCAGAGTTCGCCATCCAGTACCCGGAACTTCCCTTCCAGTCATTTAGAATCACCGCGACGTCGGCACACGAAAGAAAAGCTGCTAGTTGATCATATGGGCACGGATCGAAGAGCTTGACGCGTTCTTCAAGCCCAGATGTTTCGACCAAACTCTCGCACTGGCGCGCATACGGACCGCTGCCTCTAAATGTGACGAGCCTGTACTCTTCAGGCAGGAGACTCATTGCACGAATGAGTTCCATGTGTAGACGGCCGGGGGATACTGCTGATGGACAGATAAGCAGTATCCGTCCTTTCTCGCCTAGCAACTCTCTGCGGAGTGCAGCGTTCCTCTCAGGAGCCCGCTCCTCGCGCAGGGGAAAATTTGGAATGCAGAGCGGATTCTCGCGGAGTCCGTAGAAGGATTGCATGAGACGCGCGCGACTTCGATCAACATTCACACAGAGATTAGCCATCTTACAAGCCACTTTTTCGTACCAAAGGTGAACTCGCTTGTGAACCTGTGGATCAAGCCAGTCAAATGCGTGATAGACGAATATCGGGGCAATTGCAGAAGGTCTCGCGCCGGTTGCGAGAAGCGCTGTGGGAATCGACCAACTGTGAATTACATAAAATATATCTGGGCGTGTTCGGCGGAGAATGCCCCTGAGCTCCCAGGCATTCTTAACCAGAGCGCGTATTCCGGAACGCGACGCTTGCCCGGCGCTTAAGCTTACAAGTTCAACCGATGCGGCCAAAGAGAGGGGACGTTCGCCGGCTTCTGAAGTTACGAGCTTGACCCTGAACTGACAGCGAGCCAAGTAGTTCAAGAGGCTCACTACATGTGGGCTCCGATCGATCCTGCCGTTACATAAGACAAGTATCCGAGGGAGATCTTGACTTGATGCCGCATCTACGCCTTTATCCGGCGATAGAGGGTGAGCGTCTTTGGCAGTTGTAGCCAATCGCATGTAATGAATGCCCTCTCAGGTTTTATCGGCCGTTTAGGATACGTAGAGAACCCGCCTCGTCAACATAACGGATTCCCGCTATTGTTGCCGCACCGGAAGGTCGTCGATAATTGACCCATTGAAGGCTTCGGTCTAAGGTCCGCAGAAGCTTACCCGATTCAGAAGCTATCCCAGACCGACCACGCAAGCCGCGTATGCCCATCCCGAATACCGAGTACCCTCGCGCCTCAAGATCCCATGGGAACCATCCGGATCGATGACGAGCTAAGGCGTCCAGCGGATCTGGTTGCCAACCTGGTTCCACAAAGCCATTCGGGGTCTCGATATATAGGAGCCTTGGAGAAACTTGCTCCGCGAGCATTAGGAGTTCCTCTCCCTTTTCCCGCTCGAAATGCTCAATGACGTGCGACGCGATAACCACTTCCCACTTGGCGCCGCTCTTCACTTCCTGCCTTAGCCATTCGAGAATGTCCGCGCAATGGTATTCGTCGAAGAGATTCCGATTTCTGGCTTGCTGAAGGTTAGATTCCGATCCATCAACTCCCGCACACCAAAGCCCAATTCGGCGCAGGGGCGATAACGGGCTGTTCATGCCACAGCCCAGATCGATCCCTCTTTGACAACCAAGCCTGGCGGCAAGCTGCTGAATGTATCGCCGAGGAGAGGGGCACAGCTTCTGCGCCCACGAGTCGTATGAGACCACTTTTTGTGTCGACTCCTTTGCTCGTTTCACAATCGCGCCAACCCGATCGGTTGCGCTACCGGGGTTTGCCCGCTGATGAGACCAATTCTGCTGAAAAGGAGTAACGGCAGCCAGAACATGAATAGCGTGATGTAGATCGCATAGAAGTCGTTGACAATGGACGCAAGCGCCGCCGTTGCTGCCAACGCATATGTGGCCTGAGATAACAAGTCCTTTCCAACTGTCGAGCGTGTCCATAGGTACTTTAAAAAGCGCGCAAGATAGAAGTAAAGAACGGCGCCAAAAAACCAGAATTGTTGGTAGACCGACCCTGGCCCGGTGGGCACCATGCCCAGCGGAATCTCCCAAGCGTAATCATTGGCTATATGATCTGCGACCGGGATCGGAATCAGCAGAGCGGCCTTTACGTCCGGCCCAACAATCATCTTGGGAATGTAGTAGTTAATGAAGGTGTTGTAAAACCCTATTCCGTATTGATAAAGAAAATTATCGTCTGTGATTTGTATCAGATAGCACGCCGTCCAAAACTCACCGCGCGTTCCCGTGAGTACAGAGTGGACAGTCGTAGCGCTATCAATATCATTGATCGCGTTTGGGTCGTTGCCAATTTCGCTGTGCGCTCGATATACAGGAGCGAGATACAACGCGGCAGCCCCCACTGGGATGAGTGCGTAGACCAGCAGTCGGGGCGGTAACCACCCACGGGAGAAATATAGAATGCACGCAACTGAAAGGAACAAGGCTACCGCATCGGTGCGCCGGCCAAGGAATATAAGGGTGGCGAGTTGAATGGCGACTACAATCCCCGGTGCAATAAGACCAACGATGCTCTTACTCTTTATTGCCACCAGGCTGCACAAGACCATGGCGGGCATGAGATACATCGAGAAGAAATAGTAGACAACGGGCAATCCGGACCAGGTAAGTGCATAGCTGCCCTGTTTGGAGTAGTGCGCAGCGATTCCTCCGCTCAGGGCCGAGAGTTTCAAATATCCGACAAGGCCGATTGCAAGCAACACAATACCCAGAGCGTAAAGGCCGCCGTTTGAATAGCGCCTAGTCGAGGGTTGCAGCCATTTGTCTGGAGCATGCCAGTGCCAGCCGAAGTAGGTTGCAAGCGTGCAGAGGGTGCACATAATCAGGGCCTTGTAGATTCCCGCCTGAGGCGCCATCCCTACATTGCGGGCTACCCCAATCGCCTGCGGCAAAAGGTATCCTGCCATGGCCCCGCCCGCCAGGAATGGTAGTTCAAGGATCCCAGTTCTGCGTCGAAACCCATCCACGATCAGCAGAAAGCAACTGCCCGCGAACGCAGCAAGGAGGATAACCGACAAGATGGTCATCAGTTTTCCCCCATCGCTGTGAGAATCGGCATGATCGGCTTTGGAGGAAGAGCCTGTCTTTGCCCTTTGGCCAAGTGGCGAAGCGCCACAGGCAGCGAGACGCATCCCTCGATGAGATACGCTGCCGTGCCGGCTATCGGAATACCAATAATCCCCAATCGCGGCAGGATCAGATAGGACCCTGTGACGAAAAGGGCAGCCGTGGTGAGATGAAGTGCGGCCAATATACGAACCCTACCTAATCCGTTGAGCAGTGCGCCGTTGGTGGTGGCCCAAACCATCAACAAGAAATAGATAGACATGGCAAGAAGGAATTGGCGGCTGGGAATGACTGCCGCGTGGGTCCAGATACGAACCACGGATGGCCCGAAAGCGATGGCTCCCGCACCGAACACGGTGATCAATGTCATTACCAGCGCGAGACGCCGGAAGGCAGTATGGCGAATCCACGTCCAGTCGTGCCGCGCCGAGGCCTCGGCGTAGCACGCGATATAGGGCGAGACGAGGAGATAGCAAATTCCCTGGCAGACCATGAAGAGTGAAAGAGGAACTGAATACAGAGGAACCGATGAGGGCCCCAGTCTGTTTGAAACGACCACGTTCGCGGAATAAAGAATTCCTATGTCACTTAGCTGCACCAGGAAAAGCGGGCCTCCGAAACCCATTACAATCCGAAGGCTCTCCCGTCTGCACCAGCGAAATGACGGGCGGATATTCGGGTGACGGACGAAGAACAGGTAGAACGCGAGGCTGCCAGTGGCAATCAAGCCGGGCGCTCCCATTGCGAAGGCAAATTGTGTAAGAGTGGCTCCGCGCCAGGCGATTATGCCCAGCGCCGCGATGAGCAGGCCGTTGGCTGCCATATTCGCTAAAGAGCCAAGGTATCCTTCCTGCAGCGACAGCGTGAGCGGCCCGCTTGCTTGCAGCAAGAAGGAGAAGGCGAAGAGGGAGCCGCAGATTCCCAGAAGCAGGCTGGCCTGGTGCGCGAGGTGACTGCCCTTGGCCAAGCCCAGAAGTGCAGGCACGGAAGGCCACGCCGATAGGGTGCAAGCGATGATCAGTGCAATTGAAGATACCAATCCAAATGCAACGAAAGCTGTGGAGACCAGCGTTCGAATCTGGTTCCAGTCATTGCGCCCGTAGGCTCTTCCAACGGAATTGACAAGTCCAGACGAGAGACCAAGATCGGAAACCCCCATCCAGGCGATGATGGAACCGACCGAGAGCCACAAACCATATTGCTCACGTCCGAGGACGCGCAGCGAAAGCGGAATGGCAACGAGCCGGACTGCATATGCAACTACACGCGCAGCGATGCTGGCGTTGATCGTCAGCCGGGCATTTCTTTCTCGCCGTTCCCGATGAGGGGCGTGGGCAGAGATTTCCAGTTCCTCTATGGCCATTTCGTTGAGGAAACTCAAGAGTGCTCCATGTTGTGACTTGAGCTTTTGTTCGCGGGTCGACTCAGTGAGGGCCTTCGACCGCTCGGCCAAACCAGCCTTCGCAAAATGCAAAAGCAGAGGGAATTAGGGAAGAACCACTTACGCGTGTTATGTCCGCGCGTGCGGGACTTCTTCGCATCCAATGTCTTTCCTCTTTGAATAAAAAGAGGAATCACGGTTCCTATTTGGCCATCGTTTGGCCCAGTGTTTAAAGTCAGCCCATTTCTGAATGGGAGGATTCTCGAAAACAGAATAAGGCAGTACCTGGTAAGCGCGAAAAGCGTCATATCGGCGCAAACTTAGAGGATCCAAAGGATCTCTCAGCTTCAACATCTCGCTGGCTCCTCTAAGAGTTTGCGCCAGTGCCTCAACAAACCGCCGCCACCTTTGTAGACGGAATGCATCCCAAGCCCCGAGTGCCACCTTCCACCCAATTTCCAAAGGAAGTCGCAACAATGGGCAATGGATCATTATTGACCATATGTTGTTCCGTAGCGCTCGCCCCCATGCGGAGGAATTATTACGATTCTGAGAAGAGTATCGATGGTGAGCAATAAGCTCCGGTCTGTAGGATATGCGCCAGCCCCGTTTCAAGAATTGGAGACACAATTCCTCCTCTTCTCCATAGCTGACAAAAAAGTCCCGATAACCAGCAGTATCCTCCAAGGCCGCTCTCCGCAGAAAGACAGCCGCCCCAACATATGAAAGACAATTTCCAGACAATATATGAGAAGTGTCTAATTCGCGGGGCATCTCCTTTCCGACCCAGATGAAATACTTGATTCCCGCACAAGAAGGAGTAGCCTCCATGTATCCGACCGACATCGCGATTGTATCGGCAGCCACCAGCGAGCAATCATCATCAAGTTGAAGAATATATTTGCCCGTTGCTAACCGGAACCCCTCGTTTCGCCGTGCACTTTGTCCGCGGCTATCCTCGTGGCGAATAACGCGCGCCTCGGGCCAGCAATACTTCACTATCTGCACGACGCTCGACGCGGAACCGTCATCAATGACCAGCATTTCTAAGCTAGGATAATCTTGCCGGCAAAGATCACGGACAGTCGCAGCCAGATCGTCATGCCTATCCTTCGTGGCAATCACGACCGTCACCAATGGCATTTCATTCACAGGGTCCTTCACCTCCAGATACTTGCGGCTATCTTGTGTAAGTGCATAGATAGTTGAACAGTATTGCCGCCATCACGAGGGAATGAATGTAGTAGAAGCGAGACTGGCGTAGTACCGAGCAACGCAATAAGAAAGATCTCAACTCGCTCATTGCTACGTAGCCCCTTTGGAGTCAAGCTCTGCAAAAGCGCTAAGTGATACCGGCATACATGCTGCGTTGAGAAAACTCAAAAGTGCTCGAAACCCCAGTGCAGCTTGTTCAAGCGATCGCTGAAAGTCATGCATGTCCGGATGGCTTGGCAGTCTACGGCCACCCGTTTCAGAGAATTATGCCCAAGCGGCGCACACTGACTATAGGCGGAATCCATAATGACCCAAACCTCCACGGCAGCACTCGCCCTGATTGAAACCCTCCCAACCCCGGCCCTCGACGCCCTCAGGGGCGAGCCGAAACCGCAAAAAATCCGCCACCACCCACCCCCCCCTCTGGGGGGGGGCCATTTTTGGACCCTCGTCATCTTGCAAGTAGATGATAATAAATACCTTACAAAATCAACCTATTAACTGATCGGTAATCAAGACCAGCGGATTCTGGCCACTTTTTAGCCCTCGTTGAGCCAGAAAGCACCGCCTTTTCGAATCAAAACGAGGAATCTATGCGCCGCCGCTGGTGCCGTACAGCATTCCATAGTGCCAAACACTCAGCATCCGAGTGGCGAAAACCCCAGCCGGATTTGTCACCGCGACTTTTGGTAATGGACGTAGCGATCTCGCCCATAGTATGTATATCCGTCTGCGGAGGTGGTCCGGCTCATCTGATTCAGGACCACGCCGATTACGTTGGCCCGGACCCGCTGAAGTGCTGATACGACTGCGGCAACAGCCCTGCGCTTGGTCTCCCCAGCCCGGGAAACAATGAGTACTCCATCTGCCGCGGAGGCCATCTGCAAACTTTCCGCAAAGCCCAGCAGAGGCGGCGAATCCAGAATTACCAAATCGTATTCCTTCGCGAACTCGTCCAGGAGTTCAGCGAGCCGCGGGCCAACCAGATCGGCAGCTCGATGAGAACCCGGTCCCGACGGCAGGATGCTCAAATTCGGCCTGCCTTCCAATTGGATCACCACATCCTGCCAAGCCAATGCACCGGTTAGTACATTGGAAAGGCCCTCTCGCGGATTCAAGCCGAATTTCGCGTGTATGCTGGGGCGCCGCAGGTCGGCGTCCAGAAGCAGCGTATTCTTGCCACGGGCAGCATTTGCGATCGCAAGATGGACCGCCAAAGTTGATTTCCCTTCCCCGGGTTCGGCACTTGTGAGCACAATCGAACGCAGCCGCTGTTCGAAATCGGAAAGAAGGATTGTGTTGCGAAGTGTTCGAACGGACTCTTCGAAGCCGGAAGCTGTTCGATAGTAGCCTTTCCTGCGATCGCCATTCTCGCTGTCACTTGAGGTCGCGGCGGTGAGGGCGCTGCGCGCCGACTCGGCATCAGCGGTTTCCGGAAGTTGAGATACACCTCGGTCCAACGGCAACGTGCCAATTATGTCCGTGCCGAGATAACGGCGTGCGTCTTCAGGATCACGGAGTGTTGTATCAAGCGAGTCCAGCAATACCCCGGCCCCGAACGCTAGAAGGCTCGAGAGAATAAAAGCCAGCAGGATATTTTGCTTTGTGTTTGGGAAAACCGGCCCCAATGACGGACGCGCGACATCCGCGATTCGGATATTGTTGTCTTTAAAGCCCGCATTGATGTCTGCTTCGCGAATCTTCTTGATCAGCTCGTCATATAGGGCTCTATCCGCATCGGCTCCCTGCTTTAGCTGCTGGTACTCAAAAGAACGTTCGTTAAGACGATCCCACTCTGCTTTTGTTTCCGCCACTGCTTTCTGGAGCATCTGCTCACGGTCGATACTCTGGTGATATTCCACCGCGATCCTATCGCTCACATTGTTGCGCGCGCTCTCAAACTCTTTCTCCACTTCCGCTAACTCCGAAGCGGCTTTGCGGTACTCTGGGTGATTTATACCGTGAGTGGACTTTACCTCGGCCAGCCGCTGGCGCGCCTGATTCAAGTCATCAGTGAGTTTTGTGAGTGCTTCGCCCTGAGAGGAGGCCTCTGCCGCTTCAAGAGAGCCTGATTTCATAGCATTCCAAGCCGCTTCCTTGCCGACCCTCTCGGCCTGTGCGGTCGTGTAATCCGTGTTCAGTTGCAGGAGACGCGCCGAAAGTATATTCGTCTTCTCCTCCGGGTTAACAACTTCAAGGTCTTTCTCAAACTGCACAAGTGCCAGGCTGGATCGCTCCATCTTTGCCTTCAATTCGTCGAGCTGCTTCTCCATGAACGAAGACAGGCTGGCCGATGATTGAATTCGAATATTGTACGAATGGGCAAGATACGAGTTTGCAACTGCATTGGCTACGTCTGCAGCGAGACGTGGGTCTGGGGATCGATAGCCGATCAGCAGAAGATAAGTGTTTGGCGGACGAGTTACCTTAAGGCCACCCAGACTTACCTGGGCTTGGGCGGCTATCTGCGCCTTCTCCGGGGGCAATTTGCTATTCTGATTTTCATTATCGAGATGAAATTGCTCGGCTACCGGACGCAGCACCGCATCCGTTTGAATGAGCTTCATCTGTGTCGCAAGAAACTGATCCGCTTCATCGCTGAGGGATGAGGGATTTGAACCCTGACCGACGACTTCCGAAGGAGCCTGAAGGTCTACGTCAATCGTTGCAGTAGATTCATAAATCGGCTTCAGTCGGGCAGAAACGACGAATGTAACGAACATGCATGCCGCTGTGAAGGCGACCATCTTCCATAAATGAAGGCGAAGGATCCACAAATAGTGCGACAGGGGAGTTCCCGGCGCATGTATCTCGAAGCCCTGAGTCAAAGGTAAGGGCTGGTAATACCCTGGAACACCAATATTCCCAGGTGTTTCCGTAGAAGCTTCTAACGGCAACTGCGTTTTTTCAGACATTGACTTGCGCAAGATGACCTACTTATACATGTAGAGGAGTGCGGAACCGAGGCCGGCGCTGACCATGGCCATCCTGTCAAGAGTGGTCAGGGTTGCTTTGCGGCCACTTGCTTCTGGGACGTACAGGATGTCATTCGCCATCAACGGAACATCAGGCGATTTGCGCCCAATGATCTTTTTCAATTCGATTGGGATTTCGCTCCGACTACCATTGCCGCCCTCCGTGCGATAGATGTAGGCCACGTGTGCGGGAAAACGGTCCAATCCCTCTGACAAGGCTAGTACCTTCAGGACACTGCTCTCAGATCCTTCCGTGATGGGAAATGCGCCCGGATGCTTAACGTCACCCATCACATAGACCCTACCAGCTTGCGGTACACGGATCACTTCCCCGCCCTGCATTTGCAAATTCAGTGAGGGATCAACAGAGTCAAGAAGGGCCCGCGCTTGAATGTGCCTGACCTGGGCTGTTAGTTTGCCGTCACCAGTCATTTGCGGGATGCTGACAATGACCTCCGAGCCAGCATTCTCGGCGAGTCCTCCAGCCTGTGAAAGAGCGTCAAGCAAGGTAACCCTGCCAGTAGCCTGAAACGTCAACGGATTCCGCACTGCACCGACTACGCTAATTGGCCGGCTGCGATACTCGACGACGGATACCGTCACGACCGGGTCGACGAGTATCTGCTCTTCGGTCAGAGCCTTTGCAATCGCACCCTCCAGATCAACTGGATAGTATCCGGCGGCCCTGACGTGCTGGCGGAGCATCGGTAAATGAATATCGCCGTCAGAGTCTACGCGAACCGTACGGGTAAGCTCGGGCGCATCGTATACGGTGATCCCGATTAGATCGTCCTTTCCAAGCTGTTCTATAGGCAGGTCAGAGCCTGCGTTGATGGATGTTTCCGCTGCGCCTGCGCGGGCTGAATTCTGCTGCTGCGCTGAGACAGAGACGGCAGCCACAACTGCAAGAAGCACTAATGTGGTGTTTCTCATATTGAGCCCTTCGGAGCCTATTTTAAGGGGCGCTTCTGGCGCGCATTGGTCTTCACACCGGGGATGGAAAGGTGGATCTGCATGACATTCAACTCTCCGCCTCGTTCCGTGATGGCGTGACGCGCTCCGCAAGCGCGTCGATCTTTCGATCCAGCGTGCCCATTTGAGCGCGAAATTCTTCCATGATATCGCCGAGTAATGCCTCTCGAGTCGGTCCATCGAGAAGGGTTCGCATCGCGTCGCGCGTGAGTTCCGATACGCTGCGTGCACCCGTCACTACGCACAACCGCCGCAGGGCACGGTACTCGTCTTCAGAGAGCCGGACACTGATCATACGTGATCGGGGTCTTTGAACTGTCATAGCCGATTCGTGTCTCGAGATTCGTGTCTGGTCTGGTGATTCTGCCCGACTCCTTCGGCCCAGCGGCTCAGCGTGTTGCGAAGGCAGAAAGGAAAGCAATCCAGCCAAGGAACAATCAATTTCGCCTCCGAGAAGGCTTGGGGCAGGCTTCGCCCCCCTCAGTCCCAGGATCCTGGGACCGCCTGAAAAGAAACCGCCGCGCTCCGCATGAAATTGCGAGGTCTTTTACCGGTACGGTGTGTGCCCGTTGAAGCTGCGAAAGACTCCAGGGGAGCAGCTGATATTAGCAAAATTACCACGTGACCATGGCCGGGGCAAGAAGAACGTACGACAAATGTCTTACAATTAATATCCTTCGGTGTGGATATTCAGATTCAGTCTCGATTTCATGCCAATACCCCTTGTGGCCGGCCATCGCTACTCAACGCATGTCGGTTTTGCATGCGGCTGATACGCTGTACCCGACTATGTCCCTCGGGGGAAATGATCCGACGAAGTGCGATTCCCTTTTGGCTTGGTGAGGTCAGGGAGGTCTTCAAGAACCACAATGCTCCGTGCAGGTTCAGGTTTTGCCTTGCGGCAAACGGTTAGCGGCTCGCGGGCGTTGAAGGCTGGATTGCCTCATAAATCGCCCACCCCAAGGCGCCAGCGCTACCGGCAATTAGGGTAACGAGTAACGGACTCTTGGGCAGCGGCCCCCGCGGGCCGGCATTCTCTTTCGCGGTTGCGACGTTAATGACGTAGCGCGCTCCGCCACCCGCTGCCCTCACCTGCGTATCGCACGTTCCAGTGATAGTAATGCTCTTGCCTACCAAGCCATCAAGATTCGTGCCCGTCAATTCATAAGCGATGCCGAGATCAGGCGAGGGCAACTGCAGGTAGTAATGACCATTCATTTTGGTCAGGGTTCCATAGAGAGACATCGGTACCACGCCCGGTGTACTTGGTGGGCCAGATTGTTGCGCTCCAAATGAAAGCGCATCTCCGGGGCGCACGCTCGCCAGCAGAAGCCCGCGGCTGTTCGTGACCCGGAATCCTCCCGTCAGTGCCGCCACCTCTACCGTGTTTGCATCGCTCATTGAAACCACGCCACGGGAGTTTGGCTCGCTCGGAGTCACTTGAAGGCCGTTCGCTTCCAGTTGAAACGAACTGGATCCCGTCCATGCGCTCGACCCTTGCTGGAGCACAAGCCGGTCGCGATGCAAGGTGCCCCGTGAGCCGGTCGCAAGCTTGATCTCCACACCCTTATCCAGGCGCAGAACTGCTGAGGCCTGCCCGGTTTCAACCACCGTCCCATCGAAGAGCGTGGCGTCTCCTTTGACCGCGTAGCCGTCCACGCGCATATCGCCCCTGACGCTGGCAGTGCCGATCGATGTCGTGCCGGCTGTTGCATAGGTCAGCGTGCAAAATAGCATTACGAAAGCAGACAGCTTCCTGATCATGATTCGCCTCCCACGCAAACCGCTGATTCCTCAGTCATTCTCATCCCTTTGTATACATCAAGCAGACGCCACCAGCAAATCAATTTCCTCGTAATTTTCGTCACCGCCGCAATGGCAATAAATGGTGTAATACATTTCGTCATACTGAATAATAGCTCCATTCACGAAGAATTCGAGCTCAATCCCCCCAAAGTCACCCTTCTCAAACCATTGCACAATTAGTTGTCCTGCACTTTGAACCGGCTATGAAAAATCGTCCCTCCATGGCCGCTTGACAATTTAATTCAAGATGCTACGCTTTCGGGAAGGCTAACCGTGATCACTCTGCCTTCACAATTCCTTCCGGTCACAATCCGCATAGTCGTCGTAGTTGCCTGTTTGTTTGATATCTGGAACTCGTGGAAGGTTGCACGCGCGGATTACCTTTTCCGGCAGGACACGGTGGAATCGATCCGCTCGGCTATCTCCTTGACGCCCGACGCATCCGAATACTATGTGCGTTTGGCGCAGTTCGATGATGGACATGGTCGGGAACTGCTGGAAACCGCACTCCGCCTGAACCAGTACAACGCCCAGGCTTCCATCGACCTCGGACTGCGGTATGAGGCCACCGGCGACTATTTCCGGGCGGAGAAACTCCTGCTGCAGGCCTTTGCGGTGGATCACACCTACGTGGCCCGCTGGAGTCTTGTCAATTTCTATCTGCGGCGTGACAACATGCCCGCATTCTGGACCTGGGCTCGCCGCGCAGCGGAAATGCCGGCCGAGGATATCGGAGCGTTGTTTGATTTGTGCTGGCGAGTGTCGCCAGATCCCCAGAAGATTGCCGCAACGATGCTCAACAACAACCCCGAACTACTCCGCCAATATCTCAATTTTCTGCTTGGGAAAAACCAGCCGCTCGCCGCAGCCGAGACCGCTCCGCGCCTCATTCGCACCGGCACGCCGGAAGCGGATCGCCTGCTGCTGTTCTCTGTTGTGAACCGGTTGGTTTCTGCCGATGACGCGACCGCAGCCAATACGCTTTGGCATGAACTGATCCAGCAGCGTTGGGTTGTAGCCGACACAACGGTTCCCAATAACGCTGCCTTTGCGCGGGACCCGCAGCCCGTCAGCTTCGACTGGACGCTGTCGTCGTTTGCCGGACTGAACTCCTGGCCGGGACCATCCGGCCTGGAGACTGAATTCACCGGAAGCGAGCCGGAAAACAGCTCCATTGCAGAACAGACCGTGGCGTTGGCGCCCGGCAACTACATGATGAAATGGTCCTACCGCACCACGGATATCCCTCCCGGTACGGGAATTCAGTGGCAAATCGTCGATGCGAAATCGGACGCGGTCCTTGCCACTTCTCCCAGCCTCTCCAACCCCACGCCGACGAGCGCATCCCTGCCTTTCTCCGTTCCACCAGACGCTTCACTTCTGCGCCTTCGTCTCATGTATCAGCGCGCTCTCGGTACACCTCGAATTTCGGGCACGCTCATGGTACGATCTGTCCAAATTGAAAATGGTCCGAAATCATGACTTGCCCACACTGTAGCAACTCCGAAATCCGAGTGTCCGACCACTTTCACTTGAGCGATGTCTTCCAGAGCATTCGTGGAAGGCAGGCGTATCGATGCAGAAAGTGCCGGCATCGTTTCTATGCTTCCAAATCCGCTGTGCTCGCCACAGGGCGGCTGGATCAGTCCAATCATGTCAACCGAACTGCGCGGCACAAGAGTCCTCGAAGTCGAAAGCGCCTTGTACGCTGGTCGATCGCGATAGCAATCTTCGTCGTGATGTTCGTCATTTTCTTGTTTTTTCTGACCTTTCTCACCACGGATCGAGCCTCCTCAAAGGACTTCAGAGAGACGATGTTTCTTAAAGCCGGTTCCTCTGTGTAAGTGGCGGGATACGACGGTCTGGCATAGTGGCCTCCCAACAAGCGCAGCACAAAACCAAGACAACGGTCTGTAATTTGCCGGAAGAGCGGTCTGATCTTCGAGGGAATTCGCACGTCGATGCTACTCCTCCAATGTCGGCAAGGTCATCTGGGCACAACCCCTTCTAAGAAGCGGATGCGTCGATTCGTTTAAGTCGTGTGTGAAGTCACCCGACGACACCGTACTCAGCAGGATGCCGAAACGACAGGACGGATGCTGACTCAGGATCCCTTGAGTTCGTCGAATTACTTCCGTGTCGTCAAGCCGGCCTGATCTGCAACGTAGATTGAGTTAATCTGTACCGGATCACTTCGAAATCATACGATTCACCTTGGTTGCAGCGATTCGGCCAGCGGGGAAAGAGACTAAGAAAGAAACCACTTTGCAAAGTACCTGCAACGCCGTGTGAAGTCGAAAGCCGCTCCCATCTTGACTGCCTGGCTCAGGGACTGGATTCGCGGTAGCCGACGAGGGCTGGCTCCTTATGCGGGAGAATCAACTTTGTTTGCTGGCTTCGAAATCCGCCGGACATTCTTGTCCGACAATCGCACCATGTAGAGTACTCCCAGAAGCGCGAACATCCAGCCCGAAACCCCGGGACGCGGAAATGGGTAATCCACACATGCATGCAGCATGACCGCAACCAAGCCAAGGCCCCAGGGGTGCCGAATGGCTATGGGAACGGCTCCGGCAAAGGGAATCAGGACCAGCAGCAGGAAGGGGATTCCACCATCTGCGGCAAACTCCAACCAGTCGTTGTGGACATGGTTGGCATAGAAGGGGAAATCTCTGATTGCAAATTTCTGGTAGACCTGCGGGAATGTCTCCAGACCGAAGCCGGTCAGCGGCCGCTGTTTTGCCATTTCCACCGCTGCCACCATGAACTCGCGTCGCCCCAAATAGGGATCCTTCTGATGAAAGCCCTCCCAGACATTTTCCCATCCCACTGCAAGGGTGAACACCGCAGCAAGGATCGGAACGACAACCAATATTGTAGTGGTTGAACGGGAAGGGAGACCGGTCTTCGGGTCCCGCAATCGCACCAGCCCGATCGCCAGCATCGCTAGTATTTCCGCCGTGCAGAGCAGAGTGCCCGCACGGGAAGCCGACCCAATCACCGAAGCATAGAGAACTCCGCCAGCAAGCCCATACCACCAGGATCGCCAACCTTCGCGTAAGGCCCTCCAAAGGGCAATGGGCAAGGCCAGTTCTACAAACTGCGAGTAATTGTTGTGGTTGGGAAAGGTTGCATACACATCCGGATATCCGGTCGGAAATACCCATAGGACGCGGCCGTCAGAGGTGAAAAGCTGGGTGATGCAGAGCACACCCAGCACCGTTGCGAAACAAAGAATGAGGTTTAGAAAGTTGCGCTGGGCCCTCCTCGTTTGGGTCACTGTCTGGCTCAAAAAGAACACTCCGGCAAGAGCTCCCCATCGCAAGGCGCCTTCGCGTGTATGAAAGTTGGAAGTGGTGGTGTGCGCAAGGATCTGAACTACGCCCCAGACTGGGATCAGGTACACGAGCCACGGCGCAACGCCGCCAGCCACGCGCTCCTTTCCTCGCTGAATCCCAGCAAGCAGGTATGCAGCGACAAGGGCATAAATCCCGATCTGAAAAGACTGAAGCGCCCAGGCTTCCCGGACAAAGACGGTGGAAGTGGCAAAGACCAGAAGCAAAGACAGCAATGCACCCACGACCACAGGTGTGTATCGGGGGATCGAATTTGCCGGGTTGGCTGGCCCGGCATCCGCGCGGATCTCAATGACAGACAATGCGCCATTTTAAGCTTGTTTGGTGCCTTGTTGGCAAGTCAGGCAATCGCTATCGCCGAGGAAAACCACCCCTTGCCATTCCTCTCAGCGGGCATCATCTCCCACCTGGCCACTGCGGATCTCGTTCCCGAGCATAGACAGGCTGAGTCTCCTTATCCAAAACAATGGACTGCCCAACGCGCATGGCGATACCTCCCCAACGCAACATGACGCTCGGCTTATAAGGAGCTCTATTCGTGACGGACTCCAAACCTGTCTCATTCACTTTTCGCTTGCAGAATGGCGGTGCATAGTGCTGCAGAAAGTTGATGTGAAGCACGAAGACCAACCGTGCCCTACGCTCAGTCCTCGGGCGGGATAAGTTCATTTCTTCGCCTGTGAAGCCCATCCCTCCGCGTAGACGGAACCTTTTGCCAGCAATTGCGCATGACTTCCGGACTCCACGACGCGTCCTCCGTCCAAGACATGGATGACGTCGGCGAACATGGCGGTCGTGAAACGATGGGTGATAAGGATAGTAGTTCGGCTCCTAGCCATCTCGCGCAAACGCTCAGCCCATCTCAACTCAGCCCACGGATCCATCGCGCTGGTCGGCTCGTCCAGAATCAGGATCTGCGCTTGCCGAATGGTGGCGCGGACCAGACCTAAACGATGCCATTCCCCAACGCTCAGCTCCGTCCCATTCAGGAAATCGCGGCCGAGTTCCGTGTCATAGGAATTGGGTAAGCGGGCAACGATTTCGTTCAGCCCGGAAACCTCCGCGCCCTCTTTCAATCCGCTCAAAAACTCAGAATCTGTCAGACGCAGATCGCCAAACCGGATGTTTGCAGCTACCGTATCGCTATAGCGAACAGGTTGTTGAAAGAATACGGACATGGAGCGGCGCAGGTCAGTGATCGAGATCTCACACAGAGGAATGCCATTTAATGAGATCAAGCCACTATCTGGGTCGTAGAAACGGCAAAGCAACTTGATCAACGTACTCTTGCCGCATCCGTTGGGCCCTACCAACGCAACCATTTGACCTAGTTGTACCTCGAGGTTGAAATCGCAAAGCACTTGCCGATCGCTCCCCGGATAGTGAAAACCCACACTCCGAAACTGGATGCCTGCACAAAGAGGCGAAGGCAGAAGTTGCGCACCCGGCACCGAAACAACCTGCGGTTTCAGATCCAGGAACTCGAAGAGATTGCCAAGGAACAGGCTGTTTTCATAGAGCTTGCCCAGGTTGTCAAGCAGCGTTCTGGAAAGCCCAAAGCCTTGATTGAACGCCTGGTAGAAAAGTGCAAGATCGCCCAGCGAGACGAGGCCGTAAATCGCACGCCGCACCATCCACACCATCGCCCCGGCGAGAATCAGCAGGGCTCCAGCGCCTGCCCATAATTCGGAAATGCTCTCCAGTCTTGCGAGGCTGAGCCTTTCACGGCGCAGCCGCTGCCGAACTCTCTGAAATTCCTGTAAGAAATGACCGCCCAAATCGAACAAACGCATTTCAGCTGCGCTCTCGCCCTCGGTAAGAAGCGTGTCGTAATACCAGGATCGCCGATTGTCGATGGTAATACTCTGGTTCCAGCGATGGCGCCGATGGGCCATCTTCACCACAACATAAAGAGCCGGAAACGTACTCAAAAGGAGTGCCAGTGGAAGCAGTGGGCCAAAAGGAATCAAGATGGCCAAAATAGCTGAAACCGTGATGCCTCCCTGAAGTAGCGAACCAAGACCTTCCAGAAGTTCAATCGGGCGATAGGTGGCTTCCACCCGTGCGCGATGCAAATTGTCATAGAAATCGGATGAATCATAGAACGCCAGATCGACCTCAAGAGATTTCCTCTGAATAAGGCCTGCGAGGTGGTCCCGAACCATCTCCGATTGGGCAGTTCGCACCCAAGTTGTCAATCCGTGCAGAAGCTGCGTCGCCAGCACAACCGCACCCATCGATAATGCCACCACAATCACCGGGCGCAGAGTGGACCACTGACCACCGGAACGAACGGCCGCCACAAGTGAATTTACAATGGCGCGGGTTAGGTAGACAGTCGCTATCGGCAAAAGGCCCTGTAGGATCAGCAGCAATCCCCACAGCGTCGTGAGGTTCCCTGAAGCTTTGTACACCAGCGCAAGGGTACGTGGGAGATGGCCCAGTTCCTCTCCCAGCCTGTTAAGCCGGACTCGCGCATATTCGAGGGTTCCCGCCACGTGCCTAGTTTACTGCACAAGTTACAGTGCTCCGCTTATTCCTGCTACACGCGGAATGCGCGTGGGTGCGCCGATCACGAGCCTAACCAGCGGCGGCGTGCTGCCGTGACCACCGCCAGATTCCAAAGTGGTATCTTTAGAGCGTTGACCGCATCTCAGCGCACGCTCGCCTTCCAGCCCCCTGATACCGCATGTGGGGAATCGCTATTCTTGCTGGAATGCGTTCGCCACTTTTTTCGGCCGGAATCACTTCTTGCCATTCCTTCCAATTTGGACTGGACGAAACTTCTCGCGCTGGCCAGGGAGCATTCGGTCGAGCCTCTCATCTCTTCCGCGCTTCACCAGACCGGCACCTTCGCGATTCCGCAGACGATTCTCGACACCCTGCAGCAAGGCGCTCGTGAGAGGGCGTTTTCCAATCTCTTGTATTGTGCCGAACTGGCAAAGATTCTGGCTCTACTTGAGAATGCCGCGATCGATGTACGCGTCTTGAAGGGCCCTGTCCTCGCCGAAATGCTCTACGGGAACATTGCCATGCGTTCCTTCGGGGACCTGGACTTGTTGGTCCACCCCCAGGATCTTATCCCGACGAAGAACGCGCTTGAAGCAGGCGGGTATACGCTGACTTCTTCTCTGCATTGGCACAGCAATTCCGCCTTGTTGCGCGCCAGGGAGTGTCAACTTTCCTTCGAGAACTCGCGCGGCATTAGCGTGGATGTCCATTGGCAGCTTATACCCGATTACTTTCCAAAGCCGTTCGAAGAGAATCAAGCCTGGGCCGATCATCTGGGTGTCTCGGTGGGCGGCGCAACTGCATGGACGCTTTCGCAGGAGAACCTGCTTCTGTTTCTCTGTGCGCATGGTGCGCAGCATATGTGGATGCGACTCGGCTGGATCTGCGACGTGGCCCGGTTGATCCAGGTGGCGCCCAAAATGGATTGGCGGTCTGTCTTCGCCCAAGCCTCTCAAACCAGCACCACGAGAATGCTCTCGCTGGGCCTTATCCTTGCCGCAGACTTGCTTGCCGGCGAGTTCCCCCCGGAGGCAAAAGAACGGATTGCCTCTGACTCACGAGCACAAGACCTTGCAGTTGCCATCCGTAAAAGGTATCTCCATTGCGCACCAAGCCTTGCCCTTGCATTCGAATCCGAGCGCCTCGTCGTGCACACATTCGACCGCACCCGCCACAGGTTGCGCTACCGGTTTGGAACACTCGTTGGTCCTTCTGAGGCTGAGTATCGAGCTTTGCAATTACCCCCCGCGCTGTTTACGCTGTATTACGTATTTCGCCCTCTCCGGCTCTCTGCAAAATACTTAGGTCGCATGCTGGGCCTGTAAGGCGAAACATGAACGGATCGCAGGTCTGCCCCGCGGGACGGTGTACCACAATTGTGTTGACGTCGGCAGCTTCCAACATGCGGTGCGGTGCAGAATCAATACCCATCGGCGTCCTGATCGCAGGATTTCCGCCGCTATCACCGATTCGCCTGTACAGCAGCTCAATGAATAGATCGAAAGGGGTTGATCGAATCAATGGCCTTCGTATATCTCAGCCGACTCTCGCGTGTTCTTTTCGAGCCATATTTTCTTGCGCTATTCCTTCTGGCCGCCTCTCTTGTGCTGCGAAGGTTCAGAAGAGTCAATTTTTTCTTCATACTCAGTGCCTTTCTCCTTTTGCTTGTACCAGGCTCCCCTATCATCAGCGACCCGCTCGTCGCTTCCCTCGAAAACCAGTATCCGGATTCCAGCATCTTCGCGATTCCCCCAGCCGAGGCCATCGTGGTGCTCGGCGGTTCAGTGCAGCTTGCCTCCGGCCAGCATCCCGCCAGCCACATTCTCAGCTCAAGTGATCGTCTGCTGGTTGCTCTGCGCCTTTATCATGCCGGAAAGGCCCCGCTGATCCTCTGCAGCGGTGGAAACGGAAAGATCCCAATCTTCGCAAAAAGCGACGGGCCGCCAGAGGCCCGGGTGATGGGCGACATTCTCCAGGAGTGGGGTCTGCCTCCAAGCGCTCTCCTGACGGAGGAAGAGTCTTCAAATACCCATGAAAATGCGACCAAAAGCTATGACCTACTCTCTGCCCGTCACATTCGCAGAATTATCCTCGTCACCTCGGCCATCCACATGCCGCGCGCTGCCGCGGCGTTCAGAAAGGCCGGCTTCGAAGTAGTTCCTGCTCCCGCGGATTTCCAAGCCGGGTGGGGCGAAGATGACACGTCCTGGTTCCCCAATGCCGGTGCTTTGGTAGGTACGGAATTCGCCCTGCGAGAGTGGTTTGGCTTGTGGATCTATCGGCAGCGGGGATGGGCTTAGCAATTGTTTTGGGAATTCCCCATCGCCGCGCCAATTGAGCGAAGTTCGAGGCCCGGTCCTCTTAATTCCGAATAGGCGCCTACGCCATCACCGATTCACAAACCTCAGCCAGGCGGGAAAAGTCGTACGGAATGAATAGGCGATAGCAGGGGATGCCCTCAGCCAGGGGAACCAGTTGGTGAAAGATCCGCTGAAGGTCTTGATGATCAGTGGGATCCAATACGTAACTGTAGCGGGCAAGCTCAATCATGGTCTCCCTTGCCGAGAGGCGCTCGATTGCAATGGGCCCCGCTTCATCTTTCGCTGACCACTCTTCCCTGCTGCTGAGAATATAGATTCGTCCAAGCGCAACGGGGTCCGATGAGGCAGTCCTGTCCAGAGGCAACCGCCGCTTCTCGCTGTAGTGGGCCACCGCCGTGGTCGGCGTGTCGGCATCAAAAAGCGCAGAGAGAGAATCCTGCCATAGCCGTATGCCTGGATATGACGGCACGACGAGCGTTTCTCCGGCGCGTTCTCTCAATACCATTCCGTCGTCGCACAGGATCGAATAATTGTTTTGTGCAAAATGCGCCACAAGGGTGGACTTGCCCTGGCCGCTCTTTCCCACAAAGGCAAACACACCCGCCGGAGTCGCGATTGCGCTCGCGTGCAAGGTGATTCTGCCCCTCCGGCTCAGGACAAGAGGAAGCACCTGATCCAGAAGAAGGTGGCGAATGGTTTCCAGCGGGACTTCGGGCAACGGGAAACAGTGGATCTCATCGGCGTCGGCCGAAACCAGGAAATCAGCCATATCGCGGAATCGGATTCGGTATCCGGTCTGTTCGCGAAAGAACCAAGCGCATGGTTCACCTTTCAGGTCAATCCAATTATGAAACGAATCAATCCCTACCGGCACGAAACTCTGCACGGGCGTGCACCGGAAGGTACATTCAGGCTTCTGCCCAGCTGCGCTCGGAGCCTCCGGCAGGGGGATATTAGATTCTACGACCAGATCGGCGATCCGATGACGGTGCATGCCCTTGGTTCTTCTATGCAAATCGAAAACTCACGTGGTATACCGGGTGACCACTTCAGCAACAAAAAGAGCAGCTTCGTCAGGGCCGCGAAATAGGTCGGGATGTCGACTAAATGTTTCCTTTTCGACTTCTGCAAGAGCGCGCACCCCGTCGCACAAGGTCAACACAGTAAGGCGCGCCTGGCCACGGGGCGTAAGCGCCGGAGCGTGCTGAAGCTGTGTTCTCTCCAGATCCTCTTTGCACACCAGCGCGCCGTTCCACGTGGAGTGGGCAAATGATGCTATTTCTCTGCCGCTCGCAGCCGCGTACACCTTCACCCGCCAACTGACAATCGTCTCAGACGGAATGACATGCATTTGAACCTGAATTCGGTCTCCGTGAGTCACTGTGACAGGGTGATCGATCGGGAAAAATACATTCATTCGATTGATCGACTGCGCGGCCAAAGGGGAGTTGGTCATCGACACGTTAGGGGACAATTGCGCCGAGAACCATCCTCCGATGCCGTGCAATACGCCGCTCCGGGCGATGAGTAGCGATGCTTCTCCTTTGAAGCTCGCATTCGTATTTGCATAGAGGTCAAGTGACTTCAGATCCGCTGGAGCTCCGAGAAGTTCTTCCGCGCGATACTTGACTGGATAGCCGGTGTTGGCTGCTAAGGGACGGACCGGAGTCAGGTTGAAACCGGTGGCCGAGTTGTTCCAGAACTCGATTCGTTGAAACATCTCCTCGGACTCGACCGGCGCGACATGCAAGTCAATCCGTGAAGGGATCAGGATCCCTCCGGGCTTCAGAAAGCGCGCGCGCGCGTCGCTGAAGTATTCGAGAACCCCAGCTTCAAACCCAAACCGCCCGATCTGATCGGAGACAACGACATCCACCTTTTCCGGCAACTGGACTTGTGTAGAAAACCCTTTGATGAATCGAATACGATCGTCAAATCCATTGGCGTGGCAGATTTCTCGAGTCAGTCCAATAATGGGGTCTGCTTCAATGGAGTAGACTCGCTTGGCGCCAGCCTGGCAGGCCAGCAGCCCCATAATGCCCGAGCCGGCTCCCAGATCCAGGACGACGCTGTCCGGCTTCACAATCTCGTTGATCGCATCGCGATATGCGGAAACGCGTACTGTATCAGACAGGTATTGGCGATGCTCGTCAATGATGAGCGACACGCGGCGAAACCTCCGAAAATCCTTGCAAACCGTGTGCCATTACACTACAAGCACGTTGGCATCATCATGTTGTTGCCGGCATCGCTGGTGGTGGAAGACGCGCCGCCCTGTGTTAGCTTGCTCACGGGTCCATACTCCACCAGGGCTGGAGTCGAATACCTGCGTCTCGGGGTCATGGCTTCGTTGTCCTTCTTTTCGTGGGCCTGATTCATCGTCCCATCTCCCTTCCAAGCAATCTTATCTTACACGCACTGGGCTGCCAATTGTTCGCCGGGTACGGCGGTCACCCTGGCATTCAGAAACACGGTTCGAAACCACGCATCGATTCCAAACACCATCCAAAGGGGCCAGGTATGTGTGAGAAACTCTGGATTCCCTGCCCGATAGAGCTGATCCATGGTTCGATATCTTAAGCGGATGTCTTTCAGGTTGACCCAGCCCGCATCCGCAATTGCAAGGGAATTAAACAAAGCCTCGCCACCCAGCACTTGAAACGCTTCGGGGAAGACGTGAGAGAAGTCTGCTTTGCCCGCTCGATTTCTTACCACCTCCGGCAACAGTCCCCGCATCGCCTGCCTGAGAATAAATCGATGTTGGTTCTGCCTCCACCGTTGCGCATCGGGAATCGACATCGCGAACTCGATGATCCCGCGGTCATTCAGCGGATTGCGTTCTTCGATTTGCATCCGGGAGAGCGATCTGTCATCAATCTCGTACCCGTGAACCCCCGCCCCGCTTTCGAGCGTTTCGTAAATTGCAAACTGAGCCAAGCTGGGGAATCGACTCTTCTGGATGCGGTTCCTCATCCGGTCGGCCAGGTTGATTCTCTTTGCGAAGTCACTGTTAATATATTCCGGCAATCGATTGCCCGGCAAAACGGGGCGTGCCCACGCCGGGAGCAGCGGGTTGAGCCCCTGCTGCAGAAATGCCCGCCGAAGCCCACCCGGGCTGGCGGAACTTGAAATGGAACGAAGCTCTTTCCAGAGGGCTCTCGGCCGCAACTTGCGTAAAAGATCGGCACAGTAATACTGCCTTCCATCCAGCCATTCATCGCCACCGTACCCGCCTAGCAGGACGCGAAAACCCTTCTTGCTTGCCAAAACCCTCAGTGGTTCCGACATCAGGCTGTTGGGATAATCTGGAAAGTCTTTATAGTGCGCGACCCGCTCGAGGCAATTACTGGCTTCCCGTCCGTTTGGTTCGCAATAATTTGCCTGAAGATCCCACTTACTCACCACCGCGTCGATATATTGCCGCTCGTCGCAGTCCTTCCCCGGAAACACCATGGAAAACGTCTCAAAGCCATCTACTGTGGCTTGTCCCCCGTTCGAAAGATGCTGAACCATGCTCACAACCGAAGACGAATCCAGCCCTCCGCTCAAGTAAGAACCAACCCTGCCATGGCTGCGCAATCGGCACCGAACCGCTTCGGAAAACAGTTTCCTGAAGTGATCGGCATACTCGTCATCCTGTTTGTACCGGATCTTCTTAGCCGGATCGGCATCCCAATACCGCCACCGGCGAACACGCCCCGGCTGGATACTCATGCAATGGGCTGGCGGCAGCCGCTTGATACCGCGATACAGAGTCTCCTCGCGATTGGTCACCCTTGCCAGGAGATACTCGCCGATCATGCCCTCGTTCGGTTCCTTTGGTACCTGCGGGCATTCAAAGAGCGGATGCAGCTCAGACGCGCATACGAAGCTGCCTCCATCCTCGTAATAGTAAAAGGGCTTGATACCCAGGATGTCGCGGGCACAAAACAACTGGGTAGTACGTTTATTCCAGATCAGGAAGGCAAAATCGCCGATGATGCGCTTTGGGCACTCTTCGCCCCAGCACTGGTACGCTCGCAGCACCAGTTCCGCGTCAGTATCCGTCCGTAGCACCGCACCTTTTGCGCCGAGAGCAGTTTCTAGGTCGGCGCGATTGTCCACCCGTCCATCCATGACCAGATAGAGAGTGTTTGTTTCATCCGAAAGGGGTTGTATCTCGCGGACCGCCTCTGGCGTTGTCCAGAACATCAATGAAGCTAGAGCGACAGGGCCTTCGTTCCAGTGTCTGATGCCATCGGGGCCACGGTATTCGCTCGCGGCGCTCATCCGCCGAATAATTCCCGGATCTGCTGGCCGGCCGTCGAGATTGTAAATACAGGCAATCCCGCTCATCCTGCTTACAACCTCCGCTCAAGCGCCCACAGTTGTTTCTTTTAGAATTGTCGGTCCGGATCTTCCAGTTCTATGCGGCTTCTTGGTCACCTTCCACCGTAACCAGTCCGTGCTCAACCAGCTTGTCAATAAATTGCCTTAAATCGCCGTCGAGGCGGTTCGGCTCCACATCGAATTCTTCAAGTAGTGACTTGTAGGCAGAATCAACCGACTCCGATGCTAGGAGCAGGCCCCACATCCGGGTACCTACCTCATCCAGGCCAAGATAGCGCTCTGTTTTGAGATCGAGAATGATCGTCTCACCGCCGAGTTCTCGAACCAGTACGTCAGGAGAAATCCTAATGTGCTTCATTGGTCGGCCCTTGTCATCCTTCCCAAACGGCAATTGGAGTGAAAAGATTGGCGACTGAGGCGTCGGCGGATTCACCGATAACTACCCGGCCATCGCACTCCACCCAGGCATGAGACTCAAACCCGCGCACAGGGTCCTTCGCTACCCCTAGACGAAGCCAATGTGGAAATCCAGACATCGTAAGAAGCCGTTGAACCACTAACGCCTGCGTAAGGCAGGTTGCTTCCGGCACATACCTGCTGATCGCTCGAACTGCCCAGACAATCTGTTCCACACTATATCGAGTTCGACCGGGCTTGCAACGGCACATTGCCAATCGACGCACCGTACGGAAGGAAAAAATCCACAACCCAACTCGCACGGCCACCGTGCAAATGCCGGCGCGAAGAAGCAGCATGTAGTCTGTCCCACGCAGTTTCAAAAGCCTACGCACCTGCGCGCCTCCACTAAGCGTTATGCAAATCCTACCATGAAGCCGTTGCAAGTCTTGCAAGTGAGAGCTGATGGGTACTCCAGCCATCCCTTTTCGGTCTCAAACCAAAGATCCTTCACGCCTGACTCGCCCTCGGCGATCAATTCTTGGCGGGCTGTGAAATCGACAATCCATCGCAACCATGTCCACATCGCTGGCATAGCAGCGAAAACCATGCGCCGAGCATTCGCGCTCGATTAGTCAAGGTCGAATTCTTCAGCGTTAAATCCAAAAGCAACCGGCCTCCGAATGGGTTTACCGAGTGAACTGCTGAGTCTGGATGTGACGGGGATTTCTGACGTTTCAGCCTGCCAGAAGCGCGGGTGCTCTGCCCCATGGTCAACGCCAACAGCCAGCGGTCATGGGGGTTAATCGGACCACATTTCAAACGGACCCAAGGGCGTTTGTCAAGGGCGGCTTGGCCCAGTCTAAACTTGGAGGACTAACTGGTCGTGAATGGCCGCAATCTCGATGCAATCGAAGGTGCCCGAGTGAAAAACCGACTTTCATGCATTCTGGCTGGTGAAGAAAGGCACGCGCCTGGCAGTGGTTACGTGGTAATGCCGGATCATGCTGGCGGAAGGACGCCTTACAAGAGTCCGGTTCTTTGCAATGCTGCGTTGGATTGAGCTGTTGCCGATTCAGGCAATTTAGCCGATCGACAGCAAAGCCGTGGATCCAAGGTACGAAGAGCAAAGGATGATGAATATGCGTCAAAGCGATTTATTTGAAACGCTCTCGATGAGGCGGCCCATGAAAGGGGGGCAGCGCATCGCTCGGCTTTTCCTCGACAAACTTTGCTTTGGCCTTGCAATCTACCTTGGGTAGCAATAAAATTCTCGCGATTCGGTGCTGCAAAGGATACTTCGGTTTAGGTGGAGGAAGGAGAATTCGAGCTAAGTTCGACCGCACGCAGCCAGAAGAGCCTGGACTTTTCCAGACGGACTCTTCAGCATGTTTGCTCTCCCCTATGTTGAGCTTGAAATTCTCGTTTCTTACTTAGCAGTATTCTCCGGCCTGGCAGGAGGACAGACGCAAAATTCCGTTGACAAGCGCTATGCGTTTCGTGCTTCTTCTCTTTAGGCTCCATCAGATCCCGCCGAAGCCAGAACGATCAACCAGACACCAAAGCTTCCCCGCAGAATAACCAGAACAATACCGGTAAGAACACGGAAGAGCCGCGATAGAACTGCCACAGCTTTCAACGGATTAAACAGGAGAGGTCATGCCACATCTGGACGCAAAACGGAGAGATTTCGGAGGTTTCCGCAAGAGTGTCAAAGTATCCAGCGAAACGGCGATGGGTCGGCGTATCTCTTCTTACCTGAAGTTGGCATCGCTCGTTGTCGCACTTTTTGCCACTGCTCTTGCCGGATGTGGTGGCGGGAGCAAACCGGGATTTACTCTCGAAGTCGCTCCGTCCACCATCTCTGTGGTGCCTGGAGGTCCGGCGCAGTCCTTGACCGTGGGCGCCTCGCCCGTGAATGGATTTACAGGTTCCGTGTCGGTTGCGCTCAGTTCGCTGCCAACCGGGGTCACCGCAACACCGTCGACGCTGACTCTGACCGCCGGCACGCTTCAGCAAATCTCCATCACCGCGTCTTCCAGCGCCACGTCAGGCAGTTCATCGATCACTCTCACCGGGACCTCCGGCGCTCTGTCGGCGCCAGCCACCGCCGCCCTCACCGTGGGAGCCCCCCCCCCGATTGTGACCTCAGCGACACTGAGTACATCCACTTTCGATTTTGGCAACAACCTGCTCAACAACACGGTCAGCCAGACGGTGACAGTCGTAACCAATACCGGTAGGAGTCCGTTAACGATGAGCCCGGTACTGACCGGCGACCCAAGCTTCGCGATTGTGGCCGGCCAGTCCTGCGGCGCCTCGTTAGCCCCGTCTGCGACCTGCGACATGATTGTGAGTTACGATCCGACGGTCGGAACCGCTACGCCGGTCACTCAGAATACGGTCCTGAATATGGGCTTTGCCAACGTGGCGGCCGCCACCCCGCAAACGGTTGCGATCAGCGGAACGTCGGCTTCGCTCGCTGCCGGCAAGGTAACGGCGACCAACAACCCGCAGGTCGCTCTCTACACGATGACGTTGCCCTTTCCGGGAAGCATGATGGTCAACTTCGGGACCACGACGGCTTACGGCCTGAAGACCTGGTCGCAAACAACCGACACCGGCGGATGCGAAGTAAGCATCTTTGTCGCCGGGATGCAAGCCACCACGGCCTACCACATGGCCGCCACCGTGCAACTTTCAAACGGCATCACAGCCACTGACGCTGACCATACCTTTACGACCGGACAGTTATCAAAAGGTGAAGGCAGTCTTGGCTTGCGTGGCACGACCGCACCGGGAATGACCCCGCAGCCAGGTCTTGAGATGCTGAACCCCTTAACTTCAGTCGCTGTCAGCGACCTCTCCGGGAAGCCGTTGTGGTTCTACGCGGAACCGGGTAGCCAAGCACTCAATATCCTCGACGGCGTCAAAATGCTCCCGAATGGAGATCTGCTGATGGTGATTGGTCCCACATCTTCTCTCCCGCTCAACGGACCGGCACCGGCAGACGCCTACATAGAAATCCGCGAAGTCAATCTGGCCGGAGATACGGTTCGGGAGATCACGGTCAACGACCTGAACGCGGAACTGTTGGCCGCGACTTGTGCCGAATGCCAAGTGACACTGCAGACCTTCCATCACGATATCGAACCATTGCCCAATGGCCATTGGCTGGTCCTGTCCAATGCGCTCATGAGTCTGTCGAGCACCAGCACACCTCCATTAACCAACCTGCCGGCACAAACGGTCCTGGGCGATGTAATTGTCGATCTGGATGAGAACCTGCAGCCCGTGTGGGCGTGGAACGAGTTCAATCACATGGATCCCAACCGGCATCCCTACCTATTCCCTGACTGGACGCACACCAATGCCCTACTGTACTCACCCGATGACGGAAACATCCTGGTGTCGATTCGCCATCAGAACTGGGTGGTCAAGGTCAATTATGCCAACGGCACGGGGAACGGTAGCATCTTATGGCATCTTGGCGAGGGTGGAGACTTCACTCTCCAGGGCGGAACAGACCCTACCGACTGGGAATACGCTCAGCATGAGCCTAACTTCTTCAGTACCAACACCACTGGCGTTTTTTCGCTGGGCTTGATGGATAACGGAGACGACCGAATCTTTCCAACAGGCGTGACCTGCGGCACGAGCGGAGCACCGCCATGCTTATACTCCACGGTTCCGGTCTTCAAAATCGATGAAAGTGCGAAGACTGCGACATTGACTTTTCATCAGATGGTTCCGCCTGCCCAATACAACTTCTTTGGCGGCAACACAGAGCAGTTGGCAAACGGAAACGTGGAGTACGACCTCTGCGGAACAAACAACGGTTCGTATGTCTTCGAAGTTACCCAGGAAGCAAATCCACAGACCGTCTGGAGCATGACCAGCGGCTTCAATCTCTACCGCGCATTCCGCATTCCGAGCCTCTATCCGGGAGTGCAATGGTGATCCACAGAACTGCCCGAAAGAGACGGGGAGGTTCCCGAACAGCTCGGTTCTCCCCGCCAGAAACCGCTGCATGAATTTGGTGTCGAACTCGCGAGCCGGGAACGCGGAATCCTGACTACAATCCTCTGTTCCTATCAAGATGGAATCCAGCTAAGTTAGCACACTCGTGGAATAGGGTGACTGCCCGACCATTTCAAGGGGCATCCGCCACGAATTTAGGGGTAAAGTTGGTTATTATCAGAGTCTGAAGGTCAGCGCGAGGAGATCTTTCGAAATGGATGAACCGCAGATATACACCCGCTTGGCCGAAGTTTTCCAGGACGTTTTCGACGAGGATTCAATTCAAGTGACTCCTGAGCTTTCCGCCAAGGATGTTGACGGCTGGGACAGCCTTACTCACATCCGACTAATCCTAACAATCGAGAAGACATTCAAGATCAAGTTTTCAACTTCAGAGATTGGCAAGCTTGAGAATGTTGGCGATCTTGTAACTCTGATCAAAGCGCGGGCCTAGAGGAAAGCACATAGGGACATAGCTTCTCATCTTTGGAAGAAACTGGGATGGCAAATTTCCAATGAATCCGTTTTATGCGGAATTGCAATGGCTACCTCGGGTGCCGCTGGAGTTTTCCGCGAGACTGAAGAATTTGAGGCACTCGACCGGTCACCTTGGCGGGGAACTGCAAGCATTGGCTTCGCACGCCTTGGACCTAAACCAGTTGACGAAGCTGGCTAAGGTCATCATCAAGGCGCGCTCCGAAGGCATGCCTCTGAATCCGTTGACACCGTTCCGGCTGGCCGTACTCAGCAATTCGACGATCGATATGATCGTGCCGGCACTGCTGGCGAGTGCTGCACGGCATAGCGCTTGAGGTGATCCAGCCCTCATATGACCAGGTGGCACAAGAGGCACTGACTCCCGACTCCAAAGTCAACAGCTCTAAGCCCGATGCAGTCTTATTTGCGCTCGACTATCATTCCCTTCCATTGAAGCTTTCTCTAGGAGACGCAGAGGGTTCGTATGCAACTGTGCAAGGAGTAATGGGCTACTTGCAGACGCTGCGCAACGGCATCAAGAAGAATTCCAATGCCGTATGCATCTTTCAGACCTTTCCCGCCCCGGTGGAACTACTTTTTGGCAGTCTCGACCGAGCATTGCCTGGAACGGTTAGGAATCTCATTGACGGGATCAACCGCGAACTCGCCGCGTATGTTCTCAATTCGGGTGATGTGCTACTCGATGCGGCCGGACTCGCGGAAACCGTGGGCCTGGCTGAATGGCACAACACGCAGTTGTGAAATATGGCGAAGTTCTCCTTCTCCAACGAACTCGTCCCGCTTTACGCTGACCATGTTGCCCGCACGGTTGCCGCCATCCGCGGCAAGAGCCGAAAGGTCCTGATACTCGATCTCGATAACCTCGTGTGGGGCAGGGTCATCGGAGACGATGGATCGGATGGCATCCACATTGCACAGGGTGATGCGCAAGTGGAAGCGCACCTAACTGTGCAACGCCTTGCGCTGGACATGCGGCAGCGTGGAATCGTGCTTGCTGTGTGCTCAAAGAACACCGACGAGGTGGCACGGGAACCTTTTGAGATACACCCCGAGATACTTCTGAAGCTGGACCACTTCGCTGTATTTCAAGCGAACTGGAGCGACAAATCCACCAACATTCAGGCCATCGCGAGAGAGCTTCCGCTTGGGTTAGACGCCATGGCATTTCTCGACGACAACCCGGTGGAACGGGAATTGGTGCGCCGGCTCCTTCCGCAAGTGGCGGTGCCGGAGCTGCCGGAGGAACCGGCTTGCTACGCGAGGACGCTCGCGGCTGCCGGCTACTTCGAGGCTGTGGCTTTTGCAAGTGAAGATCTGAAACGCGCGGACTTCTACGGGGACAGCGCGAAGCGCGTCAACCTGGAGCGGCAGGTTGGGGGGCGTGGATGCCTATTTGGCGTCTCTGGATCTGACCATCACTTTCCGGCCCTTTGACACAACTGGCCACACACGAATCGTTCTGCTCATCAACAAGTCCAACCAGTACAATTTGACGACTCTCCCCTACGCTGATCCGGAAGTGGCTGCAGCTGAGAGCGAACCTGAAGTTTTCACCATGCAGGTTCGGCTAGTGGACATATTCGGCGAGAACGGCATGATCTGCGTAATCGTCTGTCGACCAGGCGAAACCGGGGTATGAGAAATCGATACCTGGCCTATGAGCTGTCGGGTGCTCGGACGCAAAGTGGAGTCTACGGTGCTGCGCGAGATTTTGCACCACGCGCGCGCAGCCGGCGTCAGAAAGCTAATTGGTACTTATCGTCCCACGGACCGCAACAAGCTGGTCGCCGACCACTATGCCAAACTGGGATTCGCAAAGGTTGTGGATGAAGACTCCGGACTCACGCGCTGGGGATTTTTAGTTGAGGGTGTGAATCCTGAGAGCGCGCCGATGAAATCCATTTCGAAGGGATTTGCGATAGCCAAGGTGAAATCGATCTCATGCACGAACCCTGTTCAGATGACAGCGGGAGCTTGAAAGAACCGAAAATAGCGCGGCGAGACTGGATTCTCCTGCCATTCCTCAGCTTGCTGGCAATTTGTCTCCTACTGGGTCCGCGGATCTGATTGCGCGGCGAATGTTTACAACGTCAAGGAAGACCATGGCATCCTGCATGGTCTCTAATGACCCATCGACCAGTATACGAGGAATTCCAGGATGTATATGTTGGGAAAAGAGCACGGAGAATCAGCCCGTGAAATATCGGTTCAATCGAAGCGGATTCCGGTCGGAGACGGACTTCGGACCCAAGTTACCTTCGACTTACAGGATCGTATTAGTTGGATCATCCGTGGCGATGGGTCGCTAGTACCAATACAGCAAGCGTTTTCGACGCTTTTGCCCGCGGAAATTTCACAACGGACCGGGCGCAAGGTTGAGCTCTACAACGAAGCAATCGTGAATGAAGGCGGCGTGCCGCGCACTGTCGATTTGCGCATTGGGAGTACATTGGCGGATAAGCCAGATATGATCCTCTGGGTACTAACCCCGAGGGATATCAATGACGCCGCACTTACCGTAAGACTTTTCCCTACTTTACCGACGCGCCATGAATTAAACACCTACCCGGAAGTTCTGGCAGATATCAAATCTTGCATGAGCAAGTTATCGACATCCAACACGATACCGCCTGCGTGTCACGATGTCTTTGAGTTGGCTCTCAGTATTCGCTTCTCGTTTCAAGCTAGTCGAATCCGACTCCTGTTACGGCACTTTTTGTATATGAGTCAGAGTCTGTACGTGAAGTCATACTTGATGAATGGGGACGACGCGGCGTTCCTGCGGACCGATCTGAGTTCGGAATGGAAACAGCGTCTGCAGCAGTTCAACGGCTATGATTTGGATATCGAGGCGCGGGCCAGGGCTGCGGGTGTACCGGTTGCAGTTGTGCTGGTGCCCGATCGCGCACAGGCGGTCATGATCTCGATGGGGGAGTGGCCGTCAGGCTACGACCCCTATAAGTTGGGCGAAGAGCTACGTACTATCGTCACCAGCCATGGCGGCAACTTTATTGACCTATTGCCAGAATTCCGCAATATACCGAATTCAGTGCAGGGCTACTTTCCGGTGGACGGTCATCCCAATGCATACGGGCATGCGATGATATCCAGTATCCTTGCCAAGGAGCTTACCAGTGGCACCATCCCCGGGCTAAAATTCTCTGCGCAGTCACAGGTCGCATCGAAGCACCGGGAATAACGATGGATTCAGCTTCTTTCAAGTTTGTGATTTTCGGCCTGGTCGTTGCACTCCTCTCAAACCTGAGCCGGTCGCGCACCTGGCGTTCGTTCGTGCTCCTGCTGGCCAGTATTGTTTACCTCGGTTTTCTCGCAAGGAACCCGCTCGTCCTTCTGCCATTAATTGGCTTTCTGCTGTTGGGCTATGCCGGCATTATCCTACTCGAACGAGGCCTTTCCAGATCGTTTGTAGCAAGCCTTGTACTGGTGGTGTTTGCCTATATATGGCTGAATGAAGAAGTACACCTTTCTTCCGGAACGGATCTTTTTGCATGCCGGGTATCTCACTCTGGGGCTCTCCTATGTCTTCTTCCGTGTTCTACACTTATTGATCGAATCAAGAGATCAAAGTGAAAAGTGGCACATTGGATTCGGTGCTTATCTCCTCTACACCCTGAATTTCACTTCGTTTGTATCAGGCCCTATTCAGCGTTACGATGAATTCGCTCGGGATCAGTTTGCAACCGAACCGATTATGCTGGGACCGCGCGTGGTCGGCTTGCAACTGGAGCGCATCTTTCGTGGCTCCTTTAAGGTCAACGTGCTGGCGACGCTGTTCGATACGGTGCACGCAGATGCTCTCGTGCAGATGTCCCAGCCGCTACCAGCGTCGCTTAAGCTCTATGCCGCCTTGCGCTTGGCTCTGGTCTATCCCCTCTTTCTTTATGCCAACTTCTCGGGCTACATCGACATCGTGATTGCCTTGGCGCGACTGATGCGCTTGCGACTACCAGAAAATTTTGACCGGCCTTTCTCTGCCTCCTCGGTCCTGGATTTCTGGACCCAGTGGCATATAACACCGTCAACCTGATTCAAGACATACGTTTACGGCCCGTTACTGATAGCTCTGATGCGGCGTATCCCGTCATTGGCATGGCAGCCATTCCTAGGTGTCTTCTGCTTCTTTGTAACGTTCTTCCTGGTCGGCGTATGGCACGGGCGAACATCGGAATTCCTTGTCTTCGGCTTGCTGACCGGTGGAGGCGCGTCGATAAACAAACTCTGGCAGTTGGCACTAACTCGAAGCATAGGCCGCAAGGGCTATAAACTGCTGGCAAGTAACCCAGTCTATATCGCATTTGGCCGTGGCTTAAACTATAGTTGCTTCGCCATTACGCCTTTCTGGTTCTGGGCCGACTGGAGGAAGATTGATAGAGTCTTTATGGCCGTTGGCGCCGCGCAGTGGCTCAGCATCTGGCTGGCAGTCTGTCTGTGTGCCACGGCGGTGCTGGCGGCATGGAAGTGGCTGCGCGCGAAACTTCTGTCGTTGAAGACCTCTGAGGGACCATTACTAACCAGCCGCTATGCGCGTGTAGTTTATACGTCTGCGCTAGGTCTAGCTGTTGTCATTATGACGGTCCTGCTCAAACAACCCGCTCCCGACATAATCTACAAGGCATTCTAATCATCTCTTGGCCGTGGACAGTTACGAGCGTTTGCGTCATGCTTGCACCAGTTCAACCAGGAGGTCGACTTCTGTCAAAAACCAGACAATTTCTCTCATTTCGAAGGCTACTGCAGGCACCGGTCCGCTGACCAGGAAAGAGCCTCGATCCACAAGGTGGCTGATCGCGGCGTTGATTTCGGACACCTGGTAGCAAACATGATAGGTACCTCCGCCTTTCTTTAGCGTGCGCTCAATGAGAGAATTTGGACAAAGTGGAGCAACAAGCTCAATTACTGTATCTCCTTTGCCCCGACTCAGGAAACAAACAGATACATTCTGGATTGGATCGCTGAAGGGACCCGATAGCAATTCGTAGTCGAAAAGGTTCTTGTAAATTGGGATTGCTGTGGTCAAATCGCGAACCACGACCCCAACATGATGAAAATGAACTGCTCCATGGTCGATCTTTCTCCCCTTTGGCAATATGACCAAGAAGATACTAGTGTCATGTCCCTGAAATAATTATCAGAAATATTGGAGATCTGGCATCGGATAGAGTGGAGGAAGTCCGATGCGGAAAGGTCGTCCACTCGCCCCGTTGTCTCTCAGCGTCGAGGGTCGCGCTCAGCTTGTTTCTTGGAGCAAGCGGCCCAGGACAGGGCAGGCGCTGGCCATGCGTTCGCGCATCATTCTGCTGGCTGGCGATGGGCTCAGCAATACTGTCATTGCTAACCAGCTGCATACCATGCAGCACACCGTAAGCAAATGGCGGCGGCGTTATCTGGAATCCGGTCTGGATGGGCTTTTGGATGAACCGCGGCCAGGCACCTTGCATAAGCTCAGCGACACCGATGTGGAGCGTGTTCTGACGCTCACCCTGGAGTCAACCCCGGCCGATGCTGCGCATTGGTCGACACGCTCGTTGGCCAAGCGTGTCGGACTCAGCCGCAACTCCATTCATCGTATCTGGCAAGCCTTTTCCCTGGCGCCGCACCGCTCCGAAACGTTCAAGTTATCCAAGGACCCGCTGTTTATCGACAAGGTGCGCGATATCGTCGGTCTGTATCTGGCTCCTCCGGAGCGCGCCCTGGTGCTGTGCGTGGACGAGAAGAGCCAGATACAAGCCCTGGACCGCAGCTCGCCGTTACTGCCCATGCGTCCCGGACAGATCGAGCGTCGCACTCACGATTACGCTCGCCATGGCACCACAAGCCTGTTCGCCGCCCTGGAAGCCAAAACCGGCACGCTGATCGGTCAGACTCAGCGCCGACATCGGTCCGTAGAGTTTCGCAACTTCCTCGACCCGATCGAAAAAAACGTGCCGCCGGAGTTGGATATACATCCGATCCTGGACAACTACGGCACTCACAAAACGCAGTTGATTCGCGACTGGATGGTGAAAAGACCACGCTTCCACCTGCACTTCACGCCCACTTCGGCCAGCTGGCTGAACCTGGTCGAACGCTGGTTTGCTCTACTGACTGAAAAGCAACTCCGCCGCGGCGTCCACCGCTCCACCAACGAACTGGAAAACGCCATCCGCAGCTTCATCCGCAACCACAACAAGGATCCAAAACCCTTCGTCTGGCACAAAACCGCAGACCAGATACTCGATTCCGTCGCTCGCTTTTGTACCCGAACTTCAGGGACAGGACACTAGTGTGTCAATTTTGTGTTTCTGGCGTCGGCAAATCAAAACGAGACTTATTGTTCCAGTCGTCTTGCCCTCATGGCGGCCAATGTGCGCCTTGCGATACGAGGCAAATGCGTGGCGAGTCGAGTTAGTCTGGAGTTCCTCCTCGATTCGGGCAAACTCCCATGGACAAAACCGGCTGCTACGTTGCGCAACGTCCCTTTGGGGTGTCCTTGAATCTCTTGATTTGGGCTTTGAGGTCAAAGAACCCCTTCACCCAGCGGAGCTTTTAGATGCAAAGCGTCGACTCAATCGGCTCAAGTTGCCGTAGTGCTCGATACACAAACGAGCTTCCGCGTCGAAGGCGGGACATCTAATGCAGGAAAAGGCACAAAGCTCAATTAGCTCCGAACTGGACAATATTGCTTTGATCAGTTATGTTCTAGACTTCTCAACAATTTGCGAGGGTTGTTTGCTCACCGCTTGAGCAAATACGATCGATTTGGTGCCCTCTTTGGCAGGGCCGCTTGCAAATCTTGAAGAATTGCAGGAGTCGGAAAATCGGCCAACTTACCTTCGAAGCCAGTACATCGTGTTCGTGTTGGAGTCGAGGATGGGCGGGAACCTCACGGATTCTCAGCAGGGGAAAAACGCGCTTGGCGCATCAAGTACGACTGGCAGGGGGTTCCCAAAGAAGTGATTCGAGTAAAGGGTAAACCATGAATGAAAGAGTCTTGGTCGTTGAACATGATCCCTTGATTTTGAAGCGCATTTGCGGGGAACTGAGCGCCAACGGATTCGAGCCGGTTAAGGCAAATAACCTTTCGGAGTCGTTCCTGAAGATCGCACAGTCCTCCCCGAAAATAATCCTGGCGGATAGCGAATTGCAAGACGGTACGGCATTTGATTTGCTCGCCTGGCTCAAAGCCCGCGAATTCAACATTCCGCTCATCGTTCTCACCGGGCACGCGAGCATTGATCTGGCGGTTGATGCAGTTAAACACGGAGCAGAGCACTTCATTCCCATGCCTGTCGATATTCCGTTCTTGGTCTCCGTGATGCGCCGTGCGCTCGAGAACGTCTCGAACCGGAATAAGACCTTGGCAAACAGGCTAGACCGGGCACGCTACGAACGGGACCCTTTCCTTGGATTGAGCCCAGCTATTCAGGAATTGAAGAGAGCCGCAAAACGAGTCGCCAAAGCCAACTGTACTGTACTGATCCAGGGAGAAACAGGCACCGGAAAGGGAGTGCTTGCTCGATGGCTACACAAGATTGGTCCGCGGTCAGGTGAAGCCTTCGTGGATCTGAACTGCGCGGGATTGTCACACGACTTGCTGGAATCGGAACTCTTCGGCCACCAAAAGGGCGCATTCACGGGCGCCACTTTGAGTAAGGTCGGATTCCTGGAGGCAGCGGATCGTGGAACGCTTTTCCTGGATGAAATTGGCGATATGCATCCCAATGTGCAACCCAAAATTCTGAAAGTGGTCGAAGAGAAGCAGTTTTACCGGTTGGGCGACGTGAACGAGCGTAAGGTCGACGTGCAGATTATCGCTGCAACCCATCGCGATTTGAACAAGTTGACTGAAAAGGGTGAGTTTCGCAGCGACCTCTATTTCCGGATCAGCACATTGCAACTGCGTGTCCCTCCTCTGCGCGAACGCCTGGAGGACATTCCAATCATCACGAATATGTTTCTAGATCAGTTCGCTTGGGACATGAAGCGGGGTCCATTGCGTATCACCGACGATGCCCGTTCGGCGTTGCAGCGGTATACCTGGCCGGGAAACGTTCGCGAACTCCGCAACGTCCTGGAGCGTGCTTCGCTCTTGTCCGACGATGGAGTTATCAACAGTAGGAACCTCGCGCTTGAGGTCTCAAATCGGCTGCACTCTGAAGCAAATGCCACGGCCGCAAATCTCACTCTGAAGGAAATGGAGAAACGCTATATTCTCCAGACCCTTGATTCGGAAGGCGGCTCAGTCATCCAAGCTGCGAAACGGCTCGGAATACCCCGAAGTTCCTTGTACGCCAAGATCAAGACGTTCGGGGGATAACCGTCGAAAGCTGGCGGAATTTGCGCAGGGAACTGGCGTTGTCACGAAACCTATATCCCGGAGAGGTTCCTCCGATTCGATCGAAGAAAAACCCAGACACGGTCGAAACGACCTGGAATTACAATCTGTCGCCAATTTCGTGGATGCCGTCGGCTCATAGTCTAAAATCCAGACAGCTTTTCTTATAAATGTCCAGAAAATGGACATCGAGAGAAAATAGCTCCGGATGTGCGTATCAACATATATAACTCATTTTAAACAACTTATTGTAGATTTGGTTACCATCTCCAAAATGGCAAGCTGATTGCCTTTCAACAGATATGTCCAGTCCTGAAAGCGATCTCCTCCGGTGTAGGAATCGTGATTTACGCGTTAACCTTCGCGGCCACCCCGTGGAACTTGGGTATGTAGTGCGCCCGAGCCGCCGTGGGTGGCTACACCTCCCATCTGGCGATAAGACCGTCTGCGCTATGCGGATGCAGCGACAAGCTTTGTCGCGCATCTCTGCCTGCGAGCTGGGCTCGATAGGGTCAACGTCGCTTCACGCGGACTTAGAGCAGCAAAAAAGGCCGACTTCTTCCCCGTTGGCCAATACCAAGAGGAAGAAGGCTAGATTCTAATGAAATCCCATGGAAGAAGAAATCTCACCCAAGTTCAGGGTGCTGTTCGTCTTGCTCATCTCATAAACAGTCTAGTGATTTGCTTGATAATCGCCGGATCGGTGCCTGGAAATGGCAGCTCCAAGGCAATCGCGAAAGTTAGCATACAGAGTCAGACGATTGCATTCAATCAGATTTCTCCGCAGGCAGCGGGATCGACTGTCGCACTCAGTGCCACAGCCACTTCCGGTCTTCCGGTAAGCTTCTCGTCGGCCACTCCAGCCGTCTGCACAATATCTAACACCACGGCATTTCTTATTGCTGCAGGACAATGCACAATACAGGCCAGTCAAGCCGGCAACTCGGCGTATTCTCCGGCCCCGCCTGTTTTGCAAAGCTTGACGGTTGTAACGGCTCCGATCGCAGCTCCGTCAGATTATGGCTTTGTTGTACCCAGCCCGGAGCCACCGTTGCCTTCAAACTTCGATGTCTTCACACCTCCTCTCTATACTGCAAACCCTGCGGCACCTGCCGTTGCCGAATGGACAAGATCGGCCAACCCAGGAAACGCAGTCGAGCTGTCACTCGCGAACTTAACAGCGGGAACCAAATTCTCGGTGTATGGACAGAATTCGGACACCGCAACCACCCCGTTGGACGTGACTCCGGCTGTTCTCGATTACACCTTGACAGGATCGGCCTCAGGTCAGATTGCCTCAATTTTGCTTCCTACGGTGAACGGGGCACATTCGGGAATGTTTCTTGCGTGGCCTGAGAATAGTGTCGGCATGGGAGCGCCCGTCGCGATCAACCGTACTGAAGCATGGTGGATTGGCCCAAGCTCAGCTGTAGAAGGCGGCACAGTATCCGTATTTGGTCGAAATCTGACGTATCCCGGGACCTATGCGATCGGAGCCACCTCTCCTCTTGTGTACCTCGAGAGCGCGACCGGCAGCTCGCAAACGTATCTTCCGGCGGTCTCTGCCGCTAATCCTTACAAGGTCGATTTCTCCGTCAATAATGTCAATCCGGGTACGTACAACGTATGGATCCATAACGGTGCAGGAGGACACTTCGGATGGAGTGGCCCACTGCCTCTCTCGGTTTCAGCGAATTCTCCTTGGAACTGTCAGACAAGCGGCAGTTCAACATTCAGCGTGATGAGTTTCGGCGCCGCCGGCAATGGCATTTCAGACGACACTTTAGCCATCGCGTATGCCATCTCCGCTGCAGGCACTTACGCGTCGAACCCCAATCACTCTTACGCCACAGTTTTCTTTCCAGTCGGAACGTACATGGTGACAACGGGATTTCGCCCGCCTAGTAATGTCTGCTTTGCAGGAGCCGGCACCACCAACTGGCAGACACAGAGCGGAAACAATGGCTCTGCTTCGATCCTAAGGCTCTCCACGACTACAGCCACCTGCGGTGCTTCTCCCTCCCCGGTGCAGGCAGGGGGAGCCTTTATCTGGGCAAACGAAGAAAGCTCAGGGAGCAACAATGTGGAATTCACTAACTTGGTTATCGACGCCAACGGCAATATTCCCTGTGTCAACCAAGTGCAGGGTACGCACATTCGATTCCGATCCTCCGCAAACGTAAAGTTCGACCATATCGTTTTGAATGGAACCGGTCCTACGATTTATAGCAGTGGATTTACGAGCATCGACATCAGCAACGGAGTGAACTACTACATTACCAACAGCACGATCATCGGTTCAGGCATCGAAAACATCAACACACACCAGGTATTCATGAACGGCAACCTCTTCTTGGCGGCGGACAACTCCGGGGGGATGATGGGGAATGTTTCGGCCTTTCAGACTGCCTTCTGGAACAACACACAGGAAGACCTTCAGTACTTCAACACTGCGAACCCTGCCACCCAAATTCCATATAGTCTGGGATCTACCAGTTACATCGCCGCGATTGCCGGACAGAGCCTCATCGGAACCGGCCTTGGACCATATGGCACGGGGCGTATCGGCGGATCGGCAACTTATGAGACGGGGCTTATCTATATCGGCGACAACAACAACATCAACGCAGGCCCGTGCGACCCGACAAACACTAGTGGAATCTACCCCACTTCTTATCCGGGATGCGCTAGCAGCACTAACACAAACTCGGGCGAGCAAATACTCTTTGAGACACCCGATGTTGATTATGGAGGGATGGCAACCGACAGTACCACAACAACGGTTACAGTCTCAGGGCTTACTGAATCCTCCTGCGGTTTTTCTCCTTCCTCAAACTGCATCGGAGAAGACGCCATCATAGTGGGAGGAACCGGAGTCGGCCAAAACCGCCATATTGTTGCACAAAATGGCACAACGGTAACCGTTAGCACGCCCTGGCTTGTGAATCCCGACTCAACAAGCACGATCTATGTCGGTAACGTCACCTATCAGGTTGCGGTATATCACAACATCGAGCAAGGCAAAGCCGACCAAAGCTCGCGATACACTGCTCTAACGGGAGTTGAAACCTGGAGTAACGTTTATGCACTTGTCTATGACAGGAATCAGGTTTCGAATGTGCGAACAGGAATATACGATGCATCCCTTGTTACGTCGAATCGCACCGGAGAAAACTGGATCGTGCCGAATTACTTCAATCTCTTCACAAATAATTCGATCACTAGTTCAACCACGGGCGTGGTCATTGCTGATGCGTTTTTCGGTGGTGTAGGAGACCCGCAGGCCGTCGCATCGATTGGCAATGTTTTCAGAAACAATGTCTTCGGAACGGCAAACAGTAACATTTCGCTCAACACCGGTCTCTATGTAGCCGGTATAGAATTCACCCCGACGGCAGCGCTACCCGGAGCAGGCAATACCATTCAAGGGATAATATTCGACGGAAACTCCTTCGTTGTGGACACTCATGGCGCTGCAGCCACTGCGGCGACCGGCAAAAAAGGCGTGCCCTCGGGCCTGTGGACCGATAGTGGTGACGCGCTGATCATCGATACTCTCTTGAGCAACAATAGCTTCTTGCTCACAGCAGGACCATCGTCTAAACCTACGGGAACCTCCTACGGGATGGTTTTCGGAAGCGACCAAAAGAATCATCCAGCGATTGCTACCCCTGGAAATTCCTGCGTAGAAGTTGGAGCAAACGCTATCACTGCGTTTGCTAAGGCAACCTATGGACTCACTTGTACACAAGAATAGAAAGAGGGAGCGCGAACGAAGCTCTTGCATTTGCCGTCCTTGCCCGACCAACCACCTAAGATCATTCATATCCCGGAATGCCGCAGACCCGGCGATGCGAAAGAAGGAGAGAGATTGCGGATGCGACGATTATCCATGCTTCGTTGTCGACGAAGAACTCCAGCGGTACCTGCGACCCCGAGATACACCAGATCAGCGAAGGCAACTAGGGAATCTTCAGCATGAAGGCGCATATTAGAGCGGATTCGCAAGATTGCATCGCGCACTCGCCTTACTCGACGCGGCCTCCGTGACAAGCAATCTGAACTGTATCTCAGGCTTCGTCCGGGTTGATTCACCGAAGACGGAAATTCCATCTCCCGCTAGTCTCCTGAGTCATTGATTTCTTTCATAAGATTCAGATGCGTGTGCGGCCAGAGCTGAAGTGGCAAAGCGAGCGATCGATGCCAGTATCTGGTCTGCGGATTTGGTCCAGCGAAAGGGTTTTGGCTGTTGGTTGTGGGTGGTGATGAATTCCCGAATTGCTGCTTCCAATTCCTGAACGCTGGTGTGCGAGCCGCGCTTGATCTGTCGTTGTGTGAGTAGTGCGAACCAGCGTTCGACTTGATTGAGCCATGAGGCATGCGTGGGAGTGAAGTGCAGATGGTATCGTGTCCGCTTCTGCAGCCATCGGCGGACCAGAACTGTCTTATGCGTGCCGTAGTTATCCAACACCAGGTGGACGTCAAGATCGGCTGGAACGGCAGCATCTATCTTTTTCAAGAAATCCAGGAACTCAACCGAACGATGGCGTCGATAGCACTTGCCAAGGACGTTACCGGTGGCAATATCGAGAGCGGCAAACAGGCTAGTGACGCCATGTCTCTTGTAGTCGTGGGTGCGTCGCTCCAACTGCCCGACCCGCATGGGTAGCACCGGTTGTGTACGGCTCAGAGCCTGAATCTGCGACTTCTCATCGACGCACAGCACCAGCGCGTGATGGGGCGGAGCCAGATACAGTCCGACAATATCGCGTACCTTGTCGATCAGTAAAGGATCGCTGGAAAGCTGAAAGCCCTCCGCACGATGCGGCTTCAACCCGAAGGCCCGCCAGATGCGGCTGACGGTGGACTGGCTCAATCCGGTCTTGGCTGCCAACATGCGGCTGGACCAATGGGTTGCTCCCTTCGGGGTCTTTTCCAGCGTCAGTCGCACCAGCCGTTCTATCTTTTCATCGCCGATCTCGCGCGGCGCTCCCGGACGCGGTTCATCCCCCAGTCCGGCAACGCCTTCGGCAATGAATCGGTTGCGCCACAGACCCACGGTGAAACCGGTCGTGTGCAACTTCGCGGCCACCGCCGCATTGCTTGTTCCCCTGGCGCAAGCCAGAACAATCCTGGCCCGAAACGTTGCCGATCTGGAACTGCGAGACTGCCGCGCAATACGCTCCAACTCAACCTGTTGCGCAGGGCTTACAACCAGCGGGTGCTTCTTGGGACGTCCACGAAGAGGCTCCATACGTCACTTCAAAACAAAATTATTATATATACAACGTATTTATGACTCTGGAACCATGGGCGATGAAGGCTGAAAATGAGATTTCGCCTAATGCTGACAGCATTACAGGCACGTCTCCGCGCTCATCCTACATCGTGTTCCTAGTGGCCGGCCTCGCGCTCCCTGGCAAACAGCCCGTCATATACGGCAATCGTCTGTTCAGTCATTCGTGAAAGTGGAAATTGCCGAAGTGCCCGCTGACGCCCCGCGATGCCCATTGCCTCCCGCATTTGACGATCGAGAATCAATGCACGTGCCCGCAGTGCGAGTCCGCCGGGATTTGCGGGAGGCACGAGCCATCCGGTTTCTCCGTCCAGCACTAACTCGCAAAGGCCGCCTGCCTCGCTGGCAATTACGGGCAAGCCGGCGGCCATTGCTTCCAATGCAGCAAGACCGAAGCCCTCGTCGAGCGATGGCATCATGAAGATGTCCCAGCCTGCCATAATCGAGGGCAGGTCATCGCGCCAACCGAGGAAGATAACATGGCCCGACAACCCAAGCTGGCGACTTTCCTGTTCCAAAGAGGCGCGCAGGCTTCCTTCGCCCGCGATCTCCAATCGAATATCACGAAACTCCCGCGCGAGCGCGGCCACAGCCTGAAGGAGATAGGAGAGTCCCTTGACCGGCTCCAGGCGACACGCCGTTCCAACTACCATTCCTTGGTGTGCTCTGCGTGCCTCCGGGAAAAGAGATACGTCGATGCCGGGATAGATCACGACAGCTCGTGAGTCTTTGAAATGATCAGCCACGATTTGCGAATTGGCGATCAATACATCTCGTTCAGGCAGAGTTGCTGATCGAGATACAATTCCAGTCTGCTCTGATGCACGGGCATGGAGACTTCTTACTAAGTACGCAGGAGTCAACCAACGTCCGAGGCCGGTAAGTAATCGTCCTCCAGTATGTTGATGGAGGATGCTGAATCTACCCGACCGGAGAAGTGCCGCATACCGTGCTGCTCCCCATGGGTCTCTTGGACTGCCGTCCCAATTGACGCAGGTTGACCTAATACCTAGTTGCCCTAAACTCTGTACGAGTTCCCCGCTCCGGAGAAAGCAAATCTCTATTTCGTACTTTGACGGATCAACAGCCGTCACCAAGCTCTCGACCATTCGAAAGATGGCTGTGCCTGCCGGCTCTGCTGTTCCCAATATTTGAAGGACCCGCCTTGGGGTCATCCTCTCCTCCGCGATTCTGCAACCACGCTTCAGCTTAAGGGTCGGCTGCTGACCAACCCGTTGCCCGACCAAGAGTCTATCGCCAGTATTGATTACCCCGCAGCAGCTCTTAGCGATGCCGCAGCCCCATCGGAAGCCCGTGAAATGCTGAAGGTCTACCCGATCGGCTTCGGGCGAGACTATTCGGCCACATCCGGCTTCGTCAATCATCCTCAACTCTTGCGAATCAGCCCTGTAATTTTTCGCCTTACACGGCCCGCAAGTGACGGCTCCGCTTTGCGTCCTGTTTTCAGGCACTGCCCGAATTGCCAAATTGAACAACGTGGATCGACCATCAACCGCAGTAGGAGATGGGAGTCTGTCGAAAGTGTATTCACACCGGGAGTGGCGGAAAAGGCCAGCTCGTAATTCTTTCGCACCACCTTCTCCAATGCCTCGTCGTAACTTCCATATGGATACGCAAAGCTGGTGGGCTCTTCTCCAGCGATCAGAGCAAGCTCCTTCTTCCCTCCGACCACCTCGGCCTGAAGGTGGAGTTCGTCCAATGCGGTCAGGTCCGCATGCGTTCGGCCGTGGCCGCCCATCTCCATGTCACGAAGCGACCACTCGAGGATCTGCTCGCGCGTTGCCAGCTTCAGCACGCTCTTGCTGACTTCGCTTTCATTCCATGCGTCTCTCTGTCCGACCATCGCGCTCACAACGAAGACTGTCGCACGGAAATTGTATTGAGCAAGGATCGGAAGCGCGTATTCGAAGGTATCAGCATAAGCATCGTCGAATGTCAGAAGTACCGGCTTCTTCGGCAAGGGAGATCCGTGCAGCTTCCGGGCAAGCCAGTCCGAGGCCCGAATCCCCGTGTAGCCGTTCTTCACCAGCCATCGTACCTGTCGCGCAAATTGCTTAGGTTCGATGGTCAATTCGTAGTGCGTTTGCGGATGCCTTGGCCCGATATGGTGATACATCAGCACAGGCAACCGAACGCCAGACGTACTGTCCATAGCACTCCATGGGCCAACACTCGCAAAATCGTTTCGCAACACTTCAGCGTGATACCGAATGCAGTAATTCCAAATCAGCGAATCGGCGCGAAAGTCTGGAGATGATTAGCGCCATAGAATTCGATATCGAATATCAGATTCAACACTGATGAAGAGGATATCAGCACTCTACCTATCATTCTCTGCGTGCACTGCCTTGTCCAAAGTTCGCTAACGCAGACGCTGCACGGTAATCGGGATGCTCTCAGCAAAGAATCCATCCCCTCTTCCAATGCTCGCATCGACAATCCCAGCATGTCTCATTCTCACTGCCACAAATCACAGGGGAGGTCACGGTGGAGTGACGTGCTTTGCATTTCCATAGTGGATCGACGGGATTTCAGGGATAATCTCTTTGGGCCTCGGGGTTCTGCCGAACCGTGATTCCTGAATAGCCTTTTTCGGGAGGCACACTCGTGAAGGACACAATGTTCGTTCGCAGCCGTTCTTTGCGTGGAGTGCTGTTCGCAGTTGCCTGGTTAATGACTGCTGCCATTCCAAGCTGTGGGCAGGCCACAGCCGGCCAAATCGTGGGCCAGGTAACTGATTTGACGGGCGCACTCATTCGAGGCGCAACCATTGCACTCATTGATGAAGATAAAGGAGTTACATTTACAGGGTTGACCGACGAGTCGGGTAACTATACGGTCCTGGGCGTTCCTCCCGGCATCTATTCCGTGATCGCGACTTCACCCGGATTTGCACAGTCAAAGCTCACCCATGCCGTATTGGCCATCGACCAGCACATGGCGCTCAATTTCCGTCTCAGGGTGGGAGACGTCTCCGCTTCAGTGGAAGTGACCGAAGCGCCTCCCGTATTGCAGTCGCAGACCGCTGAGGTAGGCACTGTCATCGGCGGCGATGCAATCACCGACCTGCCGCTGATCGGCCGTAACTTCTATGACCTCACGCTGTTGGTCCCCGGGGTGTCCGTGGTGGGCGGTAGCATCAACAGCTTTTCCCTCTCTGTGAGCGGCCAGCGCGAATATGCCAACTCCATCCAACTCGACGGCATAGAGTCGACCACCAACCGCTCCCAGGACGTGTCCGTGACGCCCAACGTGGACTCGGTCGAAGAATTCAAGGTGCTGACCGCCGCGTATAACGCCGAGTTTGGCAACGCCGGTGGCGGCGTGATCGCTGTCCAGACCAAAGCCGGCACAAACGCCTTTCACGGGGACGCCTTTGAATTCTTCCGCCCCAATTTCATGACCGCGCGTTCGACCATTCCCGGCGTCGATACGCCCCAACCTGCTCCGACCCTCAAGCAGCACAACTTCGGCGGCACGCTGGGTGGGCCAGTTTTCAAGGACCGATCATTCTTTTTTGGAGCCTACGAGGGTATGCGCAATAAGGACGCGTGGGACTACATCACGTCCACAATTCCCTTCGGGCTCTTCGATATCATGCCGAACGGCGATGTGGACTTCTCTCACTTGGTGGACCCCAACGCTGGAATGCCGGGCGTTGGCGCGGACGGCAACCCATATCCAGCAGCAGGAACCGTCGATCCCATCTTTGATCCCAATATTACGGTTGCAAACTATGGCTGGTGGACCCAGCAGTTCGACGGCAACGTCATCCCCAAGTCGCGTGTGAGCCAAGCAGGCATGAACACGCTAATCAACTTCTTTCCCCAACCGAATCAGACCGGCACGCATAACGGTTGGTTCCGCAACTTCGCAGCCCACACACCCGTGAACACCAACAACGATCAGGTCGATTCCCGATTTGACCAGGTAATTACGTCCAGTGACCGGCTGTATGCGGTTTACCATTGGCAATCGTTCTACTATCTGGCCAACGATCCCTTTTATGGCCAAAAGGTGGTGCCGGGTGCCGGCGATGCCGACCAGGCAACTAAGGAATATTCCGGTGCGCAGTCGCTTTCGCTGACCTGCGACCACATTATCAGTCCGACAGCGCTCAACGAGGTCCGCTTCGGCTACCTGCGCTATTCACAGGATCAGTACAGCCTGCTGAACGGGACCGATTACTCGACGAAGTACGGACTCGGCAACGTGGCCGTCAACGGTCACAGCGCCACGATCGGATTTCCTCAAATCTATCTGGCCGATGGCTACGAGGCCGGCGGCTCGACCTGGAAGCCCTACCACGTGCTGGACGGGAATTATCAGTTTTCCGATGTCTACACTTGGAGCGGACTTCCCCGCCACGAGCTCAAGTTTGGGACAGACCTCCACCTCTTGAACTCCCATCCTGACTTCTCGCTCTTCCCCACCGGGTACGATTACTTTGGAAGTTGGGGGTACGCTGAAACTGCAGCCGCCTCCTACTGGGGATACTATGCCTGCGCGTCCAACTGGTGTCTCGACAACGGATGGAACTGGCTAGGCGGGTCGGACATTGCCGACCTTGTGCTTGGGTTGCCAGAGGCCGTGAGCATGGGGTTGCAACTGACGAATCCACATACCAAGAGCTGGAACTTGGATTTCTTTGCTCAGGACTCCTGGAAAATAACCCCAAAACTGACGCTAAACTACGGCCTTCGCTTCGAGTATCAGGATCCGTGGACCGAGGCACACAACTACATGTCCAATTACGATCTGGCCAGCGGCAATATTGTGCTCGCTGGCCGCAGCGGGGTTTCGCCAGGCATCATCCGGCCGCGGAAGGACGACTGCTCGCCGCGCCTGGGCTTCGCGTACATCATCGACCCAAAGACAGTGATCCGTGGCGGCGGCGGTATCTTCTTCTCGCCCGAGAACGACGGCCGTGAAGACTTCCTTACCAAGAACAACCCATTCGCGACTCAGGCTACGTATTCGAACTGGCCCTGGGACGTCTCTCCATCTTCCCCGCAGGTCTGGCCCTACCAATTGGATGCCGGGGTCCCGCGTAATACTGCGATCGACGTTCCAAACGCCGGCTATATCCAGCCTCAGAACCTAGTCAACGGCAACCTTGAAACCACCTATGCTGTGAATCCCAAGCTCAAAACTGGTACGACTGGCTCTTTCAACCTGGCCGTGCAGCGCCAGTTGAGTCGGACGATCGCGATGGATGTTGCCTACGTAGGCTCCATCTCCAGGCACCTCTCGTACACGCTGGGCGACATCAACGCGAATCCCAACCAACCACAAGGCTCGAAGAAATACGACAACTACATTACCCCCTATCTCGGCCAGATTCAGTATCTGAATGACGTGGGGAACGGCAACTACAGCTCGATGCAAGTCAAGCTGACGCGACAGATGTCGCGCAGCACGGCCTTCCTCCTCAGCTACACATATGGTCACAACCTCGATAACGGTCCGGCGCCGTTCGACCTGGGGCACATCAACAACGACGTGCCCCAGAATTCGCACAATCTGACAGCCGAATATGCCACGTCCGACTCAGACATCCGGCACAACCTGGTCTTCAGCGGTGACTACCGACTCCCCTTTGGCAAGGGCCAGACCTTCGGCACAAACTGGGGACCTCTTGCCAATATCATCGCGGGGGGCTGGAAGTTCGGCGGCATCTTCTCGATGCACACTGGGACACCGGTCAATGTGATTCTTGGAAACGATCCGAAGTCGGCGCTGGCCGGAGTGCGGCCCAACGTCAAGGGCAATCCCAATCTAGCTCGCGGCAAGCGTAACATCCTGGAATATTTCGACACCACGGCATTCAGCGCGCCGGTGATTCCGTCGGGAGCCATCTATGCCTTTGGCAACGCAGGCCGGAACCCGATCGCCGGCCCGGGCTACATTAATGTGGATGGCTCCCTCGCAAAGGAGTACACCCTTGAGAACCGGTGGACTCTACAGCTTCGAGCCGAAGCTTTCAACGGGATGAACTCAGTGCATTACTCCAATCCTGACGGCGACTTCAATTCCGGCACATTCGGGCAGATCAACCACACCATGGGAGACAATCGCAGGGCGCAACTGGCGGCAAAGCTCATTTTCTAGCCGGGTTCTTTAGCCCTTTATTCCAGCCGGAGCCGTGTCTGCGCGTTTGGCCATCGTTTGCGCCGCTTTCCTTTCGCGCGATTATCCGCCATCGGAGGATGTGTCGGAGTCCGCTCTGCGATTCCGCTGTAGAACTGCCCAAAAACGCCTCGCTTTCTCGTCGAGCCGGCCAAAATTGCCCTCAAAAGCAACGAAAAAGGGCAATTTTCAGGGGTTTATGTTTACCATTAAGATAATGGGGTGGTTAGCAGGCATATCCATCATGTTATTGATTCAAGATAACTTATCTATCCAAACGGACCGACCGCGCCCCCGGAAATCGCCTACTTTCGGGGGGAGGGGGGTGGGGTCGCGTCTGGTACAGACCGGGGGGATATCGTACGTTTTAGACCGGGCGCATCTCCGACACTGCAAGCGAAGGGGTGAGGACGTAGAAGATTCTCATGCCTTGGAAAACGAGCAGTGTGATGGACGAGAAG
>Ga0181520_10000138_pt1 | contig 146593 bp, 114 predicted proteins | sample PEATcosm2014_Bin_29_FD_132451 | JGI IMG/M metagenome (GOLD analysis project Ga0181520, IMG submission 132451) | Peatland microbial communities from MTU Mesocosm Facility, Houghton, MI, USA - PEATcosm2014_Bin02_30_metaG | ecosystem: Environmental > Terrestrial > Soil > Wetlands > Peat | place... | reverse complement strand
CCGCGTGCCGGCGCGGCTTCCATGGGCTTCCATGGTCGCGTTTGCGCTGGTGTGCGCTGGCTTCAAGCGCAAAGGGGTGCGCTTCAGGAACCTGATCTTCCTCCTGTGCGCGTCGTGCCTGATGGCCTTGAACAGCTGCGGAGGCGGATCGGGATCGGGGAGCGGAGGACAGTCCACTCCACCACCCAATACCAGCGCGACCATCACCATCACCGGGACCTCTGGCTCGTTGTCACACTCGGCGCAACTGGTGGTGACCGTCAACTGAGTCGCAGAGGGAAAACGATTCGCTTCAGGATGCGATAAGAAAAGGCAGTTGTCACGCGCTACCAGTTTCAATCCGTGCCCGGCATTGCTGCCGGGTGATGCTTGCGCCTGCATGGCCGTCTCGTGGGCCTGTTGATGTTTCAATCCGCACCCGGCATTGCTGCCGGGTGATGCGGAGTTTTACGCCATGCGATGCAAGCCATTTCTTGTTTCAATCCGCACCCGGCATTGCTGCCGGGTGATGCGAGTGCTAGGAGGATTGGGCTGGGTGCCAGGATCGTTTCAATCCGCACCCGGCATTGCTGCCGGGTGATGCCGCCGGCGATTTTTGGGCCGGGATCGCAGTACCAGTTTCAATCCGCACCCGGCATTGCTGCCGGGTGATGCCGAAGCCCGAGGTGATGCCTTTTGACCATGATTCGTTTCAATCCGCACCCGGCATTGCTGCCGGGTGATGCATGGCCGGCACCGTAGTGCCTAGTTCACTGCAAATGTTTCAATCCGCACCCGGCATTGCTGCCGGGTGATGCGATGGCGCAGACTAGACGAGGATGTTGATGGGCAGTTTCAATCCGCACCCGGCATTGCTGCCGGGTGATGCAGATCGTCAGGCACGAGCGCCGCGTCGATGGCCTGTTTCAATCCGCACCCGGCATTGCTGCCGGGTGATGCGGTATTTGTTCGCCCACCCCATCGCCTGCCAATTGTTTCAATCCGCACCCGGCATTGCTGCCGGGTGATGCGGCTGTGCCGATTTCCCCAGGGGCTGGGGCGATAGTTTCAATCCGCACCCGGCATTGCTGCCGGGTGATGCCCCAGCCCGGTACTGATGTGGTGCCGGATGTGCCCGTTTCAATCCGCACCCGGCATTGCTGCCGGGTGATGCGTCGCCGGGAGCCGGGATCTGCGGGAGCGGAACGGTTTCAATCCGCACCCGGCATTGCTGCCGGGTGATGCACGATGGCCCCATGCGCGGGGCAATGGCCATATTGTTTCAATCCGCACCCGGCATTGCTGCCGGGTGATGCAGATGATGGCCAACGAGATGCTCAGCGTTTTTCAGTTTCAATCCGCACCCGGCATTGCTGCCGGGTGATGCGTGGGGACTGTGGACTTTTACACGGCAACTGCCCAGTTTCAATCCGCACCCGGCATTGCTGCCGGGTGATGCGTAGACGTTGACGACGCGGCCCAGGCTATCGGTGTTTCAATCCGCACCCGGCATTGCTGCCGGGTGATGCGTAACGGACACGCCCGAGGCATCCGATGTATCCATGTTTCAATCCGCACCCGGCATTGCTGCCGGGTGATGCACTGCTCGATGGGGGATAGTTATAGTTGGGATAGGTTTCAATCCGCACCCGGCATTGCTGCCGGGTGATGCCAAATCCGGAGGTGCAGGGTTATTCGAGGTTGGGGTTTCAATCCGCACCCGGCATTGCTGCCGGGTGATGCACACCGCCGGCATGGGGATTCTCAACGCCTATCAGTTTCAATCCGCACCCGGCATTGCTGCCGGGTGATGCGCCATCGAGATCGCTCCTGTGTTACTATTTCTGCCATGTTTCAATCCGCACCCGGCATTGCTGCCGGGTGATGCACTCCGGATGGATCGTTCGAATCGGACGGCTCTGTTTCAATCCGCACCCGGCATTGCTGCCGGGTGATGCGGTTAAGCGTGGCTGCCGGGTCCGCCTACTCAGGGTTTCAATCCGCACCCGGCATTGCTGCCGGGTGATGCGCCCCCAGGCCGTTGCCACAGGTGGGAGTTGCACAATCGTTTCAATCCGCACCCGGCATTGCTGCCGGGTGATGCGGGCACTGATGGGACGCATATTGGGGCCATTAACGCGTTTCAATCCGCACCCGGCATTGCTGCCGGGTGATGCTCCGCGCTCGCAAACCCGTTAAAATCATGACTCTTCCGCGGCGCAGGCGCGAACCTGCAGCGGGGACGGAATTGCGGGAGCAATACTGTCCATGGCGCCGAAGCTATGTCGTTGAGAATCATGCGGGTATACGAAGCGCGAAACAAGCCGGTTTGGGCGGGAGCTGGTGGTTCGCGCGGCGGAGATTAGAGCGATTCCAGAATGGCTATACCCTGCAACCTTCTTGCCAGGTCGTCGCTCGCTGGGGCTCGCGCCAACTTGAATGCATGGTTTCTGGGTACTCCAATTCTGGAATCGCTCTAGACCACCAGCGGCCCGTCAAAATCGATTGCCTTAAACTTACCATATTCTTTGATGAAATGATGGGAGGATTCGCTGAGCCGGTAGAGACGCAGGCAATCTTCCAATAGATCCACTTCTTCGAGAATCTTTCTTTCGAATTCTTCGTATTGCATAGGGTTTACGCGGCATTCGAAGACCGACTTCTGCACCCGCTGACCCACAGCTTCGCAAGCTTTGGCGACACGCCGCAAGCGTCTTCGGCCCTGAGGCGTTTCCGTCGCGACGTCGTAACAGACCAAAATCAGCATGGTTAATGCTCCAAGTACGGCAGGTAGTCTTCGGCTTCTCCCCGGATGACGCGGGCCAGCAGGCGGGCTTGGATCTGGGGCAGCAAACCGACGGCCAGTTTTTGATCGAGCAGTGGGTGGGTAACTAGTTCCTGCTTGCGCTCCTGATAGGCGAGGATCAACTCTTTGCGGGCGTTGTCGTGCATCTGGACCGCCCCTCCGGGGCGATCTTCAAAGTCCTTGGCTTGAAGCTGTTTGCGATTGACAAGGGTGATCGCTAGCCGGTCTGCAATCAGGGAGCGAAACTCTTCCATCAGATCGAGGGCGAGAGCGGCGCGGCCGGGCCGCACCGTGTGCAGATAACCTAGTTGGGGATCGAGCCCAACGGACTCGATCGCGGTACGGCAATCGTTCATCAGCATGGAGTAGAGAAACGAGAGCAAGGCGTTCATGCGGTCCCGCGGCGGACGGCGACTGCGGCCATCGGGCGTGAATGCCGTGCGCTGATCGAGACGAATCAGAAAGGAAAATGCAGCAAAGTAGCGGCGCGCCGATTCGCCTTCAAGGCCGCGCACAACATCTAGCGAAGGAGCAGATTCCAGATGGCGGAGGTTATTCGCCAGCGCTTCGGCGGCTTCCCGCAGAGGTACGGCATCGGCTTCATCATGGGCGTCCCGCGCGCCTCTCAACAAGACGTGGCGACTGTTCTTGAGCTTGCCGGCAATGCAAGACTTGGCATGCGCCAGGGCGAACTCCTCGGAGTTGGCCCGCGCAAACTGCGCCTGGCGCAGCAGAATATTGCCGCTGATGGGACCTTCAAGGCGGGCTTTGAATCGTCCATTACGGTCGAGAAGAACGAGTGTCTTGCCTTCTTCGGCCAAACGGCCCATGACGGCGGGCGAAACGAGCACGTCTCCAAAACAGACCACGCTCCCAATGTGATGCAAAGGAACCCGCAGCCGTGTCTCCTTCTCGAACTCGAAGCGCAGAGTATCGTTGTCCAGATGCAGGTATCCAGGCAGGGTGAGATAGAGCGTGTTGAGCAGGGTCTGCATACGAAATCAGTCCTCAATGCGAAACAGATGAGCGCGCAATGCCTTCCGCCTTGCTTCTTCTGCAAGCATTTGTGGCTGGCATATTTCGATGAGTGAACATTCGCGGCAACGGGCATCGTTGACTGCCGGCGGCATTCGTTCTGAGCGCAGCATCTCACGAATCGCGCCGGTGGTGGCTTCCACAAGGTGGCGCAAAGCTTGGGTGATGGCAACTTCACGGCGCCGGTGGCTGCTGGCGTGATAGATGGCGCCGTGCAAAACAGAACGGCCGGTCATTTCTTCAAGGCAGAGTGCCTGGGCCGCCAACTGGATGTCATCATGGGGTTGTTGGCGGCGTGGGCCGTGTTTGTATTCGACGGGATAGGGCGAGCCGTCGGGAAGAAACTCAACGATGTCGGCCTTGCCAATCAGGCCGAGGCGCTCGCAAACCAGCGGCAGCGCCCGCTCGATGCGCACGCCCGCGCGCAGTTCGTAACCAGCCAGATCGACCAGGGCATGTACGGCATTGCCGCGCGCCGTGTGCAGGTTGTAGGCAAAGCTCTGTTCTTCGTGAATCAGAGCGCACTGACGCGGGCAGTAGCTGTAATGCTGCAACGCGGACAGCATGATGTAGTCGTCTTGCTCCACGCCGCCTCTCCCTAGTTGTCAGTTATCAGTGAACAGCTGTCAGTTGCGTTAGATGCCCAGGATTTGCAGTTCGACACCCTGGGGAAGACCTTCACTGTTTACGGTAACGGTGTAGTCTTCCCAATCACGCGGCGCAAGGATACCCTCGTTGAGCTTGGGATGAATGCGGCGAAGAAGCGAGTGCGCCGGCGCATTGCCGAGTTCACTGGCGTGCTTGAAGATGTAGAGGCCGCGTGTGCTCATTTCACCGCGCGCCGCGGAGCGGTCATGGTCGAACATGTTGACCAGAGCTTCCCAAAAGAGTTGGAGGTCTTCTTCGGAGAAACCCGTCTGCGCGGCCAGATGGGCGGAGACAAAGCCATGCGCAACATAGAGTCCATAGGGAACCGTGAACTTGCGCCCCATGGTGCGGTTGTCGCCGCCTTGCTTTTCAGCCTCGGCTTCGGTGGCCACGGCCATACGCGTGATGGAGTGCTCCAATGAAACGATGGGATCGACGGAGCGCCCAAAGGTCAACTGCACCGGGCCACGCACCTGGCCGCAATTGACGCCTGTCGACATCACCGCGCCAAAAGCGCGTATGTCAAAAAAGTTTCGGCACATCCAGGCGCGTGCCTCATCCACCTTGTCGCCACCCTTGCGCTTTTTGTCGTCGCCATTCAACAGATCGGCCGCACCAATGCCGATATAAGCGCGTTCGTGCTGCTGGTTGAGAATTGCCTTTTCCTTGACGTAAATCTCATAGGGAGGAACTTCTCCCTTCGCAATGCCCACATAGTTGCGCACCTTGCGCTTGAGGCAGACATCGGTGACCAGGCCGCGCCCGGTCTCGGCGTCGACGCGCGGCAGGTTGCCGGCATCGGGGTCGCCGTTGGGATTGCCATCTTTCACATCGAATAGAATTGCAAAATCGTAGCGGTTCTTGAGAGCGGTCATGCCTTTTCTCCTTTAACGGATTCCGGTTTCTTGGCGTAGAACGCCTGCTTCTGGTGGTAGTAGCCAATGGCGAACCGGCCCTGATCGGCGATGGATAGATGCGCAGTAAATCCCTCGTTGCCGTCGAGCTCGTCGACGATTTCGCCGAGCAGCTTTTCCAAATTCACTGCCCGTCCACGATTTTCGATCTTGGCCAGATGGTGCTTGCTGAGCTTGAGTAGATTGGAAAAGACAGTGACCGGCGTGGACGACGCAGCGCCATAGAATCGGTCGCGGATGGTGGCGTTGAAACCGGGGCTGGCTTCCTCCTGCACCTTTTCAAGCGCAGCGAAGAGCCTCCCCAGTCTGTAGCCGACATTGGTGTTGGCAAGATCGAGAGACACGTGCAGTTCCTCCTCTGGTGCCGAAACGCCGCCCGAACTTGGTCGGCGAGTCTTGCGGTTGATGCAGGCCTTGATGAGCGCCGCGCGCGGATAGTTGACCTCGCGCTCGGCGCGAATGCGGCGCAGGGCGCTCAACAAGAGAGTCTCCGGATAGGGCAGCCCGGCGAGTATTGCCCGCATGGTCTCACCGCCAAGGCTGGGGGGGATGTTTTCGGACTTGCCTTGAAGAGCGGTGCTGGTTAATAAACGGAAGAGCGAGGGATAGGCAGGCTCATATGGAGCATGCTCGATGGCAATGTCGTCAAAATGCTCGACGATCCGCTCGGAGAACTGCTGGACCGTTCCTGTCAGCCAGAAGCGAATCGAGATGCGAGCGGCATTGGGAGCCAGACCCAGCACAAAGAATTGCGTCGTCTTGCCGCTCACGTTCAAGCTGCCCTGCTTGACGGATTCATAGAGAGCTTTGACTGCATTCGTCTCTCGATCGGGGTCGTCTTTGGGCGGATCGCTCCACAAATCGGCGAAGGTATCTTCAAGTGCATTTTTCTCGCTGGCCCAAAAGACAGTAGAGGAATCGCCAACTTGAATACGCTGCCTGGAATCCTTGCTCAGCAAATGATTGAGCGCGGTGGTATAGGCGAAGGCCGAGCGCTTGCCAATAGGAGCGTTCTCACCCTGCTTCTGTTCCTTGCCGTAGGACTCGAAGGCGCGAAGGTTGAAAGAGACAATATTCGCGCCCGAGGACTGCGCTCCCCACACGCCTTTGATCGACGGATGCAGACGCTGAATCTCAGCTTCTTCCCCACTGACGAGACAGATGCCGCGCACAGCGCTCGATGACTCTTCATTCTCGCCTGACGCTTTGGCCAGAAGTGCTTTCACAACTACAGCCCGTGCGCAAACTAGCTCCGTGTCGCGGACAAGCCGAAAAGAGAGATTTGGATTGGTGGTTCGAATCTCCTCCCAAGATGGAGATTGCTCAAGCTGCGGGAGCGGCACATCGGAAAGAAAAGCTTGAATCGCAAACACACCTGGTTCGTCTGCTGGAAGTTCTACCAATCGCCCCACGAACTTCGCGTGTTGAAGAACAACCCGATCCGGCTTGCCTTTGGTGTCGATGCCCAGTACGTATTCAGCCGTATCCCACAGCAGATTGGCTGCGGGTCCTGAAGTCTTTTTTACGCCTTGTGGAACGAGAAAGGACTTGGCCCGTTTCTTCTTGCCGTCGCCACTGCGCGTATCCTCGATCTGCACAAAGTGTCCGTCGCTGTCGATGACGATCACAAAGGGGATCTCTTTTAACTCGAAGCCTTCGGGCGCCAGCGCCGTTTCGGCGTCGCTGGCCTTGCGTTCGTAGTAGCGCACCAGTTCCTGAAGGATCATCCCCGCACCTCCGCGCTATCCCATCGGGGAATATTCACGACGCCATCGATCATGTGCGCTTGAAAGAATCGCGGCTGAGGAGAGGCAGCATCGCGAAAGTCGAAGTCGTAGAGCATCCAGCCCAGTTCCCGGTCTCCACGCAATTCGTCGGGAAGGGCAGGGGAATCTCCGCCGGTTTCCACGAGGCGAAAGTCGCAGGCGAACTCGCGGCAGCCGAGGTAGGGTTGATTGATGCATTGTCCTTTGGCCGCGCGGCGGGCGAACATCTCGCCGAATTTTTTAGAATTCTCTTCCGCGCCTGCTCGGCCAGTCATCGAAAAGCTCGCCGTAATGCGGTATCGCACATCGCGCAGCAGAAGACTGGCGCGCTGCTGGCGCTCCTCTTCAACATAGAGTGCGATGTTTCCTGAGCCGCGCTGCATAGCGCTTTTTACATTGGCAGAGGAGAGCTTGCCGCCCACTTCGTTGCGCCGGATGGTCGTCCAGCGAACAGGCGCGAGCACCTCGACCTTCTCTGGATGCCAGGAAATCGCGGGCTTCCAGAGAATCGATTCAAAGATGGCGCGCACAGCAGAGGGAGTAATGATGTCGTAACTGACCCGCTCGACCTTCATCTCCGGGCGGGTAAAGCAGGCTAGATCTCCGCTGACTTCCATACAAAAGCGGGTAGGCATTGCGCCTCCTGACGGATTCGGTAGGAAAACCCGAGCAGGAGCATTGGAACACCTCGACTATGAATCTTCTATTGAAATTCGGAGAGGGATCATACTTTAGCAATAAAGCTGGGTTGGATCGGGGTTGCTGGCCTCATCCACCAGAAGGCCTAGTTGGGGATGGTAGGCGGTTTCGTTCCGCAAGACCCATAGGTCGGGCACGACCTCTTCCACATCACCTGCCTTGAGCAGCGCACTGAACGGGTATTTCCGCACCGAGACGGTGTAGCGCTGCAATTCGCGCAACAGGTCGCGGTGCAGTTCCTTGGCGCGCAGACGCGCAATGAGCGGGCGGCTGTCGTGGCTTGCATTCTCTGGATTCGCATAGGGGACAATGACCGCAACGCTGCCGTCTTCATCGATCAGATGAAACCGCTCCGCCGCCGCGCGGAATTGAATCTGGCAATTCCTCGCATCCCTGGTCAGCAGATCCTGAATGCCGTGCTTGTCCAGAACGTCTCTGGCTTTGCTGTAGTACCGATCGAAGTAGCTCTTGAATACTTCAGGAGTAAGAAGATCTTTAGGGCGTTGATAGAGAATGTCTTTGCAGGCGTCTTCGCCAAAGCGTAACAGGCCTCTCGGCGATGGCTGGGGTGGGACAAAGACGAAGACCTGCCCCTTGCCTTGCATCTTTCCTTCGCGGTTGCAGCGCCCCGCTGCTTGGGCAATCGAGTCCAGGCCCGACAGTGCACGAAAGACCACGGGAAAATCGACATCGACGCCCGCCTCGATCAACTGTGTGCTGACTACGCGCACCGGCCTCTCGTCCAAAAGGCTTTGTTTGATCTTGCCGATCTCGACACTGCGATGCTCGCCGCACATCATGGCAGAGAGATGCATGGTCCCCGGCGGCATACGGCGATGCAGTTCCCTGCAATCGGCGCGCGTGTTCACAATGGCCAGTACAGATGCGTGTTGCGCCACCTTCTCCGCAATCTCATCCCAATCGCCCGGCGCATTCAAATCCTTGGGCAACTCGATAGTTACGCGCTCTAGTTGGCCATAAAGTTTGGTCGAGTCGGCGACAATCTCAGTAGCTTTGTCCAGTCCGCGCAACCATATTTTTCCGAACACATCTGCGCGCTTCTCCAATGCCGGCTGCGTCGCCGTGCAGAGGACGAAGGTAACGCCGTAATGATCGATCAGCAGTCGCATCACATCCAGAATCGGTTGCAGCAACTCGGGAGGAAGCAATTGCGCTTCGTCCAGTACGATCACGCTGTTGACCAGATGGTGCAGCTTGCGGCAGCGGCTGGTGCGCGCGGCAAAGAGAGATTCGAATAACTGCACATTGGTGGTAACGACCAGAGGCGCATCCCAATTCTCCGCGGCCAGGCGGCTTTGGACGGTTTCGGAGCTTGAATCCAGATTGCTGTGGTGTTCAAGGACGGCGTCGCCGAAGATGCCGCGAAAGACATCCGCCGTCTGCTCGATAATGCTGGTGTACGGAATGGCGTAAATAACGCGCCGCCGGCCATGGGCGATGGCGTGTTCAAGTGCGAAGGCGAGGCTCGATAGAGTCTTTCCCCCTCCTGTTGGAACAGTGAGGGTGTAAAGCCCCGGCGCTTGCTTCGCTTTCTCCCTGCACTGGCGCAAAACATCCGTACGCAGCAGGTCAATCGGTGAGGGATTTGTCTTTTCCGTCTTCTGCCTTATCCATTCATTGAAGAGTGGAAGCAGAGAGGCAAGCGCTAAATAGCCGCCACGCTGCTTGCTCTTCTCCTGGTTCATGAAGGATTCCGTATCCAGAAAATCCGCATCCGTCAGGCAAGAAAAGAGCATCCGAATCCACAGGTGCAAGCCGCCGGCCCCGCCAAACTTATCCGATTTGAAGGAAGGCGGTTGTGCTGCCAGTAGAACTTCCGGCGCAGCAGGGATCGCCTGCTTGAGCAGTCCTTGCTCATCTCCTTCTTTCAATCTATTTTCGAGTGCGGCGTTTCCCGCTCCATCTGCGGCCGACCAGTCTGGCAATCCTGCATGGTGACCGGCGATTGGATAGGCTAACACCAGCCCCAGATTCCCAAGCTGTTTTTTAGCATGGAGAGCGCCTGCGCTCGAGTGATTGACTTTACCGGGAGAAGAATCCACAAGGTGCGCTTCAAAACCGCTGGCGCTGCGAATGTATTTCTGAAAATCGGAACTAAACTTTCCCAGATCATGCCAGCGGCCCGCCAGCTTCCCCCATTCCGTGGCATCGAACTGAGCCGCCATCTCGCCAGCTAGACGCGAAACTTCAGACAAGTGTTCCTCAAGAGGGTGGGTGACCGTCGAATCGTCTGGATGAACGTGCGCAATTGGATGAAATGTATGCATCGGACTCCATCAAATACCGTATCTTCTGAAAGGTAGCCAAAGACAACCGTGCCCCGCTCCTATGGTAAAGCAAGTTTTGAATCATCAGTATGCTGCCGCGCAGAAAATATTCAGCTCGGTTGTTTGAATGAGTAGAGTTGAGCTGGCTTTCGGCCCGTGGCTTCCATCTCTTTGGTTGGCCTTACCTATCCAAGCGACAGAATCTTGCGGCGAAAGTTTCGCTTATCCAGAGCCTTGCCAAGGATCGCTTCGTGCAGTCTCTGCAATGCGGTCAAGGTGAATTTTATTGGCAGCATCTGAAAACCGACGTTGGTGTATTCGAGCTTGTTGCGCAGGCGGTTCACGGCATAATCAACAATCATGGCGTGGTCAAAGGCCAACGACGGCAATGCCGAGATGGGAAACCAGCGGGCCGCTGCCGCATCTGTTGTTGCCACCAGGGGTGATCGATCAGCAGGCACGAGGGCATAATAGGCAACGGTGACAACCTGTCCACGCGGGTCTCTACCTGGATCGCCAAAAGTGTAGAGCTGCTCAAGATAGAGGTTTTCCGTGCCTGTCTCTTCACGCAGTTCTCGAAATGCCGCAGCCTCCAGCGCTTCTTTGGCATGGACAAAGCCTCCTGGCAGCGCGTTTTGCCCCTGAAACGGAGGAATGCCTCGCTCGATCAGCAGCACCTGTAGTTCGTGGTTTTGAACCGTCAAAACCACTATGTCGACTGTAACCAATATCTGTTGTTTTTCATGGAAGTACGAGTCTGGCCCTTTCTTTGGCGCGATGCACGCGAACGATGGCTCCTGCATTGAACTCTACGGAATCGGCTTCGATTCCGTCGCTGAAGATGCATCCCCCAGACGGCATGGATGACTCCAGCAACAGGACCTCGCCTTCGGCGATCCAGCCCGCTACCAGTTCTGCACTGGAATGCTTGCCCAGCGGCGATCGCAACAGCCGATAGACGATCTCCCGTTGCATCAGACCAGCGAGGAACGGTATATCGCGCAGAGTGTCAAGCAAGTCCAGCAGGCGAATGCAGGAACTGAGCAACTCCGGCGTGGACTTGCCGATGGCCATGCCACGGGTACCGGCGCTGACGTCCGTGGGCACGAATTCCTCCTGGCTCAGGATCTCACGGACCGAGGCCATATCGAGCTTGAGAATCAGGGCCAGGATCGGCTTCTCCGGGCTGGCTTGCGTCACCTGGCTGATGACCGGCATGTCGACCGACGTGAGTTGCAGCGTGGACTCATCGCACACCTACATCGCGCCACAGATGTTGACATGCTTCTGGCCCTGGGCATGAATAATGATCGAGGGCTCGTAGGTGGCTGTGTAGCAACTGGTGAGGGCAGTGCGGCGAAACAGGGCCAGACCCGGCACGGCAGTGATCAGGTCACCTTCAACTTGAATATGGGCAGCGATCTTGTGGGCCAGTTCGGACCGCAGGGCAAGCACATGGATTTCATCGCCGACTTGGTCGGCATTGCCCTTGCGAGTCTCTTCTGCCCTGTTTGCGCCTTCAAACTGCATTCTGCTCCCCATGCTCAGCGTACCGCCGGCTCGGCGTTGCGTGTACAGAAAAATAGGGAGTTCAGAGGAATAGGCAAGAAGTTCGCAGGATTGTGATACCGCTCGAATCTCGCTCTTTCGTAGTATCGAGGAGTCGGTTGAGGCGAAGTCATCCCTCAGGGCACGCCAGGAACCGGCGTGAAATCCCGGCAGATTCCCACTGAGGAGGGACTTGAATGAAGCAGGAAGTAGCCGTAGTCATCGGCGCTGGTGGCATCGGAATGGCGATAGCCCGCCGTCAGGGTTTTGGAAAGCACATCCTCCTGGCAGACTTCAATGAGAAGCTGCTGAAATCTGCCGCGAAGGAGCTTGCCTTAGCCAGCTACAAGGTATCGGCGCTCAAAGTGGACGTATCGTTGCGTGCATCTACCCCTTGCGCGAGAGATTGGCGCACCGCTCGGCATGTTGTCGATTGAAGCCCTTTTCCCAGCCGGTACGGCGACAGACATGGTTGCCACCACCTTGATTGTGCTGCGCGATGAGCAGGCGGAACGCGACCTCTTTTCGTCTCCCAGATTCGGCGAATTGGTGAACGATGGGACGAACTACACTAACCTTCAGCCAGAACAGAGCATCGTAGCTCACCTCTCGGCTTGATGGGAAGAATTGGATTCACAAACAGATTTGCAAAGGAGAAGCGATGCAGAAGCGCACGTTGGGAACAAGCGGTCTTGAAGTATCCGCCCTGGGCCTGGGGTGCATGGGTCTGAGCTTCGGCTACGGCCCAGCGACAGAGCGCCGCCAGGCAATCACCCTGATTCGGACAGCTTGCGAAAGTGGTGTGACGTTCTTCGACACTGCTGAGTGCTACGGTCCCTTCGCCAACGAGGAAGTGGTCGGTGAAGCACTTGAGCCCTTCCGCAAGCAGGTGGTAATTGCCACCAAATTCGGTTTTGTGGACGGAGATTCAAAGCAGGGTTTGGATAGCCGCCCGGAACGCATTCGTGCGGTTGCCGATGCGTCGTTGAAGAGACTGCGCACAGACGTCATCGATCTTTATTACCAGCACCGCTTGGATCCGAATGTTCCTATTGAAGACGTCGCCGGCACGGTGAAGGAACTCATCGCGGCAGGCAAGGTCAGGCACTTCGGCATGTCGGAGGCTGGGGTGGAGAGCATCCGCCGTGCTCATGCGGTGCAACCGGTTACTGCTCTGCAGAGCGAGTACTCGCTGTGGTGGCGCGAACCGGAGAAGGAGATTCTGCCCACGCTTGAAGAGCTTGGCATTGGCTTTGTTCCCTTCAGCCCGCTGGGCAAGGGATTTCTTACCGGCGCCATCAACGCAGACACCGCCTTCGACAAAACGGATTTCCGCAACGTGGTGCCGCGCTTCGATGCGGGCAACCGCAAGGCCAACCGGGCGCTCGTCGATGTTCTCAGCAAAATCGCCGCACAGAAAGGCGTAACCAACGCACAGATTGCACTCGCCTGGTTGCTCGCGCAGAAGCCATGGATTGTTCCCATCCCTGGCACCACCAAGCTGCACCGGCTGGAAGAGAACCTCGGCGCCGCGGCCGTGGAGTTGAGCGCTGGCGATCTTGCGGAGATTGAAGCTGCCGTTCTCGGCATCGAGGTAAAGGGCGCACGCTACCCCGCGCAATTGCAGCAGCGCGTGGGCCGGTAGCACGAGAAGAGCCGAGTTGGCCATCAGGTGATGGATATCGGTGCGATGAATGCCTTCCTTGCAAGACATCGACGGCAATAGGGCCCTGGAGCAACATGCAATCTCAATGAAAGTGACAGTATGAGGATTGAAATGACACAAGTGATTGTTGTGATCGGAGCCGGATCGATCGGTCAGGCGATTGTGCGGCGCATCAGTGCAGGAAAACACGTCTTATTAGCCGATCTGCGCCAGGAAAACGCCGATGCCGCTGCCAAGACGCTCAATGATGCCGGGTTCAATGTCACCACCACGGTTGTGGACGTTGCCTCGCGCGCCTCGGTGCATTCATTGGTTGAGGCCGCTACCAGCCTCGGCGAAGTCTACGGCGTCATCCACGCCGCGGGCGTCTCTCCATCGCAAGCCTCTCCGGAGACGATCCTCAAGGTCGATCTCTACGGAACCGCACTGGTGCTGGAGGAGTTTGGCAACGTCATCGCTCGTGGTGGCTCAGCGGTGGTCATCGCCTCGCAGTCCGGCCATCGCCTGGGGCCGCTCTCCACAGAGCAGAATGCAATCCTTGCCACCACGCCGGTCGAAGAGTTGCTCTCGCTCCCCATGCTTCAACTGGATCAGATCAAGGACTCGCTGCATGCCTACCAGATTTCCAAGCGAGGCAACTCGCTGCGGGTCATGGCCGAAGCCGTCCGCTGGGGAAAGCGCGGTGCGCGGGTCAACACGATCAGTCCCGGCATCATCATTACGCCTCTCGCCAACGATGAATTGAAGGGACCGCGCGGTCCAGGCTATCGCCGCATGATCGAGATCTCGGCTGCCGGACGAGCCGGCACTCCGGATGAGGTCGGTACTGTAGGAGCGCTGCTCATGAGCCCTGACGGCGCCTTTATTACCGGTAGCGACTTCCTCATGGATGGTGGAGTAACGGCTGCCTATTGGTTCGGCGACCTCGCTCCAAAATGAGAAATCTCCACCTCGCACAGGAGTGCTGCTTGGCCCCAAATCCGTCGATTACGCGGGGAGATTCATGGCCTCGCGCAAGTAGTCATCAGCATGTTACAAGGCAGGATGGGGCCATAATTGGGTCCAGCGGGGCGGGATCTACCCCTCTGTCTTATTCCGGCCTGGTGTGGGAGAGCTTCAGATTCACCGCAGCCGGATGACAATGCCGGCGCCGAGGCTCATGTTGTTTTGCAGACCGTTGGTGGAGTTATTAAAGTGTGTTGCCATCCAATCGGCCTCAAAAGCGCGCACCGCGATGCGTGGCGACAACCAGACGTTCAATCCCCCGCCAGCTTTCATGACTTCGGCGTTTTGGCTCGGAGTGCTTCCTCCGCTGACCGGGAAGGAACTATTGGAGCCGAATGCCTGACCGCCCAGCAGTTGGCCAAACAGTGTAGTGCGGCTGTGTTTGAACCGTAACGAATAGCGAGCTCCGGCGAAATACATCACCAGATCCAAGCTGACGCCGGAAGAGTTAACGTTGGCCCTCTTCATGCCGGCAAGTTCGCCGATGACTCCGATGTTGCGGTAGACCAGGCTATGCACCTGCAAGCTGCCGCCCTGCAGCCAGAAGTTCGGTCCAGCAAGGACGTTGGCGCGCGTTGCGCTATAGGTGACGGCCAGGTCGGTCTTATCGCTGGGCGATTGCGCGGCCAGTGTGGGAGCATTTTGAGCCGATAGAGCAACGGGCATGGTAAGCAGCGCTACCCCCCACATGAGCGGCCGCCAGAAGTGCATTTTCACGGGAACTCTCCTTTGCGATTACTCAACGGTCATTCGATGCGGTTGACGGCGGAGTGCGGCGCGACGGCTCGTGCGGAATGCAGCGCCGTGGCGTATCCCCAGCCCTCCAGCTTGATCGCCCAATCCAGCTTTGCGCTTCGCAACGAGACCCCGGAGGGCGCAAAGGAGCCAGAGAAACCTTGGGTGGCATTGAATACCTGAAATCCGCCGCCGCCCGGATGCGCACGATAGGCCGGGTCGTCGTGCCCGATGGCCGCGGTAACCGCAGATTGTGCTCCGGCCGGCAGCAGGTCGTTAGAGGAACTGCCCCCTTCACCGAAACCCACAATGGAAAAAGGGAGCAGAACAATGGCAAAAGACACAAAGCGGAATGAGCGATGCATATCGATTCCTTTCTAAGAACCTGCCCGCGGAGCAAGTCGGCCTGATAGGACGCGTCGCTGCGCGCCAGCGACCGGGAGATCCGGGCTTCGTCTAAAGCGATTCCAGAGGGCGACCCCAGTTTCTGGGGTAGCTTCTACTCAACACAGCGGAAAGCAGAAAGAAAAGCCCTCATCGGATCTGAGTCTGAGGAGGTTCGACAGCCGGTCGTCCAGAGCAGTCATTCGCTTCTCGTGAGGTTGTTTCCAGCATTTTTTCGCTCTATCGAATAGCGGTGGAGTCCGCACCGAAGGCGCATCGCTCTGGCCTTGCGGTTCAGACAATGGGTCGGGCTTCAATTTAGGAGTTGCTTATGCCGCATTTATTGCTTAAAATTCTCCCGACTTTTGTTCCCATTCATGCAGGACGACTCGCGCGGAGAAGTAACATTGCTCTTGGATCGGTGGCGCGGCGGCGATGCCGCGGCCTTCGATGCTCTTGTGCCTGTGATTTATGCGGATCTGCGCAGACTGGCGCAAAACATGATGCGCCGCGAGCGTTCCGACCACACCCTGCAAACCACCGCCCTTTTAAACGAAACTTACATGAAGTTGATGCAGCAGCAAAAAGTTACATGGGAGGATCGCTCCCATTTTTTTGCCTTTGCCGCGCGATTGATGCGCAACATTCTCACCGATCATGCCAGAGCGCACTTGGCCGGGCGGCGTGGCGGACCCAATCGCATCAAGATCGAACTCAGCGACGATCTGGCATGGATCGGCTCGGCAAACGAGGAGATCCTCGACCTGTATCGGGCGCTGGAACGTTTGGAAGTCCTCGATTCAAGGAAGGCGCGGGTGGTGGAAATGCGTTACTTCCTTGCCTTCACGACAGCCGAGGTTGCCGAGGCATTAGGCATCTCGCTGGCAACCGCGGAAAGAGACCTTCAGTTTGCGCGTGGGTGGCTCTATCGGGAGCTTCGCGGGGAAGGCGCGGCGTATGAATCCCGAAAACTCATTCGCGGAGATTGAGGCTCTCTTTCATCGCGCCATGGATGCCCCCGAGGCTGAGCGGGCGCTGTTGATCGAGCAGAGCACGAATGGCAACCCTGCGTTACGCGACGAAGTATTCTCGCTGGTGGCCGCGGTCTCCGCAGCTGACCAACTGCGAGCCAGCCTTCCTGCCCATCGCGAAGCGAATGCCGGGCCCACCGACAAAGTCGCGATCGGGGCGCGGTTGGGATCATTTCAACTGGATCGTTTGCTGGGCAGAGGCGGGATGGGCGAGGTGTATGCCGGGCATCGCGTCGAGGGCGATCTTCAACAGCCCGTGGCCATCAAAGTCATTGACGCGCGGCTTGATTCTCCCCAACTGCGGAAGATATTTTTTCGCGAACGCGATGCCTTGGCCCGTTTGCAGCATCCGCACATCGCCCGGCTGCTGGATGGCGGAGTTACCCCCGGTCACTCACCCTACCTTGTCATGGAACTCGTCGGGAACGAAGCGACTCCGGCGGAGCGCCTGAACGTCTTTTGCGAAAGCAGGCACCTCTCACCGCGCCAGCGCGTGGCGCTGGCGATCTGCCTGTGCGATGCCGTCTCGTTCGCCCATCACAGCCTGATCGTGCATGGAGACTTGAAGCCGGAAAACGTGCTGGTTACAGCCAACGGAGATGCAAAGCTGCTCGACTTCGGCGCGGCACGCCTGCTTGCAGCCGAAGAGACGGGCTTCCGTGTCTCTGCGTTTACCCCCGGTTATGCAAGCCCGGAGCAGATGCGGGGCGAGCCGATTACTGTAGCTTCAGATGTTTTCTGCATGGGCAGGCTGTTGGAGCGGATTCTCGGCACGACGAAAGACGGGGAGCTTGGCGCTGTCATCGCGAAGTCGACATCAGAAAAGCCCGAGAAGCGTTACCAGACCATGGAGGCATTTGCGGGCGACTTGCGTGCCTGGATGGAGTATCGGCCATTGCAGGCCTGGAACGGACACCGGGGCTATGCGCTGCGAAAATGGCTATGGCGCAATCGTAAGGCGGTGGTTGCGACGGTAGTGGTCTTGTCGGCCCTGGCCGCCTGCATCTTTCAAACCCAACGATCCGCGCACCGGGCGAATGAGGAGCGCGACCGGGCGATTCGCTCGGCAAAGGCCGTGGAAACGTTAGCGCACCGCCTCCTCTTCGACCTGCAGCCGCAGTTGAAAGAGATTGGATCGTCAACGGAAGCGCAGCACCAGGTGGCCAACACAACCCTTGCTTACTTGAACGAGCTATCGCGTGACCCAAGCCTGTCCAGCGAGACCTTGCGCCTGGACACGGCCAATGCCTATGAGAGCATGGGCAATCTGCTGGGCAATCCCTACTACGAAAATCTTGGCCAGCCGAAGGAGGCGGTTGCCGCCTTGCAGAAAGCGGTCGCCACAGCTTCGGCACTGGTTCGGGAAAAGCCGTCCAACAAAGATGCGGTTTTCAGCCTCGCCAAGATACAAACCAGCCTTGCGGAAGTGGAATTTGGAGCAAGCGACACGAAATCCGCACTGCAATCAATGACGGAGTCGGCAAAGAACTTCCAATTGCTCACGCAGGCATCCGATGCCAAGCCACAGTTACTGGTCGAGGCCGCTTCCACATTCGGGTCGCTGGGCGATCTCTACGGCGGCGTGCAGGGCATGGCCTCACTGGATCGAACGAAGGACGCGATGGAATGCTATCGCCAGGCGAGTCTTCTTGATGAACGCACATTGAAGATCGACCCTGCCAACGTGCGCGCCCGGAGGGGCGTTGCCATGAACGACTACAAGATCGCGAACCTTACGATGGAGACAGATCCGAATGCGGCCATTGCCGGATTCCAGAAAGCTCTGGCCGAATTGAGTTTGCTGCCCAAAGAGATTCAGTCTGGAGCGCCTATTGTTAGGCTTGTGATTGTCATCGAAGGCCACCTCGGGGGCGCCTATTTCAAGCTGGGGAGGACGGCGGAAGCAATTGCCAAGAAGCGCTTTGTACGCGATCAATCGGCCATGCTGGTAGCCAGAGATCCGCTCGACGATCGTGCCCACTACGACCTGGCCACCGTGGACAACTCGCTCGGCGAGATTCTGGCTTCAACCGGCGACCGGCGAGGCGCCCAGCTAGCCTACAAAGAAGCTCTGGAAAACATAGACTTCATGCTCCGGCGCGATCCGGAGAATGCGACGCTCAAAGACCATCGGAAGGATCTGGAAGATGCGTTGCAAGAGCTGGACCGGCCGCCAGCCAGGCAGAAGACTGCTCCGCAGAAGACCAATCCAAAATAAATGCCGCGCAGTGTAGGTTCTATTTTTCACCTTCCACCAGTGCCGGCAAGAATGGCGTGGGCCCGCTGCTCTGAGACCAAGGCCTCCGCCGTCTTGCCATTGGAGCGCTGCATCTCGGCCAGGCGGTTGTAACTCTGTGCCAATTGAGTGCGAAGCTGAGCATCGTCCCCGGCCTGAGCGGCAAGCCCGTCGAGCGACTCGGCAGTCCAGTGGATCAGCGTCTCCCGGGCTCCCTTCGAGTTGGGCAATCGGCTAACGGGCTCATAGATTGCGGACTCAAGAGAGTAGGTGAGCTGCTGCATCTGGCGCAGGCGGGATTGAGCCTGGTTCCGCGAGCGCTGCGCCGCCGAGTCCATGGCGACGGAGTAAAGCGTGGCAGCCAGAACAGCGACTGCCAGGATCAGCGCCGGGTAAAACAACTCAGGCCTCCGCCGCGCAAGCAGCGTCGCGCGGTATAGCACCGTAGCTCTGCGCGTCGAGACGGGCTTGCGGTCAAGGTAAGATCGCAAATCGGCCGCCAGTGCGTAGGCCGACGCATATCCCTTGCCTGGATCGGCGCAATTGGCCTTGTTCAGGATGGATCTGAGGTCATGCGGCAGATGCGCCAACCGGCAATCTGCAATCAAGCTGGAGATGAACTGAACGGCTGCCGACAAATCGTCCGCAGCAGGATCGGCGACGGAAATCGCGCTGGGGAATGCCGACAGTCTGGCTTGGCCCGCGGCCGTGACACGAAAGCACTCCACCCTCAGATGGCCATGAGCCAACAGGTTGCCGTGCGCCGCAGCCAGGGCGTCCAGGTATTCGATGGCCATGGCGGCGCGGCGGGCCAGCGGCCAATTCTCTGTTCTCGCCACAGCCAGCGCCGGTTTGGCAGGTACGAATTCAAAGAGGAGATAAGCCTCGTGGCCGGCAGTTTCTCCGGAACCGAGCAGGCGCGGAATCGCCGGGTGGTCCATCGCGCCCAGCTTTCTCCTGCGCTCCAGGAACTCCAATTGGCTCCCCGCGGTGAGTGATTCAGAAAGAAGGTCTACGGCAACCTGCTGTTCAAAATCCTCTACACGCTCGGCCAGCCAGAGTCCCGGCTCCAGTTCTCGTGCGATCCGGTACTTGCCCAGGAGTTCCCCTTCGTTCATAGGATCTTCCTCCGCGCTGCCCTGAAATGATCTGCAACCCCCTCGCTCCTGGGCCGATGCAGGCTCTTTCCTTTCGCGCCGCTCCCAACATAGTAACTCTGTCCAGGCGGCATGAGGGTCTTTTCCGCTGTTTTCCGCTTACCGGAACAGAGGGATAAAACAATGCAATCTGCCATGACTTCAGATCGCCATTCGCTCCAGTCGTCAGCCTTCAACCTTTCCTTCCGCCGCGTCTTGGGTCAACCGCTGAAGCTGAGCCGGTTTGCGGCTCTGTGCGCCGTCCTGCTTGCGCTCGCGTGCTGCGCCTGGAACAGCGCCGCCGCGCAGAACGGCTTCACCGGGGCGCAGAGGGTGCTGGGCGCCGGCTTCAACAACGGATACGGAATCAAGGGAATCGCCGTAGACTCCAGGGGGAATGTCTTCGTCGCCGATCCCGGCAACAATGCCGTGAAAGAGGTTTTGGCGGCCGGCGGCTACACCACGGTCAACACCCTGGGCAGCGGCTTCAATCAGCCCCAAGGCGTCGCGGTAGACGGCTCTGGAAACGTCTTTGTAGCCGATACGGGTAACTTTGCAATCAAGGAAGTTCCGGTGGCCGGTGGTTACAACATGGTGAATACCCTGGCCTCAGGGTTCGCCAATCCCGAGGGCGTCGCGGTAGACAGTAAAGGAAACGTGCTCGTTGCCGACGGCAGCGGCAATGCAGTGAAAGAGATTCTAGCGGTCAATGGCAGTATCCCTGCTTCACCCGCCATCAGGGCACTCGGCAGCGGCTTCTTGAATCCAACCGGTGTTGCTGTGGATGGAACCGGGAACGTTTTTGTCGCCGATCAAAACAGCAACTTGGTAAAAGAGATTCTGGCGGTTAACGGCAGCATCCCTTCTTCTCCAGTAATCAACACGCTGGCCACTGCGCATGGGATCTTCAACGGCCCCGCCGGAGTTGCGGTGGATGGGAGCGGCAACGTGTGGGTAGCCGAGGCCAGTGGTTTCGACCTCAAGGAGATTTTGGCGGCGGGCGGATACGTAACGGTAAACACGCCGGCTACGGGCTTGCACTATCCCACCGGAGTGGCCGTTGACGCCGCAGGAAACGCTTATGCAGCCAATTACGGCACACTGTACCAGTACCAGTGGGGCGCGGTAAACTTCGCCTCCCAGCCGGTAACCTCAACCAGCAGCACGGTGCAGATGAACTTCACCATCCCTGCGGGTGCACAGGTAGGCAACTTCGCCCTGACCACCCTGGGCAACAAGAACACCGACTTTGCCGATGCCGGATCGAGCACCTGCACCGCCCAGACCTACACCGCAAACACCAACTGCGTGATCAATGTGAATTTCACGCCTCTCGCGCCCGGCCTGCGGCGCGGCGCGTTGACGGTATTTGACACCTCGGGGAGTCTGCTTGGTTTCTGGCGAATCTACGGCACGGGACTCGGGCCGCAGGTGGCCTTCAACGCAACCAAGACGGCTTTGACAGCAACCGTCGGCCCCGACATGACCAATGCCATGCGCGTGCAGGCCGACGCAAAGGGCAACTTGATCGCAGCCATCTGGGGCGACGCGGCAAGCGATCCCAACAGCGGCTCCCTGGTCATCTTCAAGAACAACGGCTCGGGCTACAACACAGGAGTCACGATCGCCAGCGGCCTCGCCCAGCCGGTCGATCTAGCCATCGACGGCGCCGGCAACGTATTTGTGCTTAACGTGGCGGACGCCAACAACGACCCCAACAGTGGCTCGGTCCTGTTGTTTCTTCGATCGACCTCGGGCTGGGCTTCATCGCCAATAACCGTAGAAAGCGGCTTGAACTATCCCTGGGGCATGGCCGTGGATGCACAGGAAGACTTGTTTGTCTCTCTCCCCAACAACGGACAAGTGATCGAGTATCCCATGTCAAGTTCGGGGTCGGGTTTCGCTGCTCCGATTACGCTGGCCTCCAGTCTGGTTTCTCCCATAGGACTTGCTCTTGACGGCAGCGGGAACCTGTTTGTCGCCCTCTACCACGATGCAAACCATACTCCCAACGGCGGCAGCGTGATCGTGTTGCTTAAGAACTCGTCCGGCTACGGTTCTCCCGTCACTGTGGCCAGCGGGTTGAGCTACCCTGCCGGCGTGAACGTCGACACCAACGACAACCTGCTGGTAGCCAGCGTCGAGGACGCGAACGGGGATCTATCTTCCGGGGCCATCCTTGAATTTCCGTTTACCGGAAGCAGCTTCGGCTCGCCGGTTTCGCTGGCCAGCGGCATGACCTATCCCCAGGGCATCACTCTCGACAGCGCGGGAGACATCTTCTTTCCCGATCAAGGGACCAACCAACTTTACGAATTGCCCCGCGCCTTCTCGCCGGCTTTGAGCTTTGCCGCGACGATCCGGGGTGCGCTCAGCACGGACAGCCCGAAAACGTTGGCGGTGTACAACATCGGCAACCAGCCGCTGGACTTCACCTCGATTGTCTTTCCGGCTGACTTCCCTGAGAATGCAACCGATTCCACCGACTGCTCTTCAGCAACGCCGCTGGCTGCCAATGGAACGTGTACGCTCACCATCGACTTCAAACCGGCAGCGGTGGGCTCCTTGAACGAATCTCTGGTCCTGACCGACAATGCACTGAATGCGCCAGGCCCCAGTTACACTACGCAGAGCGTTTCCCTGAGCGGCAAGAGCACTGCAGCCCCGATTACTCCCAGCATCACCTGGGCGACGCCCGCAGCGATCACCTATGGCGTCGCACTCAGCAGCACCCAATTGGACGCAAGCACGCCGGTTGCCGGAAGCTTCACCTACAATCCAGCGATTGGAAGAATATTGAGCGCGGGAAACCAGCTTCTCTCGGCGACATTTACGCCAACCGATACCTCTACGTACAGTTCCGTCACAACCACAGTCCGGCTGGCCGTAACCAAGGCTCCTTTGTCGGTCATCGCCTCCAATCAAACGATGACTTATGGCGGCTCGGCGCCAACGCTGACCGGTACATTGTCCGGTGTTGTCTCTGGCGATGGCATTACAGCCAGCTACTCGACCACCGCGCCCTCTAGCCCGTCGGCCGGAACGTACCCCATTACGGCGGCATTGAGCGATCCCAACTCGAAGCTGGCCAATTACACCGTCACCAACACCGGCGGCACGCTCACCGTTGGCAAGGCCGCGCTGACGGTGACGGTTGCCAATCAGTCGATGACTTATGGCGGAACGGTGCCTGCGCTCACTGGCACGCTGACGGGGGTGATCCCGGGTGACGGAATCACAGCTACCTATACGACCACAGCGACCTCTGCGCCGACCGCGGGTTCGTACCCCATTACCGCGACACTGAACGACCCCAACACAAAGCTGGCCAATTACACCGTCACCATCACTGCCGGCACGCTCACCGTTGGCAAGGCGGCGTCGGGTGTGCTGATTGACTCGAGCTCGAACCCCGCGCTTGTGCAGAACTCCATCACCCTGACAGCGACTGTGTCCTCAGCCAACGGGAGCCCGACCGGCATAGTCACCTTCCTCGACGGCTCGACGACACTCGGCACTGGCACACTCAATGCGACCGGCGTGGCAACCATTGCTACGGCCGCACTGGCCAGCGGTTCCTACACCATTGCGGCATCCTACGCGGGGGACGCCAACTTCACCGGCGCCACAAGCGCAAGCCTCACCGAGGTGGTGGAAGATTTCAGCCTGGCGATCTCAGGCGGGTCGGCAGGGATCACCTCCGTCACCGCGACGGCAGGGAGCAGCGCGGTATTCAGCTTCACGCTGAGCCCAACTGGCTCCGCCACCTTCCCCGCGGCGATCACACTCTCTGCCAGCGGTCTGCCCGCGGGAGCCACCGCCACTTTTTCGCCGGCCACAATTGCAGCGGGCGCGGGTTCTACCACGGTCACGCTCACCATACAACTGCCGCAAACCGCGGCCAGCCTTCAACCGGGAGGGCTCAATGCCGCAACGCGTCAATTGGTTGCGACGAACAGCCCCCGGTCGAAGCATGTATCGAGGTTGCCCCTTTTCGCCTTGGCTTTGCTGCTGTTACCGTTTGCTGGCAACATGCGCCGGGCGGGAAAGAAGTTGATCCAGACGCTGCCTCTGCTTCTGTTCGCAATTGTGGGGATTTCTGCGGCAGCCTGCATGACTGGATGCGGAGGAAATGCAACCAGTACAAACACAACACCTGTCACCTACACCATCCAGGTGACGGGAACAGCCGGCGCATTGAGCCATTCAATGGATGTGACTTTGATTGTGGATGGAGTGAAGAATTAAGAAGACAATACCCTGCCCGCCGGCCAGGGGGTTTGCCGGCGGGCAGGACTCGTATTATCACCAGCTGAAAACGGACGGCATGACATCCAAGCAAACCACAGCATCGATCCGAATCAAGGTCTTGCTTCTACTCCATGCAGTGGTGCGGAGATCCGATTCGCCGTACAGTCTTCTACTCGTTTTGATCAGTAGAATTACTCCCTAAAAGTCGCCTTATCGCAAGGATTTCCGGATGGCACATCGCAGCGCACAAAACGACCGCACGGGTGTACGCAAACTGCTTTTTTCAGGAACGACTATCACTGGTTTCGGAGCAATACCACAGAATACTCTGCGGTTAAAGAGGAATTCACATCTTGGGAAATCCTGACCATGTGCGCTCGGACGGAATCGCCGTTGCAAGCCTGGGCTACTGCACAGTAAGTGCGACTCGTCCCGTTGCAGTGGTTGAACCGGAGATACCGGTTATGGTGACAGTGTAATTGCCGGCGGTGGTGCCAGGATTGCCTTGACCGCCCCCGCCGCCGGTGACATTTCCGCTGCCCCCGCAACTGAGCGCACCACTGCCCAGCGCAATGAGGAGCATGAGTCCTCCGAGCCTGCCTCTCCAATTACGCCGCCGCGCCGGGATGCCGATCAACACCATGCAGGCCAGAATTGCGCCACCCGCCCCCGGCCAGAAGCGTGGCGCGGAATTCCTTGCAGCAGTGGCTGCCGTGGTGGTCACAGTGAGCAGAACTGTTTGCGCGTTGACATCGCCGATGGAAACAGAAGCGGGCAACGAACACACCGGCGGATCGCTCGCTGCCGTGGGAGCGATGGCGCAGCTCAGGTTCACTGTTCCGAGAAAGCCTTCGAAGGGTGCGATGGTGACCGACGTGGTATTCCCGCTGGCGGCGCCGGGCGCCACAGAGATTGCCGTTCCGGTGAAGACGGAGAAATAAGGCCAATCCGGTGTGTCGAAGGAGGCGACCGCTCCACTGGTCGTGCCCACGCTGTTCTGCGCAACAACCTGGTAGTAATACGTTGTGCCCGCAGCCAGTCCGGAGAGAGGAGCGCTGACCGTGTCGAGGGCCGTAACGGAGCCAAGATCCACCGAGGCCGTCTGGCTCGCTCCGCTCAGGGTGACGCTGGAGCCATAGAGAAACCATGCGTGGGTGTCGGCGCCGTTGGGGTTCACCGTGGCTGCCAAGGTTGCACTGGTATAGGAAACGGCAGCGGCCGCACCGGTGGCGACGGCCGGCGCCGTGGCCGTGGGAACGGCGGTCACCACCACCGAACTCGAAGCTGAGGCGCCGGCGTAAATCAAGGCGCTTGCCGCATCGGGTGTGTATGCGGCCAGGATGCTGTCTGTCCCCACTGCGAGCGAGCCGCCGGGAACGGTGATGGTTGCGCTGCCCCCTATCAGGGTGGCGGGCAGGGAAGTATAGATGCCACTGGTTAAGGTTACCGACCCGGTTGGCGTCCGGTTTCCGTTTCCAACACCTACCGTGACCGTCACGCTCAGCGGCTGCGCTCTGGTAATACTGGAGGGCGAGGGATATACCGTCACCGTTGCCGGGTAGACTCCATTGCCCACCAGGGCGATGGTTTGCGGGGAGCCGCTGGCGTTGTCGGCGATGCCGACAGTTGCCGTCAATCCACCCTGAGCAGCCGGGGTGAACTGAACCTGAAGCACGCAGTTTGCTCCCGCGGCCAAGCTCGATGCGCAGGAGTGCGTTAGAACGAACGAGGAAGCAGCCGCGCCGGTCAGCGCAAGATTCAAATTGGCCAAAGCCGCGCTACCGGTGTTGGTCAAGGTGACCTGCTGGGACGCGCTCGTGGTTCCTAGCTGTTGGGGAGAAAAGAAGAGGCTGGTGACCGACAGCGATGCCACCGGCGCGTTACCACTCAGGAAAATGCTCTGCACCGCATAGCCCGGAGCCGTTGCGTTCAGGCTATTATCCGTGAGGGTAAGCACTCCATAGGCACTGCCGTTGGAAACCGGTGCAAAGCCAATCGGCAACCCGCATGTGGCGCCCGCGGGCAACACTCCCGGCGCGGAAGAACTGGGCGTCAGAAGCGGACAGTCCGATGCTCCGTTGCTGGTCAGCGTGAAATTCGCCGTGATGCTGGGATTATTGCCGGTCGCTGAAATCGGGAAGCTCAGGGGTGCATTGCCGGTGTTCTGGACTTGCACCGTCTGGGGACTGTCGCTGCTGGTGGAACCGGCAGAGGTAGCGGCGAAGTTCAACGCCGGCGCCTGCGAACGCGTTACCTTAACCACGCGGCTGTTGTACGCATCGGCGACAAACAAGTCGCCCGCACTGTTCGACGCCATGCCGACTGGATAGTACAAGCCCTCGCCATTCGCGGCAGTTGCTACGACGGTCGGTGCGCCGCCTCCGGCCGGCACTTCGACCACGCGGTGGTTGTACGAATCCACAATAAACAGGTCGCCGGCGCCGTCCACCGTTATGCCGTAGGGTTCATTCAAACTCAGGCCGTTCACCGTAGGGTCGATGGCCACCGCGGCGCCGCCCCCGGCCGGCATTTCGACGACTTGGTTGGCGAATTCATCCGCAATGAAAAGATCCCCGGCACTGTCCAATGCCAGGGCGACGGGATAAACCAATGCCTTCCCATTCACCGTGGGGTCGAGGGCAATGGGCGCGCCGCCCCCGGCCGGCACCTCGACCAGACGGGCGTTGTCCACATCCGCGATGTACAGATTGCCGGCTGCGTCGATGACCATCCCGCACGGATAACGCAGCCCGATCCCATTCACAGTCGGGTTGATGGCAACCGCTGGCCCGCCTCCGGCTGGCACCTCGATCACATCGTCGCCGTCCAAATCTGCGATGAACAGATCGCCCGCGCCATCCACCGCAATGCCTCCGGGAGTCATCAACCCCACGCCGTTCACGATGGGGTCGATAACGATGGGCGCGCCGCCGCCTGCCGGCAGTTCCACCACCCGCCCGTTATTACTATCCGCTATAAACAGGTCTCCCTTACCATCGGTCACCACGCCGAAGGGTGCGTTCAAAGCGATTCCATTCACCATCGGTTCGATCGCCGCCGGTATTCCGGGGCCAAAGGCGATCTGCGGACCGACGCCCGTCCCCACCAGATTGCCGGCAGTGATCGGATCTCCGCTTTCATCTGTCAGCAACACCGCCCCATAACGCTCTCCGGCAAAAATCGGCTTAAAATTCACCGTTACGGTACAGCTTTGGCCAGTGAGATAGCGGCTCCCGGCAGCGCAGGTTTCCGTGCCGGCATTGCTAAAATCCAGCCCCGGAGCGCCCTGGGTCACTACGGAAATGCTGCCTAGTATCACTGTCTCAGGAAAGAGAAGGGTCGCCGTAGAGGTTGCGCTGTTGCCGATATTGACCGAGCCGAAATTCGTTTGCGCCGCGGCGGTTGTCGAGGCGATCTGCAGCCAGGCGACAGCGAGGAAGATCGGGAATGACAGGAACTTGCAGAGGGCGCGGGTTCTCTTCCGAGATCGATCCACGGAAAGGGAAGAGGACGAATTGTTCACCCCGGCCCGCGCCGCGAGGGCAGGAACGCCCAGTTTGGGCAACACCGATGCAAAAGAGAGGGGCTGCATTGCAACCTCCATAGTTTTCAGATGCGGCGAAGCAGGGATAGGCCCAACCATTTTTGAAGCGCATCGACAAACAGCCACGCGTCAACTCTCCCAGGACGATGGGCAGGACTGGAGTCGGTTCGCAAGGTGGAACTCTTTCATCGTGTGACGCAGCCAGCGTATCCGGGCCATTATCGCGTCAACTGCGTGCTGGCCGACGTGTGGATCGCACTTGCTGCCACACAAATGGTCAGTGCGATCCGTTGGGGGGAACGTCAACTGCGATCGCTCCTGGAGCAAATCCAGAGTCCCTTAGTCCTCTTTAGTGAATGCCGGGAGACCGCAAAAATCGGATTTAGATGAATTACAGGACGGCAGCGGAGAGGGTGAATCGAATGGTTGGTGGCCATGGACGGGATCACAATGCAGCATAACATATTTATAATCAACATATTGCTTATGTGTCTGTGTAGTGTTGCCCTGGTTTATTGTCCCTGTTTTTCAGGATTCAAAATGCTCTCGATGGAAATCCTACCTCAAAATGATACGCCTTTCGACGCGCACATAAAGGCCTTCAGGAGGCGTAAAACACAGCAGAGGGTATTTGCAATCTTTGCAAATCATCCGATGTATTTTTTTAGGCGCAAAAGCACCTTGATACGGTGATGCGCCTGCTGGCCGCTCTCGACCTCGAACTCGTGCTCCGAGCGCGCACCAGGAGTGCGGCCAAAAAGATCGAGAAGATCTTCTGATGCCCCGTCAGCGCTACGAGCCTCTCAATGTATTTCTGAACAGCCGTCTCATCGGTGTGCTTCGGCGTGAGGCTTCGGGCGCCATCTCATTTCGTTACGACCGCGCCTGGCTTGACTGGGAGTTCGTCATGCCCGTCTCGCTTTCACTTCCGTTGCGCGAGCAGGCTTACAGCGGAGCGCCGGTCATCGCAGTTTTTGACAATTTGCTGCCGGACAATGATGCTCTGCGTCGAACCATCGCTGCGCGCACTCGTGCAGGAGGTAGCGATGCATACAGTCTGCTGGCTGCGATTGGCCACGATTGTGTCGGCGCACTTCAATTCCTGCCTCAGGATGTTGACCCTGGACCGGCGGGCGCTGTAGAAGGCGATCTCATCAGCGAAGGCGAGATTGCCACGCTTATCGAGAATCTGCCCAACGCTCACGACGCCTAATTTCTGTCGCCCATCCAGAAGCCGGGTGAATCCTAATCCAGGCGAATGTATGCGCGTTGCGCGCGCCGTTTTAACGCAGGAACTCGTTCCCACTCACTGTTCGCATCGCCCCAGTTCCTGCATCGGAATTTTCGATGCAGGGAACGAGGCGACGTTTGAAACTACAGAATCGACGATTGCACAATCATTTCGAGCTATTGGTTTTTGCCTACCACCAGTACGACAAAAGATCCTTCCGTAATCGTGCGCTTTGGCTTTTGTGCCGAATCAGTCGCGGGAGTCACGACGATGGTTGCCGCGGGCAGAAATATCTTGCCGCTCTTGCCGTCGAATGTCATGGTCTTTGCGCTTTGCTGCGTCTGAATCGGTTCAAGAGCGACAAACTCGTTGGCCGTTTTCTCCTGAATGACGGTGATCGTGCCCTCGCCGTTGGAGATGAAGGCCAGTCCGTCTTTCTCGTCCCAACCAGCAAAGTCCGTGCCCGCTCCGGAGGTAAGGCTGGCGAGTATTTTGCCGCTGGCGCCGTCGATCACCAGCGCCATCTTGTTATGGCCGCCCACAAAGAAGCGATCGTTCTTGCTATCGATGGCCAGACCGGTGGGAGCGGTAATGCCGTCCAGTGGGATGTGCCGCTTCACCTCCAGGGTCTTAGGGTCGAAGGCAACCAACTCGTCCTTGTCCTCCAGCGCGACATAGACCAGGCCATCCTTGCCGGTGCCGATGCCTTCACCGTCTCCACCCACATCAACCGTGCCCACTACTTCGCCCTTCGTAGCGTCGATGGCGGTGATGTTGTGCGAGCCGTGATTGTTGGTGAAGACGCGATCGGTCTTCGCTTCATAGTAGATGCCGTCCGGTCCCTTGCCCACTTCGATCTTCTTGATCAGCGTGAGATCGACGGTGTTGAACATCGAGACCTTATTCTCCTTGCCGTTGCTGGTGAAGCCGTGCTTCGAAGACGGAGCAATGGCGATGCCATGCACGCCGGGGGTGTCTTCGATCACGCCGATGGCCTTGCCGCTATCGGCATCGAGCACATTGACGCGCAGGCCATGGGCTACGTATAGACGGCGAGCCGTGCTATCGACAGTGATGTAGTCCCAGCCTTCGCTGCCGGCAACGGGGTAACGGGTTTGCAGCTTGAAGCCGCTGGACGTTTGCGCAGCGGCAGAGCCGGCGAAAAGAATGGATGCAATCAGAGTCCCGACAAGTTTCATCTTTTGAGTCTCACTTTCTGTGCGTGCTGTAGTCGATTGTCGATGAAGCGCCTGCTACGGCCGGGCATGGTGTTCCCGGAATCAGATGTGGTTGGCGACGGCAAAGCTGCCGTTGGTATCGAGGACCGCCCAAGCGGTGTTGGTTGTCTCGTCGATGCCGTAGGTGTCGATTTTGTAGCTCGCATTCCATGGGCCATGGACGAAGCTGCCAGAGGCGGCCTTGATCCAGCTTCCCTTGGCGTCCAATGTCGCCAACCCGAATGCTCCGCTCTTCAACTGTGCACTGGATGCGATTCCAGGTCGATAGCTCATCGACAGGGTGTAGACATCGGTCCGCTCGCTGCCGATGTTCCTGGCCATGCCGAAGACGGTGATGATGTCGCTGCTGGTATGCTGAGTGGCCGGTGCCCAGGCGGTGTTTACTGCATTGCTGCAGAAGCGATCATTCCCGTCTTTTTCGGTTCTTCCATTGATTCCGCCGAGAATTGCGGCTTTTGTGCCGGCCGGGGACTTGTCTCGCACCTTAGTGTAAGATTCGCCGGGCGCGATCAGGAACTCCTTGCCGTTCAAGCCGTAGCCGAAGGTCTCGCGCTTGAGAAAGTTGAGGGTCGGAGTCTTGGACATAACATATTCGTTCCGCCTCAACACCGGATATACATCGGCGGAATAGAAGTCCACCGTAACCAGCGGGCCGCTCACCGTAAAGATGTAGAACCCGACGGTGTTCAGTTCCTGGCTAAGCGGCGTCTGGCGGAGACGGCCAAAACCCTCCGGCGCCGCGGGCTCGTCGTAATGTTTGTCGTTGGAGGGATCAGCCGGGATATAGAACTTGGAACTATCGGAGGCGCAGAGAAGCTGTGTAACACTCGCCGAGACCCCGTCGGTGGTGGTCACGATGCTGCGATCGTGCATGTGGTCGTGGCCGTGGATGTAATAGCGGGCATTGTTCTCTGCCATGCACTTGATGAAAGCATCCTGTTGTGCGGGGTTTTGCGATGGATTCTTGCCAAAAAGCGTATCGACATGATGCACATCGATCAGGCCTTTGTGGCCCAGTACAAAGGCGTGCATGCTTGCCGGTTTGAAAGAAAGCTGCCTGGTTATCCAGCTTTGCTGCTTGCCGATGGTGGTTTCCAAAGAGAAGGGCGAAGCAGCCACGCCGCCATCGAGAGGCTCGAACTGATCGAGAAGCACAAAGCGCGCATTGGCGTATTCGAAGGCATAACTCAAACCATTCAGATTGCCATTGCTGTCCGGGTCGGGACTGCCCAGGATCTTGCCCACGCGGAAAGGTGCGCCGGTGGCGGCGGGAGGCTTGGCATCCAGGCCATCGACATTGAAAACGCCCAGCGGCGAAGTGTTATGGATGGCGCTCTGCGTCTGCGGCCAGATGCGCACAAAATCCTGGGCATTGGCCTGTTTGGATTCGTGATTGCCGCGCAGCGGATAAAAGCCGATGCCGGCATTGTAGAGCGACTGCGCATACAGTGCCCGGGTGCACAAACCGGCCGTCGTTCCCTTGTCGCACAGGTCGCCAACTTGAACCACGAACTTGACTTTGTGGCCAATGAACTGCTGGTTGATCTGTTCGATTATTTCCACCGCTACGGAATTTGGATCGACGCCATCGTCTTCCGTGATCCACTGCGTGTCGGCCATGACGCCAAATCTCCACGGCGTGTTCTGCGGCGTAGGATGCGGCAAGACGCTTGACTTGGAAGATGGCTCACTGGCGGCGATTGTGCCAGCCAGTGCCAGCGCGCCGGCGCCCAGAGCCGCGCTGCGCATGAATTCTCTTCTGTTTACACCCTTGGATTGCAATTCTTCATTCTCGTTGTCTTGGGCCATCGCTTCCAATCTCCGTAAAGACGAACTTTTGATTTGTTGTGGACTATTCCAACGCTTTTCATCCGCCTTTGCGTTCAAGGCCAGCTTTGCCCGGTTGTCTGGAGCAAAGCTGGCCCTGAAAGAGCACAAGAGGCTTTGACGCGAGACTACTTTTCGCGGCCCGAGGTCCAACGAATGCCACCGGCATAGGTGGGATGATAGTACTCGCGCTGAACGACATACTGCGTGCTGCCGTTGTAGAAGCCGAAGACTTCGTTGTTGAGGTTCAGGCCGTAAGCATAGACTTGAAATCCCTTGGGCAATTTGTAGCTGGCCTGAGCATCAAATTGATAATGAGCGTAAAGATAGTTGTCGCCCGCCGGCCCGGCAGTTCCACCGACCTGCGGATTCGCAACCGTTTGCTGTACGCCATTGACAACGATGGGGTTGCCATTCGCGTCGGTGGCATAAGAGAGGTTTTCATACTGATAGGCATAGATCATCTTGTCATCGAAGGTCATGCCAACGCGCATGGAGAAGCGCTTGGTGTCGAAGGTGGGACTGATATTCCAACTGTTCGGCGCCTGACGAAGCAACGCCGGACTGTCAGTGCGCAGAGGATCGACGTTATTGGCTTGCGAGGTGGTGTAGCTGTAATTGGCGGAGATTCCCGCGCCCTTCAGCACGCCGGGCAGATAGGTGAGGTGCTGCTGGTAGCCGAATTCAATGCCTTGCACATGAGCGCTGCCGGCATTGATCGGCTGGGTCACCAGCGTGGCCTGTCCGGGGTTGTAGATGGAGGTGCTGGTCAGAGTCTGTTCGGTGACGATGGGATCGGACAGGTCCTTATAGAAGTAACCTGCCTGGATCAGGCCGAGCGAGTTGAGGGAACGTTCGTAGAGGATGTCGTAATTGTTGGCGTGTTCCGCCTTGAGTTTGGGATTGCCAACGCTTACCGTGGCCGGGGACTGCGACGTGTCGGGTATGCCTACCGCCGCGGAAATATCCTGCGGGTCGGGACGGGCCAGACCGCGGCCGTATACCAAACGCAAGTCGGAATCCTTGTCCAGAGCAAAGCGCAGCGATGCACTGGGCAGCACATCGAGATAATCGCCGCCGGCCTTGAAGTCGAGAAGGTTGTCGTTGGAGTTGAAGCTCTTGGTATCCACATGGGTTGCTTCAAAGCGCAGCCCGGCGACAAGGCGAACCCGGCTGGCCAACTCGATGGTATTCATCACGTAGCCGGCTGGAATGCGTTCGATCAGGTCGTAGTTGGCGGAGTTGATCGTGCCGCCGAGGGGGTTGATTTGATTCAGCGCCAAGGCGCCCGGAGTATTCAGGACAAATAACTCGACCTTGTTCCAGTCGGTAACCGGCCCCATGTGATAGGTCTTGTCATAATAGTTTGGATCGTTGAAGCTGCTGTCCCACTCGGTGTGCGCGGAGACTGGGACCTTGCCTCCCGAATAGACATTCTGATAGGTGTTGTCGAATTTGTGGGCGTTGCGAATCTTGCCGCCGAATTCAAATGTGCCGAAGCGGGTTCCCAGGCGATAGCTGCGAGCGTAAGAAGCAGATGCCTGCAAGTTGACCTGAGCGCTCTGGCCCGCGGTCGGCAATTCAAACTTGTTCAGGTAGTAGTTGTTGGGGTCTTCGGAATTGTCCGCGCCGGAGCCGAAGCAGCCGGCACTCCAGCCGGGACGGTAAACGCTCACGCCCGTCACGTTGGTGCAGTCGATATTGGGATCGCCCGACCATTTGTACTTCGCGCTGCCGCTGCCGCTCAGAGACCGAGAACGGCTGGCCGAGACGCTCCACAACAGCGTCGAAGAGTTCATCATGTGACGGCCCTGCAAGGCCAGGCTGCCCACCGCCATATTGGGACGGCGCCAGTCTTGGCTGTATGCTGGGACATCCCCATCGTTCATCGTATAGACCCACTTGTTGCCCCAGTTGCGAAAGGTGGAAAAGAGCCCGCGTAGCGAGATGTTCGAGCCTTCTTTGAGCTTGTAATCCGCGCTGGCGGTCGCGCCCCAGCGGGTCCGGTAATAGATATAGTCGCGGATATCCATGCCGTCATAGTGCGGGGTAAGGCTAGAGGCGGTGGGCGATGGCTCGATATCGTTGATGCCGCGGCCGTTGAAGTCGTAGGTTCCACCAATCAGGATGCCCAGTTTCTTGGCTGCGCCAAAGCGCTTGCCAAGCGTTCCACCGAGCTGATCCACCATGCGGCCGTTAAGAATGGGCGTGTAGCCGCCGACGCCGTAGAGAGTTGCGGTGGGCACATCGCCGGCGGTCTTGGTGACCAGATTCACCGAGCCGCCGATACCGTCGGCATCGATGTTGGCCTGCAAGGTCTTGTTGATCTCCACCGACTCCACCAGATCGGAGGCAATGGTGTCCAGTTTGATCTGGCGAACGCCGGTCTCCGGCGAGGGAACCGTAACGCCATCGATCATGGTGTTGCTCAAACGAGGCTCGGTACCGCGAATCTGCACATACTTGCCTTCGCCCTCGTCGCGCTCGATGGTCACCGAGGCCATGCGTCCCAGGGCGTCGGCGATGTTGGCGTTGGGGAGAGATACGATCACATCCGAGGTCAACACCTGCAGGATGTTCTCCGCGGCCAGTGTGCGGTTGATGGCTTCGGCTTCACCGCGGGGGCGATCGGCGGTCACTACCACCTCGTCGGCAGCGGAGGCGACTTTCAGCACCGCGTCGATGCGAACTGTCTGGCCGGAAACCACCTTCACGCTGCCGGTGTAGGGCGCGAAGCCCACATAGGAGATGGTTACGGTGTAGGTTCCAGGGGCGGCCTCGGTGAGGGTGAATTCACCCTGGCCATCCGTGGTCAGCGGCCTCACTTGGGGTTTCAGATCGATCTTCGCGCCTTGCAGAACTGCGCCCGCCGCGTCCTTGACCACGCCAGTGATGACGCCCTTGGAGGACTGGGCGTACGCCGGGGTGAACGCGAGCAGGCTTAACACAAAGATGGCAACAGAAAGGATTCGTTTTCTCATGGCACTCCTAATCCCGGCCGACGCCGGTCAGAACAGCAGGATTGAGGCCGTCGCTGCGACCTGTCAGGAGACTAGGCGGCGGGTTTGAAGTTGGGTTAATCATTCGGTGAATTTCCACTAAGGTTCGGAGGGTCGCAGCGGTTTGTGAATCTGCGGTCAATTCCCGGCCGCGGGCGTGCTTCTTTTCCCCGTTGCGCGCTTAGGCTGGGAGAAAGGGAAAAAATGCGAGTGCTGATTGTCGAAGATGAGCCGCGCATGTTGGAGTTGCTTCGCCAGGGGCTCTACGAGCGCGGGTTTACCGTCATGAGCGCCGCCGACGGGGCGGCTGGGCTGGAGATCGCCACGACGCACGAGTTCGACGCGATCGTTCTCGACATCAGACTGCCGCACATGGATGGCTACCAAATGATGGCGGCCCTGCGCAAGCGCGCGTACAGCACGCCGGTGCTCATGTTGACCGCGCGCGATACCGAGGACGAGATCATCCTGGGCCTCGACCTGGGCGCCGACGACTACCTGACCAAGCCCTTCTCGTTCCTGGAACTGGCGGCGCGGCTGCAAGCCATCTGCCGATCCGGCAAACGGGAATGCCCGGGCACTATCGAAGAGGGCGAGGTGATGGTGGACCTGACCCGCCAGGCGGCCAAACGCGGTCAGCAGAATGTTGATCTCACGCGCCTGGAGATGCTGCTGCTGGTTTGCCTGATGCGCGACGCCGGGCGCTGCGTTCCACGCCAAAAGCTGGCAGAGTCCGTCTGGGGCCCGGATCATACGGTCGGCTCCAGCGCGCTCGATGTACTGATGAACTCGCTGCGCTCCAAAATCGACCATCCATTCCCGCAAAAGCTCATTGGCACGGTGCGTGGCTCGGGATACTTCTTCCGCCATGCAGCGCCCGCCGCGGAAAGCGTGACCTCATGAGATCCCTGCCCATTCGGGTCCGGCTGACATTGTGGCATTTCTCCATGTTCGCTGCCGCTGCAGCGCTGCTTTGCCTGGCCAGCTACTGGATGCTGCAACGCAGCCTGGACGCCACCGAATACCACGACTTGCAGGAGCGCGCCGAGGATGTGCAGTTGATCCTGGCCCATGCAGGTCCGGCGAGCAACATCGATCAATTGCGCGCCGCCTTCGCCGCCTTTTACACCTACAAGGACGATGGAAAGTATCTGCAAGTGCGCGACGACCGCGGCAACTGGCTCTTTCGCTCCCGGCGTATGGCGGCGGCCAATCCCACACTACCCAGTCCCGATCGGATTCCCGCGGTTGGTCTCGTCTCGCAATTCCATCAGGATGACGATCTGGTCCGCGGCTTGTCCTATGCCATCACCGTCAACGGCAGAAAGTATGCGGTACAGACGGGCCTATCGCTGGACCGTTCGCTGGTTCTCCTGGCGCGCTTCCGTACCAACATGCTGTTGTTGACCCCGGTGGTGATTTTACTTGCCGGCGCAGGCGGGCACTTCATGAGCCGAAAAGCGCTTCGCCCGGTGGCCTTGCTGGCTACAGAAGCACAGCGCATCAACGAACGCAACCTTCATCATCGTTTGCCGGTTCCGGATACGAAAGATGAGATCGCGGCCCTCTCCTGCACCTTGAATCGTATGCTGGAGCGGATCGACAAAGCATTCACTAGCGTGCGCACCTTCACCGGCAACGCCTCGCATGAGTTGCGCACGCCCATCTCGCTGATGCGCACCGAGATCGAAGTTGCACTCTACCGTCCCCGCGATACGGAAGAGTATCGGGCCATCCTCAGCCGTCTTCATGAGGAGACCGTCCGCATGACCAGCTTGGTGGAAAACCTTCTCTCGCTGGCCAGAGCCGACGGTGGTGCGGAGACCATCGTGCTTGCGCCCATTCAGCTTGCAGCGCTCTTTCGCCAGGTTTCCGGGACGTGGAAGAATGCAACCATCCATGCCATGCTCGATTTCCGTGTCGAGATGCCGGAGAGCGATCTGACGGTTTTGGCCGATGGTCCAGGAATTAGAAGAATGCTGTCGATCTTGCTGGACAATGCCTGCAAATATACGCCTCCTGGAGGCTTAATAACGCTCCGTGCCAACCCCGCCGGAGGGCGCATCGAGATTTCCGTTCAGGATTCTGGAATCGGCATCGATCCTGCGTACAAGGAGCGGATTTTCGACCGTTTCTTCCGCGTTCCTACCAACGGCCCCCTGCCTCCCGGTTCTGGACTCGGGCTTTCGCTGGCAATGTGGATCGCGCAACGGCACGGCACAACCTTGTGCCTGGAAAGCGCTGCTGGACGAGGAAGCCGTTTTTTCTTTTCGGTGGAGAGATCCCGTACGCTATCGCAATCTGCCCATGATTCGCCTGACGCATCTGAGTCATGGAAGAAAATATCTGCTCAGTCCGGCGCCGAATCGCTTAGGGATATTGAATTGAAGTGACTGATTTTCAGGCTCTGCACTTGCGATGTGCCGCATTGCAATTCGGAAGCCCCACCTATGAGAGCTGCTTGGACGAACATTCCGGCCGGATAGCCTGCGTTCGATCAAGCCGAAGATCGCTACTGGAAAGTCGCGTCTTCGCAAGCATTCTCGGACAGTTCTATCTTTCAAGGGATGCAGCCGAACCGGCTTGGAAGTCTCGTTCCTTAATTTCAACAATTTACTGAGAAGTCCGAGTGGGCAGGGACTTGCTGGAACTAAGTAATGGTGGCCAGGGACGGGATTGAACCGCCGACGCCGGCCTTTTCAGGGCCGCGCTCTACCACTGAGCTACCTGGCCTCAGTGCAGACTTCGCGTTGCATCTCTTGCGCGGATTCCGGCCAGGCCGGAAGAGGTGGGAAAAGCCGCCATTCAAATGGCCACAAACCGTGCGCTGCAACAACTGGTTCAGTATATCAACTCCTACCCGCAACGCCAAACTTGGCCGGCAAAATCCCCCCCGGCGCGGGCGCGGCTGCTCTACACTGGTAGGCATTATGCGCAGATCCCTTCTGTATGCCGCCAGTTTCGCTCTTGCCGTCCCGCTCTCCGCCCAGCCGCCCGCGCCGCAGCCGGAGGCACGCGCCGCCCGCGCCTACGAGGCCGCCGCACAGGCAGGACCGCCGGCGCTGCGCGCCTTTCTGGCGGCGTTCCCCAAGGGGGCGGACCTGCACGTCCATCTCTCCGGCGCGGTCTATGCCGAGAGCTTTATCCGCGATGCTGGCGAGGACGGTCTCTGCGTGGACCCGGCGGCGCTGCGCTTCGCCAAGCCTCCCTGCACCGCGCCGCTGGTGCCCGCCGCCCAGGTTACGGCCAATCAGGATCTCTACGACCGGCTGGTCAATGCATTTTCGATGCGCAGCTTTGTTCCCACCCCCGGCTTCAGCGGTCACGACCAGTTCTTTGCCACCTTCGCCCGCTTCGGCGGGCTGGACAAGCGCCATACCGGCGAGTGGATCGACGAAGTGGCCAGCCGCGCCGCCGCCCAGAATCAGCAATATTTGGAATTGATGCAGACTCCGCCCTTCGGCCATGCCGCCCAGATCGCCCACGAGATCGGCTGGAAGATCGACCCCGCCCATCCCGACTTCGCCCCGCTGCGCCAGGCGCTGCTGGAGCGCGGGTTGCGCGACGAGGTCGCCATCGATCGCCAGGAGGCGCGCACCGCCGAAGCCCAGCGCAGGGAACTGGAACATTGCGCAAGCCCCCAGGCAGCGCCCGCCTGTGCGGTCGAAGTGCGATCGATCTATCAGATTTTGCGCGCCTTCCCGCCCGAGCAGGTCTTCGCCCAGACGCTGTTGGGCTTTGAAACCGTGCAGGCCTCGATGGACGCCGGCGAGCAGGGAGGCAGTTTTGTCGGCATCAACTTCGTGCAGCCGGAGGACGCTTTTATCTCCATGCGCGACTACACCCTGCACATGCAGATGGTCGAGTATCTGCACACCGTCTATCCCAAGGTCCATATCAGCCTTCATGCCGGCGAACTGGCGCCGGGGCTGACGCCGCCCGAGGGCTTGCGCTTTCATATTCGCCAGGCCGTCGAGATGGCTCACGCCGAGCGCATCGGCCACGGCGTGGATGTGATGGAGGAGGACGACGCCCAGGCGCTGCTCCGGGAGATGGCCCGCAAACACATCATGGTGGAGATCAACCTCAGTTCCAACGAGGGAATTCTGGGCATACAGGGCGCCGGCCACCCCTTTGACCGCTATCGCGCCGCGCATGTTCCGGTGGCGTTGTCGACCGACGACGAGGGCGTCAGCCGTATCGACATCACCCACGAATATGTTCGCGCCGCCCTCGATTACCGCCTCAGCTATCTCGATCTGAAGCAATTGGCGCGCACCGTCATGGAGCACGATTTTCTGCCTGGAGCGAGTCTGTGGGCCGCGCCGGATTCCTTCACCGTCCCTGCTGCCGCCTGCAAACTGCAGGTTTTGGGCGGCGACAAGCCCAGCGCTGCCTGCAAGGCCTTTCTCGACAGCAGCCAGAAAGCCGCCGCACAGTGGGAGTTGGAACGCCGCTTGCGGGCCTTCGAGGCCAGCTTCTAATTTCGCAGGCTCATCGATCTCGATCTTCCCTGTTCCCTTGTTCCCTGTTCCCTTGTTCCCTGCTTTCCGCACTTTCGCATTGAAATTCCGCTCATTTCGGCCTATGCTAAGGATGCAGACGAGTTTGTCCGCCTGAATCGCCGTGACCGCACCGGCTGGCGGAGAGATGAGTGGGCTTAGAGCCCACTTTTTATTTGGCTCAAAGGTCCTGCGGACGGCAGCCTTTTTGGGGGTTGTGGCTAGCAGGGTAAAGCCTCTCTTATGAGTAGGTTTCCGCCAAAAAAGAGGGTTCGGGCGCACGCGCCCGTTGGCACAGATTGGACGGAAGAGCCGCGCGCGCGGCGCGGGAGAAATGGGCAAACTGGAGCAAATTCGATCGGCGGCGGAACGGGTTGCCGCCTCGCACGGACTGGAAGTTGTGGACCTGGAGTTCGTCGGCCCGGCCAAGGAACGCACTCTGCGCATCGCACTGGAGAAGAACGCCGCGGGACGGGCGGCCTTCAGGGTGGCGCTGGAAGCAGCGCCGAAGGAAGAGTTGCCGGCACGGCTGGCCGAGGGTTCGCTCAATGTGGAGCAGCTCTCGTGCATTACGCATGAGGATTGCGCCGCCTTCAGCCGCGACTTTGGCGTGCTGCTGGATGTGGAAGATTTGGTGGCGGGCGGCGAATATACGCTCGAGGCGAGTTCGCCGGGGTTGGATCGCAAGTTGGTCAAGGCGGCGGATTTCGAGCGCTTCGGCGGCTGCCTGGTGAAGGTGCAGACCTTCGAGGCGATCCGCAACAACCGCCATTGGCAGGGACGGCTGACCGCTTTCAGCCCGACGGGAACGGAAGGGGCGTCGATTACCCTCGACCTCTCCGCCGTCAAGCAGAACAGCAAGAGCCGCAAGACCGGCGTCAACACGGTGGAGATTGCCCTCGGCAACATCGAGAAGGCGCAACTGGTGCCGGAGATCTAAGTTTTCCCCCGGTCTCGGAGACGAGATCCGATTTTCCCCGCAAGGACGAGAGGGGCCGGGCTGGAGCCCGAACTCTTTCACCGAATCCCTTCAACCGGCGCGGCCCTTGGGCCTGTCGCCGAACGCACTGCAACTGAGAGAGCACGCACAGTATGTCCAGCGTTTTGTATCAAAGTATCGAGCTCCTGAGTCACGAGAAGGGCATCACCACCGAGATCGTGGTGGGCGCCGTGGAAGAGGCCTACGCCCTGGCCACGCGCAAGTTCTACAAGACGCAGGAGAACATGCGTGGCGAGTTGAACAAGGAGACCGGCGAGATCGCGGTTTATTCCTATAAGACAGTGGTGGCCGACGACGAGCCGATCGAGGACCCGATCAACCAGATCACGCTCAGCGAGGCCGCGCAACTGGTCCCCGACGTGGTGGTGGGCAGCGAACTGCGCAGCTACTGCGACACCACTCCGCTGGGCCGCATCGCCGCCCAGTTGGCCAAGCAGGTGATCTTCCAGAAGGTCCGCGAGGCCGAGCGCGACACCGTCTTCAACGAGTACGCGCATCGCGAAAAGGAAGTTCTCAACGCTACGGTCAAGCGCGTCGAGGGTCAGGAAGTGGTCTTCGACCTGGGCAAGGCCGAGGCGCGCTGCCCCAAGCGGGAGCAGTCGCGGCTGGAGCAGTTCACCGTGGGCGAGCGCGTCCGCGTGGTGCTGCTCAAGGTAGACCGTGCGGCCAAGGGGCCGCAAGTCATCGTCTCCCGCGCAGCGCCGGAACTGGTGCAGAACCTCTTTCAATCCGAGGTTCCCGAGATCTACGACAACACCGTGACCATCCGCGCCATTGCCCGCGAGGCGGGCGAGCGCACCAAGATTGCCGTTCAGTCCCGCGACAAGGACGTGGACCCGGTGGGCGCCTGCGTGGGCATGAAGGGCATGCGCGTGCAGTCCATCATTCGCGAACTGCGCGGCGAGAAGATCGACATCATCGAGTACAGCGACGAGATCACCACCTTCGCCGAAAAGGCCTTGCAGCCGGCCAAGGTCAGCCGCGTCACCATCAGCGACCTGACCGAGAAGCAGTTGGAAGTGATCGTCGACGACACCCAGCTCTCTCTGGCCATCGGCAAGAAGGGGCAGAACGTGCGCCTGGCGGCCAAGCTGCTGGGCTGGAAGATCGACATCAAGAGCGAAGAGGAGAAGCGGCAGGAAGTCGAGCAGCAGATGCAGGCTTTCTCGGGCGGACCCTCGACGCCCATCGAGCAGGTGACGGAGCTGGGCGACGGCATCATCCAGAAATTGGTTGCCGCCGGCATCACCACCGTGGAAACTCTGGCCGACATGACGCCCGAGCAACTCGAAGAGATCCCCGGCATCGGCGAAAAGACCCTAGAGCGCATCAGCGTGGCCGTTCGCCACTACTTCGGCCACTTTGAAGAGAGTGCCGAAGAGGGCGCAGAGGCGGAGGGTGAAGCCGCCGAAGCGGATCTCGACGGCGCGGAAGAAGTGCTGGTTGACCCCGCGGTTGTAGCCGATGCGGAAGCCGAGGCGGAAAATGCCGCGGTCGTATTGGAAGAAGGGGAAAGTGTTCTGGCGGCCGGGAACGATGCGGAGCCGGTCTCAGCGATGGAAGCGGCGGTGGAGAATCTCCCCGACGCCGAAGAATCTCCGGATGCGGAAATTGTCGCTTCGGAACCCGCAATGGAAGACAAGCAGGCGGCACCAGAGGCTGGCGCATAAGATGCGCCGCGTTCTCTGGGGTCAATGGGGCAATCAGGTCATTTTGCAGAGCAGCCAATGCCAAGAGGTAGCCATGAGCGACTAACCGGCAGTGGGTAGCAGATTTCGAAAAGAGGCGGATGAGTAAGGTTCGTATCAACGATCTCGCGCGCGAGATGGAAGTCAAGAGCAAACGGATTCTTGAGGTTCTGGCGGAACTGAATCTGGATAGCGGCAAGACGCATTCCAGTTCGCTGGAAGGATTCGAAGCCGAGAAGGTGCGCGAGTATTTGGAGCGCGGCTCCCGGCCCAGCGGCGGAAGCACGACCGCTTCCCGCGCCCCGCAGGGCATCGTGCCCAAAATCGATCTTTCCCATATCTCCAAGCCCGGCGACGTGCTTCGGGCGATCCAGGCCAAGAAGGACGAGGAGAACCGCCAGCACCAGTTTCCTGGCCGTCCGCCGGTTGCCACGGCCCCGCCGGCGGCGACGCCCGCGCGCCCCACTCCGCCCATGGTGGCGGTGGTGGCTCCCCATGCCGCGCCCGCCCCGGCACAGAGCCGGCCGGAACCGCGCATGATCGTTCCCCAGCCCCGTCAGGCCCCGCCGATTGTTGCTCCCCCCGCGGCCGCCCGTCCTCCCGCCGCTCCGGTGGTAGTCAGGCCGCCGCTGGCGAGCGGACAGGTTGCGCGCCCGATCGTTGCCGTTGCGCCCCCCGCAGGGACGGTGGTGGTCAAGCCGCCCGTGGTGGTGGTTGCTCCGCCTGCAGCGCCTCCGGCTCCGCCTGTCGTGGTTGCTCCCGCAGTCGCTGTTCCGCCTCCGCCTGTTCCCGTGCAGACGGAAGCGGTCGCCCCCGCACCTGCCGCTCCCGTTGCTGTTGCTGCGCCTGAGGTCCCAGCGCCGGTCGCTCCCGCGCCCGTTGCGCCTCCCGTTGCAGCCCCGGTTGCCGTGGAACCGGCCCCTGCGGCTCCTGTTCCTGCCGACGTAGCTGCCCCCATCGTGGAAGCACCGGCGCCCACTCCGGAACCCGTTGCCGCGGCTCCCGAGCCCACCGTTCAGGACGCGCCGGAAACCGCTGCGGTTGCCGAAGCCCCCGCCACGGACGAAGCCGCCGTTGTTGCGCCCGCGGCCAAGCCCGCTCATCGCGTCGGCCACACGCACACGCTTTCTCCCACGGCCGCCCTGCCGGCGCGCCGCGTGGTCATGCCGCAAACCGGACCGCGCCCCGTCTATAAAGCGCCGGTGGTGATCGCTCCTCCGCCAGTCGCCCCCACGGGCAACCAGGCAGCGGGCGGCATTCAGCGCGGCAGACCCATCTTCGATCGCCGCCCCGGCGGCCCGGTCGGCGCACCCGGCAGCGGATTTACTCCCGGTGGATTCACACCGCGGCCCGGCGGCCCTCCCGGACAATTTCCCGGCGGACCCCGTCCCAAGCATCCCACTCGCACCACGCCCGGCGGCGGTTACGCCGGTCCTGGCGGCCCCAGCGGCCCCGGTGCGCGGCCCGGCTTTGGCGCTCGCCCTGGATTCAGCGGCCCTGGTGGACCGCCGCGTCCCGGCTTTGGCGCACGTCCCGGCGCCGGTGGCGCACCGCCTACGGGCGAGGCTCCCCGTCCGCAGCGCGCTCCCTCCAAGGGACGCGGCGGCCGTCAGCAGTATCCCAAGACGAAGGAAGGCCCCATGAAGGGCTTTGTGCCGCCGCCTCGCTATGGTGGCGCACAATACATGAGCAACGAGCCGCTGCCCATCACCCGTGAGATCACGGTGACCGAGGGCATCAGCGTCAAGGATCTGGCCGAGAAGCTCGATATTCGCGCCAAGGATCTGATCGCCACCCTGCTCATGCGCGGCGTCTTTGTCACCGTCAACCAGTCCCTCGATGCCGAGATGGTCAAGGATGTGGCGGCCAAGTTCGGCGCTGCCGCCAACGTCATCAGCTACGAAGAGGAGATCGCCAATCAGTCCATCGAGGAGGTTCTCGAGTCGGACAACATCGACGAGCTGGAAGTGCCGCGTTCGCCCGTGGTTACCGTCATGGGCCACGTCGATCACGGCAAGACCTCGCTGCTCGACGCCATCCGCGAGACAGACGTAGCGGGAGGCGAAGCCGGCGGCATCACCCAGCACATCGGCGCCTACAAGGTGAAGTTCACCAAGGAAGGCTCTCCGGCCTCGGGCCGCGAGATCGTCTTCCTGGATACGCCGGGTCACGAAGCCTTTACCCGCATGAGAGCCCGTGGCGCCAAGGTGACCGATATTGTGGTCATCGTGGTGGCCGCCGACGACGGTGTCATGCCGCAGACCCTGGAAGCCATCGATCACGCCCGCGCCGCCAACGTGCCCATCATCGTGGCCGTCAACAAGATCGACAAGCCCGCTGCCGATCCTGACCGGGTCAAGAAGCAATTGGCCGATCGCGGCCTCATCCCCGAAGAGTGGGGCGGCGGCGAAGCCAGCACGGTCTTCGTCGAGGTTTCCGCCAAAAAGCGCATCAACCTGGACGGATTGCTGGAAATGATCTGCCTGGTTTCGGATATCAAGGCTCCCAAGGCCACTCCGGGACGCAAAGCACTGGGCAGCGTCATCGAGGCCAAGCTGGATCGTGGCCGCGGCGCAGTGGCTACCGTGCTGGTGCAAGACGGAACTCTGCGCATCAACGACAGCTACATCGTCGGCAACACCTTCGGCAAGGTCCGCGCCATGTTCGACGATCGCGGCCGCGCCCTGACCGAGGCCGGTCCCTCGACTCCGGTCGAAGTTCTCGGTCTGGAAGCCATGCCCGACTCCGGCGACACCTTCCTGGTGGTGGCGGATCGCGACAAGGCCAAGGGCATCGCCCAGTACCGCAAGATGAAGGAGCGCGAGTCGCAGTTGGCTAAAAGCTCCCGCGTCTCGCTCGAAGGTCTGGCCGAGCAGATTCGCACCGCCGGCGTCAAGGATCTGCCCCTCATCATCAAGGGCGACGTCACTGGATCTGTTGAAGTGCTGGCCGACTCGCTGGTCAAGATGTCCACCGAGAAGGTGCGCATCAAGGTCATTCACTCCGGCGTGGGCTCGATCACCGAGAGCGATGTGCTGCTGGCTACCGCCAGTAACACCATCATCATCGGCTTCAACGTCCGCCCCGAGCGCAAGGCCGCCGAACTGGCCAATCAGGAGAACGTGGAAATCCGCCTGCACTCCATCATTTACGAGTTGCAGGATGAGATCCGCCTGGCCATGATGGGCCTGCTCGAACCGGTCTACAAGGAGAACTACGCAGGCCGCGCCGAGGTGGTCGCCTTGATCCGCATTCCCAAGGTCGGCACCATTGCCGGCTGCCGGGTGCAGGATGGCGTCATCCGCCGCGACTCCGACATCAAGGTCATGCGTGGCGCCGAGCAGCTCTTCAAGGGCAAGATCGGCTCCCTCAAGCGCTTCAAGGACGACGTCCGCGAGGTCACCAACGGCATGGAGTGCGGTATCGCCGTCCATGGCTTCAGCGACCTCAAGGAAGGCGATCTGATCGAAGCCTTCTCCACCGAGAGGATGGCCGCCGACCTGGGCGCGCTCACCTCGGCCAGCTAAACGCAGCCCTCAACCACCAACCGGCCCGCAACTCACTTCGAGTTGCGGGCCGGTTTTTGCCTGGCAGAGTTGTTACAGACGATCAGGAGCGCGAGCCGGGCGGCCAACTTCGGAGATACGCCGAAAAACTCTATCGCAGCCGCGAAACCTCGCGCAGTTGATGAGCGACGGCTTCGAGAAAGGTCTCGACGCTGACGCCGGCGGGGAACTCCAGGCCCGACTTGGCGCGCAGGGCGGCGGCGATGCGTTCGGCCAGCGCGGCGCGGGTGGTCAGGTCCATATCCAGGCGGCGGGAGAAAAAGCCCTCCAGAACTTCGAGATCGACACCCGCCAGCTTGTCCAGCGCCGCAGTGGAGAGGCTCACGCTCAGATGCGGCGCGGTGAAGACCAAAGGTGGCGGCGCGCTGGCCTCGAAGGCCGCGGCGGTGAAGGTGCGCGAGCCGGATTCGCCCCAATGCGGCGTCTCGATCTCGCGGTCGCGCACCACCAGCGTGCCCGCCGCCAGATCGCCCAGCCGCTGGTGCTGCCGGCTCACGAAGATGGCGATGACCCCCACGGCATAGAATCCGGGCATGTAATCGACAATGCGCACCAGATTGCGGGCCAGCGCCTCCATAAAGCTGATGGCCCGGCCGGAGCGGTGAATCACGCGAATCCGTGCCGCCCGCTTGCCCGGCGTACGCCCGTTCCAGAAGGCCTCGAAAAGCGCAAAGTAACCCCATTGGATCAGAAAAAGAGCGAGAAAGAAAAAGCCCATCCACCACGCCGGCGAGAGTCCGCCGAGAAGGTGGGTAAGGGGCAGAATCACCAGTGAAAGCAAAAAAAGCACTAGAAAAGCCGCGCCCCAGATCAGGTGATCGACCAGCACTGCCACAAAACGGCTGCCGATTCCGGCCACCGGCAGGGAGATGGCAATCAACTCCGGGGTATCAATGCTAACCTGGTCTGGGCTAAGGTGGTCTGGGTTAAACTGCTCGGTATTCAGCGGGTCCGTACTTTTATCCATGTCGACGATTCTCTCCAACCAATGGCTCTCCAAGCGCCGCCCTTATTGGGAGCGCCTGAGCAAACTGCTCGAACAGGCCGAGTCCGGCGGCTTGCGCCAACTGACGCGCGCCGAACTGCGCGAGACCGCGCTGCTCTATCGCCAGGTGGCCAGCGACCTCTCCACCCTGCGCCACGACCGCACCGCCCGCGCCTATTCCGAGCATGTAAATCAATTATTGGCTCGCGCCCACCATATCATCTATTCCAGCCGCCGCACGAGTTTTCTCCACCTGCTGCGTTTTCTGCGCGACGACTACCCGGCCATCGTACAGCGCCAGATGCGCTACGTGCTGCTTTCGCTGGCCATTCTGCTGGCTGGCGGGCTGCTGGGCTCGGTGCTCACGCTGGCCCGTCCGCAGTTCATGCGCACCTTTCTGGGGCCGGGAATGGTGGCCACCATCGAGCGCCACGAGATGTGGACCCACTCCATCGTCGGCCTTGCGCCCGCGGCCAGCAGCTTCATCATGACTCACAACCTCTCCGTCTGCTTCTTTGCCTTCGCCTCGGGGATGGTCTTCGGCATCGGGCCGGTCTGGTCGATGTTCTACAACGGCCTGCTGCTGGGAGTGATCGGCGTGGCCTGCGGGCAGCACGGCATGTCGCTGGATCTGTGGAGCTTTGTGGCCGCGCACGGCTCACTGGAGCTGCCTTCGATCGTGCTGGCCGGCGCCGCCGGACTGCGTCTGGGCCGCGGCGTGGTCTTTCCCGGCCTCTACCGCTGGCGCGACGCCATCGCCACCGCCGGCGCGGAAGCCACGCAACTGGTCGCCGGCATCATACCGCTGCTGGTCATCGCCGGAACCCTGGAAGGTTTTCTGTCCCCCTCCGCGGCCCCCGTCTGGATCAAGTTCAGCGTCGGCGCAGCGCTTTTCACCCTGCTGCTCGTCTGGCTCTTCCGGCCGGTCACTCCCGGAAAAGAAACGGCACAGCCGGCTCTGCACGGGATCTAGCCGCCAAGCGTGGCCAGTTGAGAGCAATTATGGTCGATTTGACAATAAGATAAAGCTCGTTCGGGTGCTTATCTGCCATCTAAGGGTGTCAGAATAAAGTCCACTTCCCCTGATCGAGGTGCATGATAGCCGAACAAGCGTGTTTGAGTCTGATCGGTAACAGGTCTGTTCGTTCTTCGGAGCATATGTAAGGGGAAGGCGGCCTTCAGGACCTCCTTCATAATTGATATGGTCGGCTCTCTTCGATCAGACCTGACATATACAACCGCGTCTTTTCGGATCATTTTGGCGGAACTTGTAAAGACCGAGGAGAGCAAGTCCCTATAAGCGCCAACATTTAAGAACTTTCCCTGATGGATTCCGTGAAACTGTGTTTCCGTCCGGCGGTCTGTGGGTGGTCCGCCGAGCAACCAGAGGCGTATCCATTGATCATAATGGTAGTTTGTAATCCCAAAATAGGGAGGCGATGTGAGCAACAAGGATGGCTGGGGCAAGCCTTCTGCACTTCGCTCCCGATCCAGATCTGCCATCAGCGACGTGCTATCCCCGAGCAAAACAATGCTCTTAGAGGTCTCTGGAATCCCCTTGGCGTACCGCCATCTTAGCTTTTTCGCAAAGAATTCAACAGGTGCGATATTTGGGGGAACAAAACCGCGCTCTCCCCACCAATTGATCGCGTACTTCGGGGACATGGCCTTTGCTTGCCTCATCTGATTGGATAATGAGTCGCTCACCTTGCCGTGCAGGTGGATAAGTAAAAACGCCATCGTCGTCCGATCCACATCGTCTTCGCGCCAATCCAAGATTGAACGGGCAGACAGCAGAAATGAGAGCACGGCGCTAGAGAAACAATTGTGGAAAAAAGGAGGGAGTTCATCTGCGAGCCCTTTATACTGAACCGCGGTGGATTCGACCTCTTTAATTCGGTCCAAAACGGCTTGATCGCATGCGGGGCTCAGTTTCGCTTTGCAATATATCCAACCGACCGGATTTATCTCTATACCAATGGCGCTCCGGCCGTTGGTAGCGGCGCTAAAAAGAGATGTTCCCCGGCCAGCAAACGGGTCCAAAATAGTATCGCCTGCCTTTGAATAATTCACGATGACTTCATCTGCAAAAGCAGAGGGGAACATCGCAAAGTAGGGTCCTACTCCGACCCACCGCGCTTTCGCAGTTTCGTATTTCGCTCCTGGTTTCATCGTCCGCCTCAACTCGCCCTCACAAGTGTTCGAGCAAGTTGCTCCAAAACCTTGGTGCCTAGAGTAAGAGGAATTGCCGCATGGGAATGAGCGGTAATTACCGGGCCAACGGAATTTGGAAAACGCGAGGAAACTAACTTATCAAGTATGCCGCAAATGCTCGCGAAACTGGGATACATGGAAATATCGTCCCGGCTGATGTCGCCTTGCGCGTCGTCCAGCATCGGCATCGTCCCTACGATCCGCGCTCCCGATTTTGCCTTGTAATAAAACTTGCGACCGAAATAGGTATCCTGTCCGTATGGTTTGTCACTCGTGGAGAATATCACCCGCTCCTTTATGTACTTGTCTGTAAGAAGAGAGTAAGTGCCAGGAAGAAAGAGCGGCTCCCCGGTCTGCGTTTTGTCCAACTCTTCGAAGTGGGTAACAAACGCACCTGTCTTTTCGACCCCGATGATGAGAAGATCGCTGCCAGTCTGCTTCCGCACGATCTCGTTAAGGCGCTTAAGTTCCGCTTTTATGACTTGACTAAGCCAGGCAGGATGTCCGAATACTGCCAGCGGACCGTCTAAGATAAAAACCAACCTAGAAATCTGCGCCAACAAATTCCTTCTCTCAAACCAACGGAGCAAATGGATCAGCAAGATCTTTTCCCATACCTGCATAACCTCGCCAAACGCCTCTCCGTTTGTACTACTGTCATGAAAGTGTTCATGGATTCGGAGAGCGTCCGTGGAGTATATGGGGTAGGCGTTTGCGCACATGCATAAGGTTGTACCTGTCGGAACTTCAAAAGAGAGTTCGCAACCTTTACGATCCTTGTAAGGGCATGCCGTCTTGGAGGAATTTCGCTGTTTAAGAAGGAACTCGTACGTATCGAGCAGCGACCGACCGTGCTCGCTATCAATCACCGCGTCGAGAAAGTTCTCGTAGAGTGCTTCCCGAAACGACTCGATGGCCGAGGTGTGCGTACGGGTAACGACATTGCAACCTGGCATTGCGGCATCTAGCGTCGAGGCCTCTTCCGTTCTTCGGAACTCACGAGGATCGACGGGGCGATTCTCATCTAACTCATCGATCCGCTTTAGGTCCAGTAGGACGCTCGCCACAGTTACATATCCAACCTTGGCGCCTGGATAGCCGTTCCTGGTGTCTACTTCCGCATAACTTCCATCGATTGCGAACGCGTAGTCCGGTAGCCCTGCATTCAAGGCGGGAGGGCTCGATGGAACGAGTGCGCCTGGGCCTTGCAAAGGTGTCATCTTCTTGGATTTTTTCAGTAAGGCCTGGACTCGCTCGGATTCTACTATGCGTCTGAGCGGCTTGTATGACGCGATCTCTCCTTCGTATGGCATCAGTTTTCGCTGACCTCGATCGAGAAACGATCAACTTGAACTGGAATCACATATGGATTCGATAGGGTCTTTACTCTGACAAACCCCTTATCCTGTGCTTTAAGGATGCTCCCCTCGAAATCGGCGAAGTCGTAAAACTTACGAAGCTCTTTCGTCTCGTCCGTATTGTTCAAATGGCCTATGAACCAGTTCGCGGTGTTTCTCAAGATGTTCTTTTGGATAGAGCTGACCTCCTGGGTGGCGTAAACCATCCCAATGTGATACTTCGCCCCCTCTTTTGCGGTCCGCACCCAAATGTCGTGGTAATCCTGCTCGTTGGCGGCAGGCAAGAGGTTGTGGGCTTCTTCAACATAAATGAGCACCTCAGGTGGAATCTCCGCGCTTCTGAAGATCGCCCGGTTGCCCTCGAAAACTCGCCACATTATTCGATCCGCGGAGGCCTTATTGAGTTCCGGGTCGCCGCTAGACTGATCGATTATCACTAGTCGGCCCGCGGCAAGATCGTTATAAATATCCTCGGCATAATCTGTACCGACACTAGCTGTATGCTGTTCCTTCACTCTCCCCACACTACGTGAGCCGTTCGGATATCCGAACATTTCCAGTATCTTCTTAAGATCATCATCCGCCCAGCTCCCAGAGCTGCTGGAGGTTACATATTTCTGGTCAAAGGCATCGTATCCGGAGGCCGCGTCGGTGATAAATTGGCGCAAGCTTCCTATCGCCTGACTCAATTCTCCCCAGGTGGGGTCTGTCTTTTCTAAGATGGTCGCCGCGGACAGATATTGAGTCGCGGATGGGCTCTCGCTCTGCTTCATAGCAAGTAGCAACTCCTTCTTAAATAGGCCCTTTGTATTCGGCTTGAGGTTGCTCGGGGCTTCAAATCCTGCTTTATAAAGGAGTGCTCTGTAGCAAAGCACCCTCCGATTGTAACGGATTGTTGCTGATTGATCGGCTGGGTCAGGTTTCTCGAATATCACATCCCGGAAATTTGAGACATACTTGACATCGCCTTTTGGGAAAGATAGGTCGATTATTTGCTTACCAATCTGGATGTTCTCTTCTTTGTAAAAATTCAACAACATCAGTCTGCGGTCTGGATCTAGTGGGTGCTTGAGGAGCCCGTAGGTGATCACTTCAGTCTTTAACTGCTCCTTTTGGGTTGGCGGTCCGCAAGCCCAAACATTCCTAATGGCGTTGGCGTTCTGGTTGGCATCACTATCTTGGGTATTTTCGTTTGCATATTCACCGTTCGGATCAAATACGATCTGCCCTACCCTAACCGGGTTCTCATCCCAGCGAAGGCCGAAAACTGACTTGAGAATGATCTTCGTCGTGTTGGATTTCCCCGTTCGCGTCATTCCGAACAAGGCTGTCTTCTGCCCTAGCAGGTCAGTCGGCGTCACGCTAACTGGAACGGCGGTAACTCCCTGAAATGGGCGATTCGTCGAAGCGTAACGAACCTCGCCTATCTTGACGAGCAATTCATTATGAGCGGCCGATCCGAGCCTTGGATCTCGGTAATTCACAATTCTTCTGAGAACTTCACCTCGTGCCTTGAAAACTTTCAGGCCGCGATTTGGGTAGTAATTGCTCAGGTCGGAACCGAAAATCAGCGCGTATTTGGAGATGTCTGGCCCTTCAACCGGTGCCTCATAAAAGGTCCCGAGGACACGGCAGCGAACTCCAGCATAGCCGAGCAGGTTGTTAGTCGTGGGGTCCATCACGTCCTTGTGGTCAAAGGTCTTTTCGAGCTCTCCGCTTACCCGTTGCGCGTTCTCAACGCGCACACGGAGTGCCTCCTGTGCATTTGGGAGGTCTGCCTGATCCATTACGCGAAGAAGCACTATCGAGGAGTCTTCCCTCCTGATGTCTGGTATGCTTCCAGCGGTGACCCGCGTCGCGAGCAAGAACGAAAGTGCAGGAATGCCACCCACCTGCTGCCTGTTAAAGTCATGAATCTGAACGAGCGCCTCCTCGTATCCGATTGAGAAGACTTCACCAACATAGGCATCGCCCTCTATTAGGGACGACAAGTCGGCGCCCGGGGCAACGAGTTCTGAAGGGATCTCTGTTTGTCCCATTTGTTGCACAACCTGATTGAGCAGTGACGACATACATACCGCCTTGCCGGAAATTACTGATTCATTGAGGATATACCCATTGATATGGCCACGTACAAAGACCCTTAATTTGAGGCCCAACACTGCGTCACGAGAAGCCTTCGTCGCAGGTGAGTTTGGATCTGGAACGCAAGTCGTCGACTGTCCAAGGTTTTGGGTTGAAACCAACCATCTGTGATTCTACAAAATCTTCGAGCAAAGGGATCTCTCGTTGTTTCGCCGCATTCTCCGCCTGCACCAGCTCAGGTGGAGAATGGCGGCGGGGGTTCTTATCGCTGGCCCTGGTAGCGGACTTCGAGGAGGGTCCAGTCGTCCTGGGCCTCGCTGGTGGTTTGGAAGGTGATCAGGCGGTCGAGGATGGCGTCCAGATTGTCCAGGCGCACGGCGGCTTCCAGTCCCTCGTCGCCGAACTGCTCGCCGGCTTGGTTCTCGGCTTCCGTCACCCCATCCGTCGAGAGCAGGATGCGTTCGCCGGGCTGCAACCGGTCGTGGGCGGTGAGATAGATGGCCTGATCGATCAGGCCGACCACCAGGTTGCTCTCGGTCAGCCGCCGCACCTTGCTGGCGGAGACGGCCAGGGGCGGTACGTGACCGCAGTTGACGTACTCCACCCGCCCATCGGGGAAGAGCTTGAGCAGCACCATGGTGGCGTATTTGCCCACATTGCGGGCGCAGAGAAAGCGGTTGACGGCGGTGGCGATCTCCGGCAGGCTCTGCCCGGTCATCACCAGGGCGTGCAGAATTCCTTGCAGGGTGGCGGCGACAATGGAGGCGGGAACGCCCTTGCCGGAGACATCGGCGATGGCCACGCAGACGCCGTCGTCCAGCGCCACGGCATCGTAGAAGTCGCCGCCGATGGCCAGGCAGGGCACGGTCTTGGCCTGCAAGCGGGCGTAGTCGAGCTGGGGCAGGGTAATGGCCATCAGCCCGGAGTGGATGCGGGCGGCAATGGCCAACTGCTCGGCGGCGATGCGCGACTTCAGCTCGGCATCGGCCAGCAGGGCGTTGTGCAGCACGTTGGCGGCCTCGTTGGCCACCGTGTCCAGCACCTGGTGATCGATCTCGCTCATGCTGCCGGCGCCCAACTGGCTGTCGAGGTAGAGCAATCCCAGCAGGTGGCTGGGCTCGGTCGAGGAGAGGCGCTTGCGCAGCGGGATGCAATAGATGCTGCGAATGGCGTTGAGGATGACGCTATCCCACCCGGCGGCGGCGGAGTCGGCCATGGTGTCGCTGATGGAAAAGCTCTTCTCGCTCTCGATGGCGCGCTGCATGGCGCGGCGGGAGACGGTGGAGTCTTCGTCCACTACGCGGCCGTCCTGATGCAGGCCCAGAGCCAGGCGCATCTGGTTTTCTTCGCGCAGAAAGACAAAGCCGCGCTCCACGCCGGTGAGTTGAATGGAGGATTGCAGCAGCACACGCAGAATCTCGGTAATGCCGCTGACGGCGTTGATCTGGCGGGCCGCGCTCAGCAGGAAGCTGAGCTTCTCCATCTCGGTTGCGCCGGGGCGCACATCCCGCACCGGGAGGGTCAAGACGGAGAGCGAGGTGTGAAGATTGCCTGCGGTGGGCCGGTCGGGCTCGGGGTCCCTGCGCGCAGCGTTAAAAAAGGAGATCTTGACGGCATTCGGGGAACCGAATTGCAGCACATCGCCCTCGTGCAGCAGAGCGCGCTGCACACGGACGCCGTTCACGTAGCAGCCGTGGGTGCTGCCTTGATCGAGCAGTTCGTATCCCTGCGGCTGGCGCTGAACGATCGCGTGGCGGCGGGAGACATAGGTCTCCGCCAAGACGAGATCCTGATCGGCGAGGCGGCCAATCGTTGTCTGATCGCCTGTCAGCGAGACCGTCCGTTCGCCACCAGGCTGGTTGTAGATCAGTGCGGCAATTCCGGGGATTGAACTCATTGCGAACTCGACCTCTCTAACTACCGTTCTTTCAGTCTTTCTACACCATCGCGCGTTCTTTGACCACCAGGTATTGATTGAGCACCGCGGCGGTAAGTTTTTCCGGATGCAGGTCGAGGGTCAGTGCGCCCTGTTCGCGCAGGCGGGCGAGCAGCAGATCGCGGCGGCCGGTCAGCTCCTGGGCGGCGGAGGCACGGAACATCTCCTCGACATTGCGGGGCCGGCTGCGGGCAATGGCCTCGACATCCGGCTGGCCCATGGCGACAAAGAGCAGCACATGGCGATGCAGCAGTTGCAGCGCTCCATCGACCACCTCGGGACGCATGGCGGTCTCGGCCAGGTCGGTCACCCACAGAATCAAAGACCGGCGAGGCTGCAGGCGGTTCAGTGTGGCCGTGGCGCGCAGATGGTCGGCCTCGCTCGATTCGGCGCGGGCCAGCGCGAGGGCTTCGACGATCTGGCGCAGATGCGCTCCGCCGCGGCCGGGCAGCACCCGCTGCTGGATGTTCTGGCCGTAGACCAGCAGCCCGGCGCGGTCGCCGGAAAAAAGCGCCAATTGCGCCAGGGCCACGGCGGTGGAGCAGGCGTGGTCCAGCTTGGTATGGGCCTCGTGTTTGGAGTGCTCCTCGCGACCGTCCTCACTGGGCTGCACGCGGGCGCGCAGCAGGCGGCCGGCGTCGAGGACGATCCAGACGGCCTGGCTGCGCTCGGTCTGATATTGACGGGTGATGAGCTGGCCGCGCCGTGCGGAGGCCGTCCAGCAGACGTCGCGCAGGTCGTCGCCCTCGCGGTACTCGCGCAGGCTCTCGAAGTCGCGTCCCAGGCCGCGTTGGCGCACCTGGCGCAGTGGCAGTTCGATCTGCCGGCCGCGCGCCAGATAGATTTGCTGATCCTCGCCCTGGCGCAGCGCGGGATAGATGCGGACGGTCTGCGCTAACGGCGCTTTGGCCCAGAACTCGATCAGTCCCAGCAGCGAGCGATAGCGGACAAAACATGCTCCCGCCTGCGCGTCGCCGCGGTCGCGGGGTTGAATGCGATAGCGCAATACGGCGCGCACCTGAGGAAAGGCGCGCAGCAGACGGGTCGCAGGCACAGCGACCAGCGCCTCGGGCAGATCGTCCACCAGACGGCACTCGAGGATGGTTTGGCCAGTTTGGGTCAGGGCCAGCTCAATCTCGGTTTCGCTGTCCAGCGCTGGAGCGTTGTTCCAGGAGCGCTCCACAGTGATTTCAGCAGGCCGGGGCAGGCGCTGGGCGTCGAGCAGAACCGCCGCCGCCAGCAGCAACTCCCAGGCGATCATCCCCATTCCCCAGGCCGTGTGAAAGAATCCGGGCAGAGCCAGAAAAAGCCCCGCCGCGGCCAACAGAATCGTCCGCGGCGTCAGCCCGAAGGCAAAGCGCCCGCGCGGCTCACAGGCGGCGCGAATCGGGTCGGGATGGAGGCTGGGTGCGATCATTGGTCCTCAATGGGAAGATCGAGAGCAAACGCTAGAGATAGGTTCAATTCCTTTAACTTGGCCGGCGAAAGAGATCCAACATAATTGGTCAATACCGATTTGGGAAAACTAACAAGTCCGTCGCACATGATCCAGCTTTGGTGCTTGAGGCCGTCCTCGGGACCAACCGCAACCTGGGTTGAGAGCCCCTCGCCCTCGGTGAAAATGGGTGCGCAGACGACGCTCGGATAGATCGACTCGACCACCCTCTGGCGGCTTACGATAGCGTAGACCCGTTGTCGTTTCGAGTCACCGGACGGCCTGGAAACGCGGTAGAGATCGCCCCTTTTCATCCTGTTTCCTTTCAGAGAACCGCTTCAAAACCAACCTTCTAGGAACCAGTGAGGTCAAAGTACAAAGCCTCCTGGTCTTCCAGCACCTCCGCCATTTCGGCGTTCAATCTGTCTGCTGCGGCATTGATGAGCTCCAAATCCCGCTGTTGAAGCGCCTGCCGCTTCACATCCCGCAGATGATCTCGAAGCACTTTTTCGATGAAAGCCGAGCGGGAGGCGCGTTCGCCGATCAACCGGTCGATCTCGACGAGAAGGGGCAAGGAGAGCGAGATGGATGTTTTAGCCTTCATATTCCCTCCATACTACCTTCATACTACCCCTTTTCCGATCGGCGAATTCATCCTCTGGGCACCTCGACGGCGGCCAGCACGTCGTTGAGCACGCGGTCGGCGTCGAAGCCCTCCAGCTCGGCCTCGGGCTTGAGCAGGATGCGATGGCGCAGCACCGGCAGCACGGCGCGCTTCACGTCGTCGGGAACCAGGTAGTCGCGATCTTCGAAGGCGGCGAAGGCCTGGGCCACGCGCAGCAGACTGATGGCCGCGCGGGGACTCGCTCCCAGGGCCAGCATGGGCCACTCGCGGGTGCGGCGGGTGAGCGCCAGAATGTAGTCGAAGAGTTCCGCCTCGACGCGAATGGCGCGCATCTCGGCGCGGGCCGCGGCCAGCAGTGCGCCGTCCAGAGGCGCGATCGCCGCGCTCTCCAGCAGGCTAACGCCGCTCATGCCGTGGTGCAGCTCCAACATGCGGCGCTCGTCGGCCTGACTGGGATAGGAGACGCGAATCTTGAGCAGAAAGCGGTCCAGTTGCGCCTCGGGCAGCGGATACGTGCCTTCGAAATCAATCGGATTTTGGGTCGCGAAGACGGTGAACCAATCGGGCAGCGGGCGGCGGGTGCCGTCGCTGGTCACCTGGCGCTCTTCCATGCACTCCAAAAGCGCGGCCTGGGTGCGCGGCGGCATGCGGTTGATCTCGTCTACCAACAAGAGATCGGTGAAGACCGGCCCGGCATGGAAGGTAAACGTGTCCGACCCCGGCTTGAGGATGGTGGTGCCCAGAATGTCGGCCGGCATCAGGTCGGGCGTAGCCTGCACACGCTGGAACCCGAGGCCGAGCAGCCGGCCGACTGACTTCACGATCAGCGTCTTGGCGATTCCCGGTACCCCTTCGAGCAGCGCATGGCCCTGCGCCAGCACGGCCACCAGCACCTCGGCGATGGCCGCCTCCTGCCCGGCAATCACCCGGCCCAGCTCGGTGCGGGCTTGCGTCAGCAACTGCTGAGTGGCGGGCAGAATCGTTTGCACGGCGTTTTCGTCGTTCATTGCACTCTCCTTGAAGTCGTTTCAGCCTCGGCGCTGCGACCCATGCGGGCGGCGGCTTCGAGCAATGTGGTGTGACGGTCGAGCGCCTGCACCAGTGCCAGCGCTTTCTTGGGCGGCAGAAGATCGTCGTTGACGGCCTCGGCGCAGGCTTCCAGATCGGCTTCCAACTCCGGCGAGGCTTGCGGGAAGCGGCGGCGCAGCGTGGCTGCCACCTCCGCCGCGCTCCAGCGCAATCCGTTCTGGCCGCACAATTCGCCCACCTTGCGGCGGAAGCGGTCGTAGGCGATAGCCACCGCCGTGGGCGCCGCGCCCGCCTTGGCGTAGAGCGAGCCCAGCGACTCGACGAACTCCACCGGAGTGGCGCGAGGCGGTTGAGGCAGATCGCGCACCGGCCCGCTGCGGCGGCTGAAGCTGAAGACCAGCAAGAGGCACAGCCCGGCCATTCCGCCCAGCAGCATGAAATAGGCCGGCCCGTGCACATAGGACCAGGCCGAATGCACTTCTCCGTGCAGCGACTCGTCCCAATAGAAGCGATGCCCCGCGCGCTCGCCCAAACTGTTGAGCAAGAGGTCGAGGTTGCCGGCGCGGCTTATCGAACCGTTTTCCAGTGGCGTCGAACTGGCCCACCAAACAACATGGCCGCCGGTCCCGGTAGCGAACTCCACCACCGCCGGCTCACCGGCGCAGTTGTACTCCACCCGCTCGCGGGGGCTGGTGCTGCGCCAATCCGCCGCGGGAACCATCCATACCTCGCCGGAGGAGGCCAGCGGGTCCAGCCCTTGCGGGGTCAGCTTGCAGGCAGCCATCTGCAACTGCTTGGCCGGCCGCGCGCCGGTGGTGGGCAGCAACAGGCCGCCGGTTTTCCCGGTGACTACGATGCGGCCGCCGCGCTGCAAAATTCCATCCACTGCTTTCACAGCTTCAGGTGAAAAGTAGATCGGCTCGGCCAGGATCACCACCGTGTGCTGGTCGGTCTGGCTAACAAGATCGCCCAGCGGCTGCTCCCAGCGTTCCAGAGCATAATGGCTGGACTCCAGCAGCTCATAGGCGGCCAGCGCGCCGTGTTTGCCGCTCAGATAGGTGCTGGGGATGGGATTGTCGTCGTTGTTCTGGTTGCGGGCAAAAAAGCCGGCCAGAACCGCGATCAGCACCACCGCCCCCAGGCAGTAGAGCAGCAGCTTCTTGTCCTGCTTGTCGAGGGAGGCGAAGAATTTCATTCCACCCCCAGAACGACGGCCAGATCGAGGGCGGCCTGAAAGTCGGCGGAGGCGGCGGCACGGCCTCCGTACCAGGTGCGCTCGAAGCTGCGGGTCAGTGCGGTCAGGCTCGACGAACGCGGGTCTTCACTGGGCAGCAGAGCCAGATACTCGCGCGGGGTGCGGGTGCGGTCGGCCGGCCACAAGCGCCGCGACTCCAGCCGCGAGATCGAGGCCCAATAGACAAAATGGATGGCCTCGCGCCACAGCTCGCGGGCGGCCATGGCGCGGGCATCGTTGAGCCACAACTGCCAGTCGCGCGCCGAGGGCGCCAGCGCCGAGGGCTGGGTCTCGGGAACCAGCCGCAGCCGCGCCCGCCGCTCGATGCGCACCAGCAGCCAGACCAGTCCCAGACAGACGCCCCCGATCAGCAGGCCGAGAAGCAGCCAGCCCAGCCAGTGCGCCGCTTCGCCAAAGCCGGTCAGCCGGGAGAAGAAACGATCGAGCCAGTTGCCGAGCTTCTCCAAAAAACGGTCTTTCGCTGAGACCTTGCTGACCCCCTGGAACTCGCGCCGGGCCAGAATTGCTTTGAGGGTTGCCCGCTCGGACGCGTGATTGGCGGCGGCCTGAGGAGCAGCGTCCGCCTGCTGTCCATCCGCGAGCAGCCGTTCGTGAGCCTGGGCCAGCAGTTCATCGAGGTACGGGGCGCGGGGTTTGGGCGGCAAAGCGGGCTTCACATCGAGCACCGGCGCGGCCTTCACCACCACCGTGTTGTTGCCGCCCTCCGGGGTGGTCTTTTCCGGTTTGCCTGCCCGGTCCAGCAGATCGCGCAGCCAGTCGTAGCGAATCTCGCGCGGCTCGGCCGGGGCGTTCAGCCGCAGATGCTCGTCCGGCCCCACGCGATTGGGATCGCAGGCCTCGGCGCTGCGCTCTTTGCGGCAGGCGGCCACCAGGGTATCCAGATCGTCGAGATGCTGGCGATACTCCGCGGCGCTTACCTCGCGCCAATCCGCCGCAGCCGTCACGGTGACGCTCTGCGCCGGGGCGATGCACGCGGCGGCGAGCAAAGCAGTCAGCAACGCCAGCGCCACTGGGCCATAGCGCCGCGTCGTTTGCAATTTCGCTCTGAAGAACGCAGAAATCATTGCTCCCCTACGCTATCAGGAGCGGCGGCTAACTCAAAAGGCGGGTTGGCAACCGGCGAGACGGCTTCGGCAGCCGCAACCGGAGGCGCTTCCAGCCCCGCCTGCCGCATCATCCACTCGATGTCGTAGCCCTCCTTGCGCACCCGCTGGTCGTAGTAGAAGAGCACCAGAAGCATCGAGATCACAGGCGCAAATACCGCTTGTATCAATAGAGCAATGGTGTAATGAAGAGTCTGCGCTGCCGCAATCATAACGCTCATCTGTTGCATGGTCCGCCCGAGTTGATAAAGGAGACGCATAGCTGGAGTCGCGAGCAATCCGATTAAAGATGCAAAGAGCCAGATCGCACCGCAACAAAACCCGATGCGCCATTGTGTCCCACGGCTGAGTGCGACCGATCGCTTGAGAGAGAGCCGTGCTTTCTTGTCTTCGATTACACATACCGCGCTTCCCATCCCAAAGCGCGCTGCCTGCCAAACCAACAAAAACAATGAACCCGTCAATACAGCCAGAAGAAACGCAATCATCCACCAATCGGGATCGGAGCTCTTCCCTGTCAGAACGAGCATGAATCCAAAGGCGAGGAAACCTAAGAAAAAAAGCAGTCCCGGAATCAACAACACGAAGATCGATTGCAATAGGAGTAGCCAGAGGTACCGTCCAAAACGCTTGCGGATTGTCCGATAGATTTCGCCCGTGCTTTGGGGTTCATCTAAATACAGATTGTGAGTCAAACGAGCGAGCGCTGCGTGAAAGACGGAGACCGACATGAAGTGCAACGGGATCAACAACAGTAGTGAAATCAGGTAAAACACACCGCGCTCCGTGTGTGCGGCCCTCCATTGTTGATTGGTAATCTCGCGGACAAGAATAAAAATGGCCGAATAGGTTATGACAATGACCGCAGCGGGAAGGACGGACACTCTCAACACCCGCAGGAAATTGCCGCGGTACAACTGCGCGGTGCGGTCGAGAATCTCGCCCACCGTCATGGGCCGCAGTGATTCGTTCATGGCTGCTCTACGCCCCCGTCAGGTGCGGGCTCGGTGGGAGCGGGGAGCGATGCTTCGGCCATCGGCGGCTCTTCGGTGGACGGCGCAACCGGAGCCGCCAGCCCTGCCTGCTGCATCATCCACTCGATGTCGTAGCCCTCCTTGCGCACCCGCTGGTCGTAATAGAAGAGCACCAGAGCAATCGAGTAAACAGGCGTCAGCAGCGTCTGCACGATGAAGTTCATCAGCACATTGAGAATCTCCGCCACCACAATGGTCGCCACCGAGGACGGCCCGCCATGGGTCAGCGCGGCCATCACAAAGATCACGATCAGGATGGGGATGTAGACCGCCATGGAGAGCACAAAGGAGAGCATCATGATGAGCAGGAACATCACGAAGATGCGCCCACGGGTTCCCTGGCTCAGTGCCGCCGCCCGGCGCAGCGACGGCCACGCGCTCTTGCCTTCCACCACGCAGACGGCGAAGGACATCGCGTACTCCAGGGCGCGCAAGACGATCACTACAGCGGTAGCAATTGCGATGAGAATCAGCACAAAGCCGAGCAGAAATGCTCCTTCACCATCGGAAGGCGCATTTTGGGTTAAAAAATAAAGGACCAGGACTAAGGTTCCGGCAATCGCGCTAGGAATTCCGGCCACGAATATCCCTTGCAGAAAGATCAGCCAGAGATAGCGTCCGAAGCGCGCTGTTACGCTCTTCAACGCCTGCTTGATCTTCGGCTTATCGCCCAGATGGACGCGCGCGGCGGTAAAGGTCAGCGCGCCATTCGAATAGACCGTAGCCGCCAGCAGCAGCGGCAGAGCGATCAGCACCATCGCGATGGCCAACACCCCCACCAGCAGGGGGTTCGGCTGTTGACCCTGCTTGGCCATGACGGCGAATGCCCCAAAAAGACCGCCGAAGACCACAAACACCGCGATCATCCCGCCCATGGGCACGGCCGAGACGCCGGCAAAGAGCCAGAAGTTGCGCCGGTACAACTGCGCGGTGCGGTCGAGAATCTCGCCCAGGGTCAAAGGCCGCATCGGTTCGTTCATAGCGCCTCCGTGCTCCCCTCAGAGACTTCTTCCGCGGCAGGCTCGGGTGACGCGGTGGCCGGCTCAACGCTGGAATCGGGCAACGGCTCCGCGGGCAGCGCGGGCGGCGTCTCCAGTCCCGCGGCCTGCATCATCCACTCGATGTCGAAGCCCTCTTTGCGCACCCGCTGGTCGTAGTAGAAGAGAGTCAGGCCGGTGGCGTAGATGGGTCCGATCAGGGTGTTGGTGACAAAGACGCCAAGTTGCGCCTCGGCCATCCAGCCCAGCGAGGGCGTCTGACCTATGTGCTTGAAGACGAAGATCATGTAGGGCATGTTGAGGAGCATGGCGATCACCAGGCGAATGACGTACACCAGCAGATACAGCACAAACATGCGCCCGCGGGAGTCCTTGCTGAGATGAACGCTGCGCTTGAGCGCCTGCCCGGCGGTCAGGTTCTCGACCACACTGGCGGGGATGGCCAGCGAGTAGCGCAGAAACATCAACACACCGTAAATCGTCGCTCCAATCATCAGCGGCGCCAGAATCAAGATGCCGATCAAAAAGGGGAGCACCTTGGCGGGATCGGGCGGTGGGCCGTTGGGCACTACGCCGGGATGGGCCAGAAAGCCGCTGGGAAGCATGGAGAAGACGATGGCATAAAACGCGATATAGAGCACGGCCAGCGGCGACCAGGCGCGCAGAAAGGTGAGGAACATCAGCCAGATATAACGGCCCATGCGGGGCACAATGCTCTGCCAGGCGCCGCGGATGGTCGCCGTCTCGCCCAGATAGACCCAGGCTACGGCGCGATTGTTGGCTGCTACCGCAAGTCCGGCCAGCACCATGATGGCCAGTATTTCCACCACCGAGGTAACCCCCACGTATCCTAACCTGTGCCCATCCAGGTTGGGAAAGCCCAGCAGATGCAGCGTTCCGAGGCTGGCCAGCTCGACCAGCAGCATGGCTCCGGAAAAAATGGCGGCGATGCCGGCAAAGAGCAGGAAATGATTGCGATAGAGTTCGGCGGTCCGGTCCAGGATCTCGCCAAGAGTGAGAGGGCGAAGCTGCGTCGTCATGGATGCTCCTCGTGGGTGTGGCGCTGCCTGTACGCTTGCCTCCCGCACCATACAACCACCTGGAAGCAGACGGCGCCTGGCCCGCCAAGATCGAAACAAACTATGGAAGTTATTCCGCATCGCGTCCGAGAGGCCGCGATCGCTTGCAGGGATAGTAGCACAGGCCGCCCCTCCGCGGCCTCTGCCGAGCGATCTGCCAAGCGCTCCCAAATAGCGAAAGAGGATGACCAGCGGAACACACGCTCAATTCTTGAGAAAAACCGAACCCTCCGCAACGAAAAGCCGCTCCTTCAACTTCGCAGCGCTCCTCTCAGTGACGGTTTTATTTGGAAACGTAGATTGCGGCAAGGCATCCTATCCGGTTTGCACTTCGATGTACAAGGGAACCATCGACCCACACCCGTTCAGCGCATTAATCTACTCAGATGAAGCTTCTTACAGCCTTTCTTCTCTTTGTCTCCGTGGCCGCTGCCGCCTTGGCTGCCAAGCCCGCGCCTCCGGCCAGCCCTTGGGTGGGCAGTTGGGCCGCCGCGCAACAGATTCCCGAGCCCTATAACGCGCTTCCACCGCAGGAGATGAAAGACGCCACGCTGCGCCAGATCGTTCATCTCTCGGTGGGCGGACCGGTGCTGCGAGTGCATCTGTCCAATGTTTTTGGGACGCAGCCGCTGCATCTGACCGCGGCGCACGTGGCCCGTCCGCTCACGGCGACCGGGGCGGCCATCGACCCCGCCAGCGACATGGCGCTGAGCTTCAGCGGCCAGGCGGATGTCATCATCCCCGCAGGCGCAGAGTACCTCAGCGATCCGCTCGACTACCCGGTGGCGGCGCTCAGCGATCTGGCCATCAGCATCCACTATGAACAGGCGCCCGCGCAGCAGACCGGCCATCCCGGCTCCCGCGCTACCTCTTACCTCGCGCCCGGCGCACCGGTCTCCGCGGCCGATCTGCCCGATGCGCGCAAGGTCGATCATTGGTATCAACTGGCCGGGGTCGATGTGCAACCTGCCGCGAAGAGCGGCAGCGCCGTGGTTGCGCTGGGCGACTCCATCACCGACGGCCACGGCGCCACCACCAACGGCAACGATCGCTGGACCGATGTACTGGCCCGCCGTTTGCAAGCCGACCCCAAGCGGCGTGCGACGGGCGTGCTCAACCAGGGGATCGGCGGCAATCACCTGCTGACCGACGGCCTGGGGCCCAATGTACTGGCCCGCTTCGATCGTGACGTTTTGGCGCAAACCGGCGTCCGCACGGTGATTCTGCTGGAGGGGGTCAACGACCTGGGCGGCCTGACCATCAAGAGCGAGCCGCGCGCCGCCGAGCAGGAGGCCTTTGTCCAACGCATTCTGGCCGCCTACGAGCAGATCGTCGCCCGCGCTCACGCTCACAACTTGCGCGTCGTGGGCGCCACCATCCTGCCCTACACGGATTCGGGATACTACCATCCCCCCGCCAGCAACGAGGCCGACCGCCAGGCCATCAACCAGTGGATTCGCACTCCCGGACACTTCGACGCGGTGGTGGACTTCGACCAGCTTCTGCGCGACCCCGCTCGCCCCGATCACCTGCTTCCGGCCTACGACTGCGGCGACCACCTGCACCCCAACCCCGCCGGTTACAAGGCGATGGGCGAAGCGATTCCGCTAGCGGTGCTGGCGCCGTAGCCGAACGCCGAATTTTCAAGGGCTCCGAACCCGCTCGGGAGTTTGTAACCGCTCGCTTCGATCGAAGATCTCCAAAGAATTATGACCAGAACGACTATAATTCTGGTTGGAATTCCAAGGAGGCTTGGATGGCTCTCTGGCAAGTGCAGGAAGCAAAGACGCGATTGAGCGAAGTGATTGAAGAGGCGCAGAGCAAGGGGCCGCAGATCATCACCCGCCATGGTTCGGAGCGGGCGGTGGTGCTCTCCATGGGCGACTACCGGGCGCTCACCGCGCGCCAACCCGACCTCAAGGCCTACCTCTTGGGCGGGCCCAAGGTGGACAGTTTTGAGATCGAAACCGACACCGATACCGGCCGGGAGGTCGCGTTGTGAGCGGGCGTCAATACCTGCTCGACACCAACCTGTTGAGCGAGACGCGCAGAAAAAAGGTTGACGCCGGGGTGATCGAATTTTTGCAAGACGCGGATTCTTCGGCGCTCTACATCAGCGTTCTGACCTTAGGCGAATTGCGCAAGGGTGTCGCCAAGAAGCAGCGCGAAGACCCCAGCGCAGCCCGAAGCCTGACAGCCTGGGTCGAAGGACTTGAGCTTGGCTTCTCCGACCGCATTCTGGGCGTCGATGCGGCCACGGCTCGATTATGGGGCGAGTGGTCCGGCGAGCGGCCCAGGCCCGTGGTCGATACCATGCTGGCCGCCACCGCCGTGCAGCATAAGCTGATCTTTGTCACCCGCAATACCCGCGATGTGCGCGGGCTGCCGATGAAAATACTGAATCCGTGGAAAGAATAAAACGACAGGGCTTCATTGAAGGGGCATCAACTGGCCAAGGCTTCCACCACTGCCTCTGGACGGCGCGCAATCACAGTCAAATAGGCCCGCGCGGCGCGGTCAGGACGCCGCCTTCCCTGTTCCCAGTCCTGCAAAGCGCGGGGATCGAGGGCGAACCGCCGCGCAAACTCCGCCCGGCTCAGCCCCGTGCTGGTGCGCACCGCCCGCACATCCACATCGAGCGGGAGCGGGAAGTGATGCACCGCCGCCGGCTGGGCTTTTCCTTCGGCAATCTCGGCAGCTTCGCGCAGGGCCTCAAGCAACTCTTCTGTTACGTCCTTCCGCTTCATGATTTGCTCCTCCGCGTCTTTGCGACCGCTTTGATTCTGGCTGCAAACGCTGCGAACTCCTTCTGTTGCTTTGGGTCTGGATTAGCCTGCTCGTTCTTGCCGTAGAGCAAGAGCGCATAGAGGGGATTTTCTTCGTCGTAGAAGTAGTAAATCACCCGTACCCCGCCAGATTTGCCCCGTCCATTCGCCCCAAAGCGCAGCTTGCGCACACCACCAGTCGCCGGAATCTCATCGCCCGACTCCGGATGCAACGCGAGATAAAACAGCAACTCCTCGTGTTCTTCCGCAGTGAGCAATTTCTCCGCTCTGCGTGCGAAGGCGCTGGTCTCGACGATCGTCAGCATGGCTATGCTCACGAGATGAGTATGCGGCAATGCCGCACACTCGTCAAGGCTGAGGATTGATTCTCTTTGATGAAACAGATCGGTTCAGAGGCCGAAAATGGCTAGAAGCTCGCTCCCACCGGTAGAATCTCTTCCACATCCACCAGCGGGGTGGGGTAGTTGCCGGTATAGCAGGCGGTGCAGTAGCCGGTGTTTTGCGGGCCGCGGCAGCACTCCAGCAGGCCGTCCAGCGAAAGGTACGACAGCGAATCGGCCTCGATGAAGCGGCGAATCTCTTCGACCGAGTTATTGGCGGCGATCAGGTCGCGCTTGCTGGGCGTATCCACGCCGTAAAAGCAGGGCGAGATGGTGGGCGGGCAACTGATGCGCAGATGCACTTCTTTGGCGCCGGCGCCGCGCACCATGCGCACGATCTTTCTCGACGTGGTGCCGCGAATGATCGAGTCGTCGATCAGCACCACCCGTTTGCCCTCGAGCAAATTGCGCACCGGGTTCAGCTTGAGGCGCACGCCGAAGTCGCGCACACGCTGTTCCGGCTCGATGAAGGTGCGGCCCACATAGTGGTTGCGGATCAGGCCGAAGCGGAAGGGAATACCCGCCTCCTCCGCGTAGCCCAGCGCTGCGGTCACTCCCGAGTCGGGAACCGGCACGATGACATCGGCGGGCACGAAGGACTCACGCGCCAGTTGCCGGCCCATCTGGTCGCGGCTCTCCTGCACCCATTGGCCGAAGATGCGGCTGTCGGGGCGGGCAAAGTAGACATGCTCAAAGACGCAGCTCGATTGCGGCGCGCCGCTGGAGTACTGGCGGCTGGTGACGCCGTCTTCGCTGACCATCACCAGTTCGCCGGGCAGCACATCGCGCTCGTAGGTCGCGCGCAGCAGGTCGAAGGCGCAGGTCTCGGAGGCGAAGACAATGGTGTCTGGCCCGCCGGGATTCTTGATCCGTCCCATCGAGAGCGGGCGGAAGCCGCGCGGATCGCGGGCGGCGAAGATCTTGTCCCGCGTCATCATCACAATCGAGAAGGCGCCGTCCACCTGGCGCAGCGAATCGGCGATGGCGTCGACCAGCGTGCCGGCCTGGGAGTGCGCGATCAACTGCACAATGATTTCGGAGTCCGAGGTGGTCTGAAAATACGCGCCGCCACGCTCCAGCCGCGCCCGCACGTTGCCCAGGTTCACCAGGTTGCCGTTGTGGGCAATGGCGATCAGCCCCTTGACCGAGTCCACGCGGATGGGCTGGGCGTTGAGCAGCGCCGAGTCGCCGGTGGTCGAATAGCGGGTGTGGCCGATAGCCATCGAGCCGGGCAGCTTGGCCAGCACGTCGTCGGTGAAGATCTCCGAGACCAACCCCATGCCCTTGATGTTGGCCAGATGCAGACCGTCGGCCGTGGCAATGCCCGCCGACTCCTGGCCGCGATGCTGCAACGCGTAGAGGCCCAGATAAGCCTGCCGCGCCGCGTCGGGATGGCCATAAATGGCCATCACTCCGCACTCCTCGCGCAGCTTTGGGTCTTCTCCCGCTAAATCAAACGCAGATCCTTCGCTGCGCTCAGGATGACAATCGTTTTGCGTGAATCGGGATTGATCGGAAAGATCGGCGACGCCCCGAACTCCCTGGAAGAGCCGCCGGGTCATGCGAGAACCTCGTCGTGCAAAGTAGCCTCGAGGGCCGAGGCCCAGGGCTTGCGCAGACTGGCCAGCGCGGCGGAGATGAAGGGCTCACCGTCGACCGAAATCTCCAGCCGGTCGCCGCCGGTGGCGCCGATGCGCGCGGCCATGAAGTTGAATTCACCCGCCAGATTCAGGATCGTGGAGAGATTGCTGGGATGGGTCGTGACCAGCATCGTCGAGGAGGGTTCGGCAAAGAGGCCGAAGAGGGGATGCACCATGAGCGAGGGCTCTTGCGCGACGGTTGCGCCGATTCCATTCGTGAATCCGGCTTGCGCCAGCGCTACAGCGATGCCGCCATCGGAGATGTCCCGCGCGGAACGCAGCAATTTGCGCTCAGCCAAGGCGACAAGCAAGGTGTGCAGATCGGCTTCGGCATCCAGATCGAGGGAGGGTGGCGTGCCCCAAAGTCCGCCCAATACCACCTTGGCGAATTCGGAGCTGCCAAAAGCGGCAACTTCCATCGAGGGAGTTTCCGTGGTGTCTCCAGCGGCGTCCTCAACCGTGTCGGGAAGCGGCGATGGTATGGGAAAAGGCGGAGGCAGCGTCAAAGGAAGCATGACATAGGGGCTCATCGCCAAAGGTTCAAAGGGAACCTTAAGCTGCGGATTGGGCGCTTCGCCGCGGGGAATCGGCCAGAGCAGCAGAATCGCGTCGCCCGCCTTCTGGAAATCCGCCGGTACTGCCTTGGTGACATCGTCCATGATGCCCACGATGCCCAGCACCGGAGTGGGATAGATGCCCACGCCCTTGGTCTCGTTGTAGAGCGAGACGTTGCCGCCGGTGATCGGTGTGCCCAGAGCGATGCAGGCCTCGCCGATGCCGTCAATGGCGGCGGAAAGCTGGGCCATGATCTCCGGCTTCTCGGGGTTGCCAAAATTCAAACAATTGGTCGCGGCCACCGGCTTGGCGCCCGAGGCGGCGACCTTGCGGGCGGCCTCGGCTACGGCATGCATCGCGCCCAGCTTGGGATCGAGCCAGGCCCAGCGGCCATTGCCGTCCAGCGCCATGGCCAGGCCGCGTTCGTGGCCCTTGGTCCCGGTGCCCTTGATGCGCATCACCCCGGCTTCGCCGCCGGGCCCGATGACGGTGTTGGTCTGCACCATGGTGTCGTACTGCTCATGCACCCAGCGCTTCGAGCAAACATTGGAACTGGCCAGCAGCAGCCTGAGGTCGGCGTTGAAGTCGCGGTCTTCGCTCAGTTTGTCCTGAATCTCTTCCGAGGGCAGCAACTCGACCGGCGCCTTCCACGTGCCCACCGGGCGGTGGTAGAGCGGGGCGTCGTCGGTGAGCGACTGGTTGGGAATGTCGGCCACCAGCACGCCGTGGTGGCGAATGCGCAAGCGCGGCTCCGGCTTCACGGTGCCGACGATGACGCCGTCCAGGCCCCACTTCTCGAAGACGCGCAGAACCTCGTCTTCGCGGCCTTTTTCGGCCACCAGCAACATGCGCTCCTGGCTCTCGGAAAGCATGATCTCGTAGGCCGTCATCCCCGTCTCGCGCTGCGGAACCAGGTCCAGCTCGACATCCAGGCCGACGCCGCCGCGGGCGCCCATCTCGCAGGTCGAGCAGGTCAGCCCCGCTGCGCCCATATCCTGAATGCCCACGATGGCCCCGGTCTTCATTGCTTCCAGACAGGCCTCCAGCAGCAGCTTCTCCATGAAGGGGTCGCCGCACTGCACATTGGGCCGCTTGGCCTCGGTGCCCTCGTGGAACTCTTCGCTGGCCATGGTGGCGCCGTGGATGCCGTCGCGGCCCGTCTTGGCGCCGACGTAGATCACCGGATTGCCCTCGCCGGCAGCCTTGCCATAGAAGATCTCGTCCTTGCGCACCATGCCCAGGGCAAAGGCATTGACCAGGGGATTGCCGTTGTAGCACTCCTCGAACTTGGTCTCGCCGCCCAGGTTGGGCACGCCGAAGCAGTTGCCGTAGGCGGCGATGCCGCTGACCACGCCCTCGACCACGGAGTGATTGCGGGCTACCAGCGCCTGAGCTTCCACGTCCTCGGCGTCCTGGTGCGAGATCGGCCCAAAGCGCAGCGAATCCATCACCGCCAGCGGCCGCGCGCCCATGGTGAAGATGTCGCGCAGAATCCCCCCCACGCCCGTCGCCGCGCCCTGAAAGGGCTCGATGTAGCTGGGATGGTTGTGGGATTCGATCTTGAAGGCGCACGCCCAGCCCTCGCCCACGTCGATGATGCCGGCGTTTTCGCCCGGCCCCTGCACGACGAGATCGCTCTTGGTGGGCAGCCGCTTCAGATGCACTCGGCTGGATTTGTAGGAGCAGTGTTCGCTCCACATCACGCTGTAAATGCCCAGTTCGGTGAGCGAGGGGACGCGCCCCAGGGCCGCGGCGATGCGGCTGTACTCATCCGGAGTGATGCTATGCTGGGCCAGCAACTCCGGGGTTACCGATACCGGCTCGGGAACTAGTGCAGAGGAGACATTGGTCATCACGATTGCCTCCATTGTCGCATGGGATTCATCTTCTCAGCTTGCCAGAAGTGCGAGGAAAATGGACGAGTTCCATAAAGGCTGTGTTTTCAGTGCAACTCACGCGCACTGACGGGGAGCCGCGCAACCGCTTGCCGGCGTATCGAGGCGCTTGGGCGGGGCGCTCCAGCAAGCCTCTGGCGCAGCCTGTTGGGCTTGTGCGATACTCGAAAAGTAGCTCCCACCCCATGCCGGGATGGCGGAACTGGCAGACGCAGCGGACTCAAAACCCGCCGACCTTACGGTCATGGGGGTTCAATTCCCCCTCCCGGCACCATCGAATCAGACTCCCATCCTTTGCCGAATCGCACTTTCTGTTGCGCTGTTTTTCTCTATACCAATGAAAAATAAATACCTTCATCGAGATCGCTCCGTGCAATCCCCTCCATTCTTTCAGGCATAAACGGCTCGATGAGACTGACTCCCCATCTGAATCTGTAGAGGGTTCCGGATGTGTGTCTCAGTTCAAGTCCTGCGGGGTTTACGCGGAGTGCGTGGATGCGTACTGGAAGGCCTCGCGATGCTGGTGTTTCACGGCATACATGGCGGTGTCGGCGATGCGCAGCAGGCTGTCGCGGGTGGCGCCGTCCAGCGGATACAGGGAGATGCCGATGCTGGCCGAACCGCTCAGAATCGCATTCTCGGCGACGAAGGGCTCGTCGAAGCAGCGCTCCAGGCGCAGGGCGATCTCTTCGATGTCGGCGCGATTCTGCACCTCGGTCACCAGAATGGCGAATTCGTCGCCGCCCAGGCGGGCCAGCAGGTCGTGCGAGCGCAACTGATGCTTCATGCGCCGGGTCACTTCCTGCAGATAGAGATCGCCGACGTGGTGGCCGTAGTGGTCGTTGATCTCCTTGAAGCGGTCGAGATCGATATAGATCAGGCCAAAGGGGCGGGCATCGCGGTGCGACGCTTCCAGCAGGGCGTCGAGGTGGCGGCTCAGCGAGAAGCGGTTATGGACGTCGGTAAGCATATCGAAGTCGGAGCGATGACGCAGGTCGGAGTAGATGCGCCGCGTTTCAATGGCCAGCACCGCCAGCCGCGCTCCGTTGACCAGGGCTTCGGCTTCGTGCTCGGAGGGCGTCGAGGCGGGGTCGAGCCCCGCGACCAGGGTTCCCAGCGCCGGACCATCGTGGGAGGCGATGGTCTCGCGCAGCAGGCGCAATGTGTGCTCGTTGGGGGGAATGCTCCCCGAACGGATTCCGTTGGCCAGCAGGCACCAGCAGGGCGCGCCGTTGAGATCGAAGCAGACCAATTCGGCGATTTCGGCGAGAATCTCGCCCAGCGGACGGTCGCCGTTAATGTCTTCGAGAATGCGGCTGCGCCGCTGTTCGAGTTGAGCCATGCGCCGCTCCAGGGCGGCTTCGGTCTCGATCTTGGCGGCAATCACGCCGGTCTGCAGGCGCACCTTGCGGCGCAGACTCCAGCCCCACAGAAAGGAGAAGAGAAAAAGGCTCGAGGTGATGCCCAGCACCGAGGCCAGGTTCTTCACATTCCACCAGGGCGGCTGCGCCAGCATATCGATGTCGGCAAAGGAGCGCAGCAGGATGTTGAAGGGCACCTCTTCGCCGGTGCTCACCATATTGGATTCGATCATGGAGCAGATACCGGTGACACGAATGCTGGACCCCGGCGGGACCCGCAACATGGGCGGAAGCTCCTCGCCGCCGAAGGGGTGATGGTAGATGGCGGTGAAGAGGCGATTGTCGGCCACCACCACGAACTCGTCCTGCGTAGCCGCCCGCACCGACGTCACCAATTGGCCTTCGATGGAGACCAGATCGTTTTGATGGCCTACGGGAGAGTTGTTGCTCCAATAGGCCAACTGGCGGGAGGTGGTAGCCAACGGGGTGACGGGCGCGTGGATGCCGGTGTTTTTGACTTCGCCGTCGGAAAGGGTCAGCAGGCGATCGATGGCATAGGGAAACCCGGTAACGTCGACAACATCGCCGATGCGCAGCGGCTCGCGGGTATGGGTTGTAATCCACAGGCTCTTGGCGCCGTCTTGCAGCACCAGAGCGGTCCCTGGCCGATAGTAGGTGATGGTTCCCCGCACCCGCACCCGCGGCGTAAGATCCTGCATGAAATAAAGCGAGAGCACGCGGTCCATGGGGGTGAAGGGGATGGACCAGGGGTTGCTGCCGGCCGGGTTCAAAACCTTGATGTAGTCAACGCTGGGCACATAGATCAGGATTCCGGTCTGCTGCATCTTGGCGTCGAAGCGGCCGGCGGCGGCGCCGGTGATCTCGATCTCCGCGTCCATCAGATATTGCAGCGCACCGGTATCCGGGGCGTCGAGCTCCGCCTCGAAGTGGCCGCCATTGGCGAGAAGCTGCACAATCGCGCTGCGCGTATGGTTGTACACGATGGGGTCCACGGCGCGAACTTTGGCGCGCACCGTCACCATCATCGAATCGTGCTTGGCGCGAATCAACTCGCCGAAGTCGGTGCGGATGGGCGTAGGAGGCGGGCCGTGCCGCAAGACGGTGACAGCGCTGGCCGTCACATTCGGCTTGAAGCTGTTATGCGTAGTCCCCTGAATCAGGACGCGGTCGCCGGGATGCAGATTGACTGCGTTCTGGGGTGGATGGACGAAGATGCCCAGATCGCCATCCTGCACGAAGAGCAGGTGCTGGTAGCCGCGGAAGTATCCCACCGTGGCCTCGAAAGTGACGGGAAGAGCGTGGCTGGCCTGTTCATTGTCCAGGGCATGGATGGCAACCAGGGAGTTGAGTGGGGACGGAGCATTGGACCAGGCCGCGGGGGCGCAGACGAAGATCAAAAAAAGAGAGGGAATCAGCTTGGTCGATAACCTGATCGTTCGTCGAACATGGTGAGGCAAGTCCATACAAACTTTATCGGCAGACCGGCGGCTAAGAATAACGGATTCACGCGCGAACGATCCCACCTTTGGGGGATAAAAAGTAACTTTTCCGGCCCCCCGGCCTTCGGCTGAGGCAGAGGATTGGGGAAATGTTCGGGGACGCGGAGGGAATCTTTGCGCCTTTGCCGTGGAGCCATAGAATAGAAAACGATGGAGATCTTCAAGGAGTTCACGATCGAGGCGGCGCATTGGCTTCCTAATGTTCCGGCGGGGCACAAGTGCGGCCGGCTGCACGGGCACAGCTTCCGGTTGCAGCTCTGGGTCAGTGGCCCGGTCGATCCGGAACTGGGCTGGGTGATGGACTTTGCCGACCTCAAAGCCGCCTTCAAGACCGTCGAAGACCGCATCGACCACCGCTGCCTGAACGAGGTTTCAGGGCTGGAAAACCCCACCAGCGAGAACCTGGCCCGCTGGCTCTTTCGCGAACTGCGCCCGGCGCTGCCGCTTTTGAGCAAGGTGGTTGTAAAAGAGACCTGCACCAGCGGCTGCGTCTACAGCGGCGCGTGAGACTTCGCCGGTTCGCACCGAATCGCCTTTTTTGGCATGGAACCGCAGAAAGACGGCTGAACTCGCGTGCTCCCTCCCGGCATGTGGCCGGCATCCTCGAATACCCATCCTGGGAACAGGACCGCTAAGATGTATCCCCTCCCCGGCCGGGTGAGTAACGATTGTGGACCGGGAGGTCCACAATACAGCCGGCCAGGAGGCCGGCGCTACAACTCCTCTCCCCCAGCGCTAGAATTTCCTCTCCCGTGGATCACGCAGCCACGGCACTAGCGGCCGCCCACGTGGCGCACAGCGCGGCGTTCAATGCCCCTGCGATGAATCCGCCAGGCCCCCCAAAGGCTGGTAAACATGCGCGCATGACAGGTGCGGCAACGAACGGGAAATTGACCGCGAAGCAGGAAAAGCGCGTCGGCTTTACGCAGTCGCGAGATGCGAAAATCCATCTGGCCACAATGAAAGCACTTCATGCCTCGCTCCGAAAAATGGGAATCTTTTCTATCGCGGCGCTGGGGTGGGTCGTCCGCTCTTTAGTTAGATGCAGAAATCGCGGAGGCGTTCAAAACAACCCGGTAAAAAGTGCGGGCAGCTGGGGGGCTGCGAGCTTCAGGAGGGAAAAAGCAACTCGACCGGCGGCGGCACCGCGGCCAGCCGGGAGCGGCGGCGTGTAGGCTGCGGATCGGGCGCGGCCAACAGGTTGGCAATCTCTCGCAGTTCGGCCCGGGCGTGGGCCACGACAGCCGCCACCGCGTCCCTCTGCTGGCTTTGCTCGATCACATTCGGCGCAGCCGCTTCGGTCTCCGCCAGCGGCAGGCGGAACTGCGGCTCGCGGCGGCGATGCGCCTGCTCCAGAAACTGCCGCGCGCCGCTGATGGTAAAGCCCTCGCCGTGCAACAGGCGTTTGATCTCCAGCGCCATCTCCACATCGCGCCGGCGATAGAGCCGCTGCCCCGATCCGCTCTTGTTGGGCTTGAGTTGCGGAAACTGCGTCTCCCAGAAGCGCAGCACATAGCTCTCGACGCCGCACAGCCGCGCCACGTCCCCGATCCTGAAGTAAAGCCGGTCGGGGATGGTGGGCGAATCGTCCGAATGCATGCGTGCCAGTTGAGGAGACATGGTCAATGGGAGCAGAGAACGAAACTCTACTCATCCCGCAGTATAGGCCACAAATTGCACAATTTGTGAAGCATTTTTTCTTAGACCGCAGCATTTTCCCGCTTTATTCGCGTTGAGGCGGATGAAACGCTCCTCAAACTGACGCGGCGGCAGTGAGAACGCCTGCATTGCCGCAGATTCTCAGGCAAACTCCACCTGAATGCCGGAAGGGACGGGAATCTTCGCCAGGGAATTATGCCACTCTGAGCGGTCGGGGAAGGCCGGTCTTCGGTCAGCGCAAAAGACCGGCACAGAACGTCTGCGCCGGTCCGGTATGGCGATGAACGGGCTGCGGAATTATCCGTTGTACCAGTTGGGCACGATGATTCTCTGCCCGTCGGGCGGGACGAGATGGGCATAATCGGCACCAAGCCGGTTCTGGAATTTTCCGGCAGGGTTTTGCGTCCATGCATTGGAGAGGGATACGTGAATGCCTTCCCTGAGGCAGAAGCTGATGAACGCCTTGAAATCGAGGATGTTTTCGATACCGATATGGTTGCCGGCCGGGGTCATGGCCAGAACCGGCAGGTCCACATCGTCCAGGTAGGGCCGGGCCGCCTCGTCGCTGTGCCAGAGAACATGCCTGCCCACGATGGAATTGATGAGCTGGCAAATGAAATAAATCCGCGGCGTGATGTTGCCCAGTTTTGTGCCTTGGCCGCCCACGGTGAAGTTCCGTTCCAAGTGGTCGACATTGTCTCTTTCGTCCTGGCCCACCGAGCCTTTGACGGTGCCCAGAGGGCGATGGTCGTCCCCATACGGGTTGGGGTTGTACTGGCCGGAAAAGGGCCAAACAGCAAAGAGATCGTAGTCGCCGGTGATGGCGTTCTTGTAATTCTCGCCGGGAAACTGTCGATAATCCGGCGGATTGGTCATGGCCAGCATGGGCTCGTAGGAAGGCCCCCACTTGGGGTGATAGTAGACCACGGTAGAGCCCTTTTCTTGCATCCACTTCTGCCCAATGCGGGTGTTATCGAAGTACACGCCCCAAAGGGCGGGATTGGCGAGATCGCGAATCAGGCTGTAGTAGAACTTCACCCCGCTGGGATGACTCGCCATCCCGTCCATGCGGCCGCCTTTGGCCACCGGGCTTATGATCCCCTGCCCGGTCAGCCAGGCCACACGCTGGTCGGAAATCTTGAGCGGCGTCGAGGAAGCCTTCCAGCCCTGGCCCTCGTGGTCCAAATTGAGCGCTTCGTCGTGTTTTTCGCGGTTGAACTTGGCTTTCCCCATGCCGTACTTGTTCAAACGGGGATCGCGCATCACGAAGCCGGCCATCGGACCCCAATCGCAGGACTTGCCATGGATGCGATAACCCTTGGTGTCATACCCCTCCGCCAACGGGCCGTTGCAGGTTGGGCCGGTAGCGCGAACCATGATGACACACTTCTGGCCGGTTGAAGCGGTCAGAAACGCGCGCAGATGTTCCATCGGCATACCGATCGTATCTCTAAGAAATACGAGATCGTTGAATCTCATCCTGGGACCTCTCTGAGGGCGGGCTGTGACATCTCTGCCGCCACGGAAACGCTGCACTCGGGCCGGCGGAAAGGGGCAGCTTCCGCACTCGATTGCGGCTGACGGAAGTATACCCACAAAGTCAAGCCTATGGAATTCCCATCCTCAAGGACTCGCGCCTCTCCCGGAGGGCAGCGCTGCAAACTAGCCTTTGGGATTTGGGTACAGATCCGGCGGGGGACGATTGTGGCAGCTTCCATTTACTCCTCGACGATAGCCAGATCCCACGGCCCCAGCGCGAGCACCGCGTTTTTGTTTACAGGCTTGCCGTCAAGCAGATTGATTCCAGCGGCATACGCATAGGGGACGTTGACCGCGACGCCGGAGTAGTTGAAGTAGTAATGCAACCGCTTGCCCAGCCGGTTGACGCCGTGATTTACGTGCACCGCGGCGGGCAATTGCTGGTCGGCTCCGGTAAGGCCCAGCTTTTCCAACTCCGCCTTCAGTACCGCCGTCTGCATGGGGTCGCTGAGATAGGTTCCTTCGTAGACCAGGCGGCCCGCGCCGAACTGGTTTTCGGTGACGGCGGGCCAGCGGCCAAAGAAGGGATGATCGTAGAAGGCCAGCGGCTGGGCGTGCTCAAGTTGCAGGAACTCCGCCCAGTACTGCACCTTGTTCTCGGCGCCCACGTGGAAGGGATCGCCTTTGAGGGCCAGTGGGTGCTCCAGGCTGGAGAACTCCTGGTAGTTTGCACCCACCGCTTGGCGCAGCGGTCCGGGAGCGCGCACAGCCCGCACCGCCGTGTTCTCGTCGGCAAAGCCGCTCTTGAAGGTCATTACCACGTGGCCGCCGTGGTTCACGTAATCGGAGATGCGCTGCAGCAGCGCGTCGTCGGCCACATAAAGCGCAGGAACGATCAGCAGCTTGTACGCCGAAAAATCCGCCGCCTCGGGAAAGACGAAATCCGCGCCGATGTTCAGATCGTAGAGCGATTTGTGCATCTGCTGCACCACGCTGACGTAGCCATCGGGCTCGTGGGTCCAACTGCGGGCCGGTACGCCGCCGCCATAGGGCATATCGTGGATGGCGTTGGCCGCGTCGCGGCTCCAGAGAATCGCCACGTCGCTGTGCTGCTTGAGGCCGACGAGGTGCGGGCCGATCTTCTCCAGCTCGTGGGCCGTGCGGCTGACCTCGGCGTAGGCCCGGTTGGGCTCCAGATCGTGCGAGAGAACGCCCTTCCAGTAGGTTTCTTGATTGGCGGGAATCGAGGCCCAGTGCCAGTACTCGACCATGTTCGCGCCGTTAGCCAGGTAGGTGTAAACATCCTCGCGCATCTGCCCGTCATAGGGCGGAAACATGCTGCCCGGCGTCCAGCCGATGGTCTGGGCGTTGGTCTCGGTCACCAGAAAATTCGTGTGCTTGAGCGAGCGGGAGAAGTCGCATTGCAAGGCCTGATAAGAGCCGTCGTAGGCGTCCTGGGTTCCGTGGTAGACGTTGTTGGCCACCACGTCCAGGTCCTGGGCAATCGCCTCTTCGTTGACGTCGCGCTTCATCATGCTGCCGTAGTCTGTGGTGACGAACTGGCGGGGGCTGGCCTGTTCGCGCACCAAACCCGCCTGCCAGTGCAGAAAGTCGGTCACGCGCATCTGGCTCCAGCGGGTCCACTCCAGCTTGTAGCCGGTGCTTTGCGCGCCGTCGCGGGTGGGCAGATCTTCCCAGGTGTGCAGGTTCTGGCCCCAGTAGTTGAGAAACCAGGCCTTGGAGAGCGCCTCCGGGGTGCCGAATTTCTTCTCCAGATAGTGCTGAAAGCCGATGAAGACGTCGGGATTGGCGGCATCGTAGCTGGCGGTCTCGTTGTCGAGCTGCCAGCCGATGACGGTGGGGTTGTCCTTGTAGTGAGCCACGATGTGCCGGATCAGCCGCTCGGCATAAAAACGATAGGCGGGCGAGTCGGTGTCCATGTTCTGCCGATAGCCATAGGTGCCAGGCATGGCCTTGCCGCCGAACATGCCGCCGGGAGTGCGCTCGGCCAGCATCTCCGGGTGCTGGTGGGCCATCCATGCGGGAATGGAATAGGTGGGCGTACCCAGGATCACCTTGATGCCGGCCTTGCCCATGGCGTCGACGATGTGGTCCATCCAGGCGTACTCGAAGCGGCCGTCCACGGGCTCCCACAGGCTCCATGTAGACTCGCCCATGCGCACCACGTTCAGCCCGGCGGCCTTCATCAGGGCGACATCCTGGGTGAGGCGAGCATCCTGGTCGCCGGGCATGTACTCGTTGTAGTAGGCCGCGCCGTAGAGGACGGTGGGGAACTCCAGCGCCTTGGCTGCTGGGCTTTGCATCGGGGTCTGGGCCAGCGCCGCGCCGGCGGTGAAGAATGCGATCGCCCAAACCAGCAAACGTTTGCTGAGACTGCCCATATCTTTCCTCACGCGCGGCCCGGCCGCTAAAGATTCGACTGTCCATGAAAGCACCTTCAAGCGAAGGTGAGCAAGACGACCTCGGGCCGTGTGCCTACCCGCATCGGCGGACCCCAACTGCCGCAGCCCGTCGAGGTGTAGACCTGCAAGGCGCCAAAGCGCTGCAATCCGCTGGTGAAGCGGCCAAAGGCGCGGCGGGTGAACCAGGTGAAAGGGAAGAGCTGGCCGCCGTGGGTGTGCCCGCTCAGTTGCAGACTGACTCCGCAACTCTCCACAATGGGCAGGCGGTTGGGCACGTGGTTGAGCAGGATGCTGGCCGCGCCATCGTTGAGCCGCAGACCCTCCAGAAAGACGCGCATCTGCAAGGGGTGGGTGGATTCGCCGTAGGTCACGCCCACGATCTGCAAGCCTTCCAAGATCTCCCGCTCATTGTGCAGCACGTGAAAGCCGGCGCGCAGCAGTGGGGCGCTGAAGTGCTCCTCGCCGCCGAACTCGTCGTGATTGCCGGCTGCAAAATAAATGCCAAGGGGCGGATGCAAGGCCTTCAGCGGTTCAATCAGGTGGTCGGGATCGGCCTTGGCGCCGTCGAAGAGGTCGCCGGGAATGAAGATAATGTCGGGTTCGAGACGCGCGGCCAGCCGGGCGATGCGGCGGCTGAAACGCCGGCCGAGAATGTTGCCCAGATGCAGGTCGCTGAAGAGTAGCGCATTGCGCCCGCGCCAGGCCGGGGGCAGGTTGGGCAACTCCACCGTAATGCGCCGGATGCGCATACAGCGCGCGTTGATCAGCCCGTAAAGGCTGGTTAGCAGCGCCAGGGCGAGGAAGGTTGCGGCCATCGCCGGGCGGAACCGGGGCAGTTCCGGCGCCAGCGGGGTGATGCGCAGCGCCATGTCCAGCAATCGGCAGAGGCAGGCGGACCAGAACAGGTAGTTGAAGAAGCCCAGCCACAACGCAGCCAGTTGATAGAGCAGCCGCACCGGCCCATTCGAGTAGTAAAAGCCCAGCAGCGCCGCGCAGATGAAGCTGGGCGCAAGCAGCAGCAGCGCACTCTGCAAGAGCAACAAGGCCGTAGGGGTCATGGCGGGCCAGAAGTCGATCCAGGTGCGGTACAGAAACCAGTGAGCCGCCAGCAACAGGCACTGCATGGCGGTGATTGCCAATAATGGCCAGGCTTTCACGAGGGGACTCCTTGCTTCCATCATGGCACGGAAAAGCAGGGAACGAGGGAACAAGGGAACATAGGGAACGAGGGAACATAGGGAACGAGGGAACATAGGGAACGAGGGAACATAGGGAACGAGGGAACATAGGGAACGAGGGAACATAGGGAACGAGGGAACAAGGGAACGAGGACCGCGTGGCGATAAGCTGATCCCTGTTCCCTGATCCCTGTTCCCTGATCCCTGATCCCTGTTCCATGACCCCTGTCCCCTATCCCCGCCGTCGCGTGAAAGAATTGTTACAATGACCGAACTCCTCCCCAACGCACTCGGCCTCTACGTCTCGATTCCCTTCTGCCGCTCCAAGTGCACCTATTGCAACTTCGCCAGCGGGGTCTACCCGGCATCGAGCCACGCGCCCTATATCGAGCGGGTGATTGAAGATCTGCGCGCCGCGCGTCCCTGGGCCGGTCGCATGGGCGTGGAACTGCCCCACATTGTGGACTCGATCTACCTGGGCGGCGGTACGCCCAGCCTGCTGGCTCCCGAGCTAATCGACCGGCTCTTTGTGGCAATGCGGGCTGAATACGCGGTGGCCGCCGATGCCGAGATTACCGTCGAGTGCGCCCCGGCGCAATTGTCCGAGGAAACCTTGGAGGCACTGGTCCGCGCCGGCGTCAATCGCGTCAGCCTGGGCGTACAGTCCTTCGTCGATGGCGAATTGAAGATCAGCGGCAGGCTGCACACGCGCGCCACGGCGCTCGGGACCATCGCCCGGCTGCGCGCCGCCGGCATCGCCAACCTGAGCCTCGACCTGATCGCTGGCCTCGCCGGGCAGACCGTCGCCAGTTGGGAGGAGTCGCTGACGGCGCTGCTGGAGTTGAACCTGCCCCATGCCAGCGTCTACATGCTCGAGGTGGACGAGGATTCGCGCCTGGGCCGCGAACTGCTCGACGGCGGAGCGCGCTACCACGCCGACAAGGTGCCCTCGGACGAGATCATCGCCGATATGTACCCTCGCGCCATCTATCGGCTGGCCCAGGCTGGTTTGGCTCAATACGAGATTTCCAACTTCGCTCGTCCGGGCTTCGAATCTCGCCACAACCTGCGCTACTGGCAGCGGCGGCCCTACCTGGGGCTGGGGCTGGACGCCTCTTCCATGCTTCTGGCCGAACGGCTGGAGACGGAGGGCATTTCCGCGGACCAGTATGTGCTGCGCACCACCACTACCGATGACCTGAGCGCCTATCTCGACAGAAAAGAACCGGCAGAGACCGCATGGCTCTCGCCCGACCGGCAGCACGAGGAGGCCTGGTTCCTGGGCCTGCGCATGAATGCCGGGGTGGAGATCGCCGCCGTCGAACGGGAGTTCGCCGTGCCGCGGGTGCAGCGGGCGCGGGCCGCGCTGAAACGGCTGGCGGGCTCCGGCTGGGTCGACTTCGACGGACGCACGGCGCGCCTCACCCCGCAGGGCCGGCTCTTTTCCAACGAGGTCTTTCAGGAGTTTCTGGGCGCCGGCGAAGAACAGGAAAGCATCGAAATCTCCCGTTAGTTTTTCAGTTCCGAAAGCTGTCCTTCGTATAATTGGGCCACCTGAAACAGGCCTGTTCTGCTGCTCCGGAAGGCCCGGCAGCGCGGACAGGTCCTCTTTTGTGCGGGCCGTGAAGACCATCGATAGACGAGGTGAACGATGCGCCAGGTTGCCCTTTCTGTCCTTTTTTGTGCCGGATTTCTGGCTGCCCTGCCAGCTTCTTCTCAACCCCTGCGCTCCCCCTGGGACGGGGCCAGTGTGGAGGCAACCGGCGAGCCCTACAACTGTCCGGCCCCGCCTGAATTCAGCAAAACACTGAGCCTTCAGAGCTATTACACCGATAAAAAATATTCCATCATCGAACCAGAGAATGAAGCCAAGTTCCAAAAAGCCGCGGAAGGGCCGACTCATCTGGGCCAGTTTGCAGGGCTAGCCGCCGATGCGTGGCTGAGCCGGGGCAGCCACGCCGCGGCCGCCTGCGTCTATTCGCTTCTCACCGCCGCGGCCCAGGCCGGCGCCTGGGCGGACAAGATGCCCACCAACAACAGCGTCTACATGCAGAACTGGATGCTGAGCGGAACCGCAATGGCCTATCTCAAAGTGCGCAAGAGCGGCGCGGGAACGGCGGAAGAGGACGCCCAGATTCAACAGTGGTTCCGGCTGCTCGCCACGCGGGTGCGGGAGTATTTCGACGAGGGGCGAAAGCGCCCTGGCAGCGACTCCTGGAACAACCACCGATACTGGGCGGGCCTTTCTGTCGCCGCCGAGGGCATTGCGAACAACGACGCAGATGGATTCCTCTGGGGCCTGTCCTCGTATGAGATGGGAATCCATGCCGTTCAGCCGGATGGGTCTTTGCTGGCCGAGATGAACAGGGGACGACGGGCGCTGCATTATCAGCTCTATGCGTTGGGTCCTCTCGTTATGCTGGCGGAGCTGGGTGCGGCGAATGGTTTCGATCTCTACGCGGAGCGCGATGACGCCATTCATCGCCTGGTAAGATTCAACGTTGCCGCCATGAAGGATCCGTCGCTGCTGGAGAAGCGGGCAGAAGCGAAGCAGGACGCCGGCCCGCCCTACGCCGGGCTGGAGATTGGCTGGGCTGTGCCGTACGTGCAGCGTTTTCCCAATGGGGATCTCTCCGCGCTGATGGCCCAGGCGACCAATCTGCGCTTCTGGCAGTGGGGCGGCGCGCCGCCGCCGGGTAAACCGCCGGTCGTTGCGGGAAGAGAACCATCCTTCGATCCGGTGACCAAAGAGAAGATCGAAGGCGCACTGGCGGCGCAGTTTCCAGAGGCCCATTTTCACTCGTTCTTCCTGGGCGATTGGTGCGTTGAAGGGAAGAGCGATGTGCGCGGCAGCATTACCAATGGCGGCGACTACTTTGTTCTGAGAAACGAGCATGATTCGCTCTCCGCCGGGGAGGCGCACGGGCCTTTTGCATTGGCCGCTTTGCAGTGGGGGCCTGCGCTTGGGGTCCTCACCCCGGATCGCAACCAGATCGACTGGACCAACGGCGCCTACTGGTTGCGCTGTATCTCTGCTTCCGCGCCCCATCTCATCGACCTGACGGGCCGGTGGCTGGCGCAGGATGGAGGCTGCTGGATTCGTCAAAAGGGCAATCAACTGCGGTCGGGAGATACCAAGGACTGCACCGCCAAAGGGAACGTGGATGAGCGGGGCCACCTGAGCCTGGTTGCCTTTGGTGAGAAGTCGGAAGGCGACGTTACAGCGGATGGAAATCACATCAACTGGAAAGACGGAACCTACTGGACGCGGGCTGAAGTCTACGGCCTGGTGGAAAAGCAGAAATAGCGCATCGTCCGGCAATTTTCCAGAAAATGGATGGAGTAAGGAGCGAAAGGGGGGCGGATCGGACCGCTCTCCCCCTCCATGCTGTAGAGGAGGGGTGCATGGAGGGGGAACCGTGCTTTGTACAAGGAGGAGGGGTTTCCCTGCACACTGCCAGCGAGCGGCGTAAGAAGTCTCGCGACGCCCGATCCTCTGGACGCCGCGCAGGTTTCGTCTACCAGGCGAGCAGTTGATCGCCGGAGGTGGAAGAAAGAAAGGTCACCGGAGAAGCCGGAGACTGAGGGCCTTCCCCAAAGCACTCGATGGTCTCCGGCCCCGCGGTACGGGCGGCGGCCAGAGCCTGTTCGGCCTCGCGCAGCACCACCACCGGCGAACGTCCCTGGCTGGTGGAGATGCCAAAGCAGGCAGAGAGGCGGATGGCCTCGCCGGCTACGTGGAAGGGCGTGCAGAAGACATCCATGCGCACCCGTTCGGCCAGCATGACGGCGTTGACGTTGCTGCATCCGGGCAGGGCCATGAGGAACTCGTCCTTGCCCACGCGGCCCATCATGTCGTAGCTGCGCAACAGGCGCATGGAACGCTCGACAACCTGGCAAAGAAGTTCGTCGCAGGCATCGGCGCCCAGCCGCGAGTTCCAATGGCCGAAGTCGTCGATGTCGAAGAGAATCATGCACAGCGAGCTCTTCAAGCGCTGCACGCGATCGGTCTCGCGGAAGAGCATCGAGAGGATGGTCTCACGGTTGTAGATGCCGGTCAGGTGGTCCATCTGCGCATTGATCGCCGCGGCTTCGCGCAGCAACTCCAACTCCCTCATGCGGTGATGGGAGCGCAGGACCAGATCCAGGCGGAGACGCCAATAAGGCGATCCGGCGGAGTGGGGAATGAGGTCGTCAATAACGCCTTCGGAGAGGCGATTGACCCATTCCTGGGTGATGACATCCGAAATCAACACAATGGGAAAACGCCTGCCGCCGGCCTCCGCGCGCACCGATGCCAGCAATTGCCCCATCTCCATCCCCGGCAGATTCACATCCAGCAGGGCAAGGTTGGGGGGATTGGGCGCGGTCATCGCGGTCAACGCAGCCTCCGAGGAGAGGACGATCTCGACCCGGGCGCCCGACGCGGCGAGTACCGGCTCGATCTCTTCCAACAGAGCGGGTTCAGGTGAAGCAAGGAGAAACGTGGGCGGATTATTAGCAAGCATCCTAGCCACCTCAGTTAAAGGATGCATCGGCAAAGATTGGAAATTATTTAGGGAAGGACGTGCCATTCTGAGTCGTTTTTAATGGTCTCTGGTGACTCCAGGGGATACCCAAAGTACCTTTGCTGCTTTATCACCCTAGTTTACGCCAACTTTTGCAACGGTACCTTGGTTTGCAGGACCCTTGCCAAAGCGTGGAAAACTTGTGGAAAAGGCCGGGAATAGCTCGCCCGGCCCTGAGTTATGCAATTCCTTTTCACAAAGAACGCTGTTAGTCGATGAAATCGATGCGCGGGGCGATGGGAATGATGCCGCGTTCGTGTCCCAGTTCCAACAGCTTGGCGATGGCTTTGCGGCCGTCGGCGCCGTAGTCCAGAGTGCGCTCGTTGACGTACATGCTGACGAAGCGGTTGGCCAGATTGGTGTCCAGGTCGCGCGCAAACTGCATGGCGTACTCCAGAGCCTGCTCGCGGTGATCGAGGGCGTGCTGAATGCTGTCGCGCACCGCTTTGGTGACAATCTGCATGGAACCGGCGCCCAGCGAGCGGCGGACGGCGTTGCCGCCCAGAGGCAGCACCAGCCCGGTGGTCTCGCGCCACCAGACGCCCAGATCGAGAATCTTCTGCAGGCCGCTGGAGGAGTAGGTGAGCTGGCCCTCGTGGATGATGAGGCCGGCGTCGTACTTGCCCGCCTGAATGGCGGGAATGATCTGGTCGAAGGGGACGACCTCGGTCTCCAGCTCGGGATTGAAGATCTTCAGCGCCAGGTACGCGGTGGTCAGAACGCCGGGGACGGCGATCTTAACCCGATGCAGGTCTTCAAGCGCAATCTTCTTGCTGGAGACGATCATGGGGCCGTAGCCCTCTCCCACACTGCCGCCGCAACCCATCAGGGCGTAGTTGTCTTGCAGATACGGATAGGCGTGGAAGCTGATGGCGGTGACATCGTAGAAGGCTTTGTCCAGGGCGCGGCGGTTGAGCGTCTCGATGTCGCACAGGGTGTGCGTAAACCGGTAGCCGGGGACGCGAACCTTATTGGTGGCCAGTCCATAGAACATGAAGGCGTCATCGGAGTCTGGACTGTGGGCGATGGAGATGGTGATAGGGTCGTTCGGGTTGCTGGCTCCGGGATTCTGGGTACTCACTGGGGGGTGGTCCTTTCAACTGAAAAAACGGTGTTCATCGTTTCGGTGCTTCCGGCCGGCGCAACGGCATACGGGCGGGAAGCGATGGGCGGAATGGGCTGCCGTTCGGTTATTTTGCGCCGGTTTGCGGCCCATCGAGATCGTCGAGGGGCGTCCACCCGGCAATTTCAACTACCATCCGGCTCCTCATCCGGCCCCTGGCTGGGGACGCCGGTCGCAGCACTGCCTGCATCCGCAGCATTTTTCAGGCTGCCGGCATCGCCCGCCTTCGGCGTCAGCCCCGGCGTCTTGTGCTGCTGCCAGACGTGGCGCACCATGCCTGCCACTGCTGCCAGCAACGCGACCACCGAGACGAAAAGAGCAAACATCAACCAGCGCATGACGGCATCCGGCAGCGGCTTGCCGAGGTGCGCCGGTTCACGGATGGGGCCGGCCGGATAAAACCGCTGAACCGCCAGAATATCAGACGGCAAAGCCCTGAGGTTTAATCCGTGCCGCTCAGCCAGGGCAAACGCATCTTAATTCCGCTGCCGTACCAGTTTTGAATTGCGAATCGAAACAAAGGGTAGTTTGGGGAGGGAACAGGGGCCTTCAGGCCCCTGAATAGGGCGATGGATGGATGGGCCTTCAGGCACGGGCCATTTTGCAACTGCGAGCAAAGACCCGAGGCTAAAGCCTGTCACTTTTGCCGCTGCTTCAGGGGTCTGAAGACCCCTGTTCCCTCCGTAAAAACAAACAAAAGCAATGGTTACAACTGTTTCACTCGAAAAATGGCCGATCGATTAAGATGCGTTTGCCCTGGCCGTTCAGCGACGCCAGCAGCCATTCCAGGTAGGGAGCGGAACAGGCCTCGACGCCCAAAACCAGGAACTCGGGGGTCTGGTAGCTGTGCAACTGGTGCAGGCGGGCTTGCAGGGCCGGCAACTGTCCGGCAGCGGTCTTGAGCAGCAGCAGCGTCTCGGTGGCGCTTTCCACCTGCCCCTGCCAGCGGTAGATGGACTCGACGGCAGGAACCAGCGTGGCGCAGGCCGCTAAGCGCTCCTCGACCAGCGTGCGCCCCAGCCGTTCGGCCTCCTCGGGATTGGCGGCGGTGGTCAGAACGATGCGGACTGGCGATGCGGATTCGGGCATTTGGGTTTCCATGGCCAGTACATGAGGGACCGAACCTTCTGGAGTTTCTTTTCTAGCGACCCTCCTACTTCGGTGGTGGATCGAGTTTTCGTATGCGTTTTGGCGTTAGAACCAGGCTTTCAATTTCATGGACGAAATGATGCAAGAACATCAGCGATTCTTCATCATCAGGGCCGTTCATCATCATTTCGTGCATGAATGGACTACGAGTCGTAATCTCGATTGTATTGAGAAGTGTCCTTCTCGCCCTATCAATCCTGCGCGGATCACCTTCATCAATAGCTCGATATAACTGAGCCGCAATCTCATAAAGCCACGGGAAATCGTCTCGAAACAAGCTGAACATTACTAGAATCGGAACGCCGTCAGATCCTTGCTCTTCTCTCCACATGGGGTGATGAAGAATATCGTCCAACATCCCTGGATGGATGCGCCTACGACGTCTCATCCGGCGGGTCTGTGGATCGACCCCTAGTTGTCCAGCAACGCGGTCCGGAACACCTCCGACCAATACCTTGATTTCCTCATAGAATTTTGCAACAGAGGTTTCATCCGCACGTGCCGTGGGCTGGAGTGCCTCTTTCTTTCGACCCTTTAGGAGGGTAGCGATGTACTCGCGAAATGTCTGAACTTGACGTCGAACGGCCTCTTCTCGTGGGGCTGCTTGGGGATGACGGCGAATGAGTTGGAGAACAAGCGTCGTAATCGCGTCTTCCTCATCTGGAGAATTCTGAAACTGCGCAAACGGTCCAGTTGCTGCCTCATCTAAGGGTATGCCGAGGGCGATGCCGAATACTCGATCATTAGCGCTGAGTTTCCCTTTTGCAACTCCAGCCTCGTAAAGAATCCACGGGCGATCAACACTGCGGGCAGTCAAGAGAGCGACAACATCCGTGGCGTCATCAAGCTTTTGCATGATGGCGCTATACCACTCCTGCCCGTATTCAATTCCAGCGGTGCCCTTGCGGTCTGACGAACGAAAGGATTTGAGTATCCCGCCACTGGCATCGGTCAGCAGATTGCCGAACGCCTCAGCGAGGTCGGCATCTCGACTGTCATGACTTATGAACACAAGCGGACTCTCTGTGGTTGAGCGCTTCTGTTCAGGCTGGGTCTGTACGTGGGGTTGTGTTGGTTTCCTGCGCGTTGCCATAGGCCCCTCTCAATAACCTAATCAAATTCGGGAGAATAATACCACGCTACGAACCTGTATTTTTGCCAAGGTGTCTTGGAGCCACGTCGAAACTCGGTTTCCTACTCGTACGAGCCACCCACGCAGTGTGTGATGGAAATGACCGATCTGTGAAGATTCTGCTCTGTGCTGACTTGCCGGTTAAGCTTAAGTAGGGCAGTATGAACTTAACGCCGCCGAGAACGGCTTAGGGAGAGCGAACGATGTCTTCAGCGATCAAGTTTGGCACCTCCGGGTGGAGGGCGATTGTGGCCGATGGATTTACCCTGGCCAATGTGCGCCTGGCGGCGGCGGGCATTGCCGCCTTTGTGAAGACCCAGCCGGAGCCGCACCGGGTGCTGGTGGGGCGCGATCCGCGCTTTCTGGGCGAGACCTTCGTGGCCGAGAGCGCCCGGGCGCTGGCCGCCGCCGGCGTCACCCCCATCGTGATTCCCGACGCCGCGCCCACCCCGGCCATCTCCTATGCGGTGCGCCAAATGAAGGCCTCCGGCTCGATCAACGTGACTGCATCGCACAATCCGCCCGAGTACAACGGCATCAAGTTCTCCAGCGCCGACGGCGCTCCGGCGCTGCCCGAGGTGACGCACCAGATCGAAGCGGCGGTCGAGCGCATCCTCGCCTCCGGCGCCGCGGTGCCTCTGCTCGATCCCCCCGCCGGGGGCTTCGAGACCGCCGACGTCAAGCCGGCCTACCTGAAGCGTATCGACGAATTGGTGGATTTGAAGGCCATCGCCAAATCCGGCATCAAGGTAGTCTACGATCCCTTCTGGGGCGCGGGCCGCGGCTACAGTTGCACGCTGCTGCGCGAGGCCGGCGTGACCGTCGAGACGGTTCACGACACCCGTGACGTGCTCTTTGGCGGCCATGCTCCCGAGCCCGACGACCATCTGCTGGGCGAGGCCAAGGCCAAAATGAAGGAGATCGGCGCCGCCCTGTGCATCGCCACCGATGGCGACGCCGACCGCTTCGGCATCGTCGACCGCGACGGAACCTTCATCCAGCCCAACTACATCATCGCCCTGCTCTTCGACTACCTCGTCGAGACGCGCGGCTGGCGCAACGGCGTGGCCAAGAGCGTGGCCACCACCAACCTGATCAACGCCCTGGCCGATTACCATAAAGTGCCGCTCTACGAGACCCCGGTGGGCTTCAAATACATCGGCGAGCTGATCAATGCAGACAAGATCGCCATCGGCGGCGAAGAGTCGGCGGGGTTGACCATTCGCGGCCACGTACCGGAGAAGGACGGCGTGCTGGCCGGCCTGCTGGTGGCCGAAATGGTGGCCAAACGCGGCAAGACGCTGGGCGAACAGCTTCAGGCGCTCTTTGCCAAGGTTGGTTCCTTCTATCCGGTTCGCGAGAACTTCCGCTTGACCCCCGAGGGGATGGCCGCTTTCACTGAGAAGTTGAAGACCGATCCCAGCGACCTGAGCGGCCGCAAGGTCACGGGCGTGGTGCGCACCGACGGGCTGAAGCTGGTTTTGGATGATGGTTCCTGGGTATGCTACCGCCTTAGCGGGACCGAACCGGTGGTTCGCGCCTATAGTGAGGCCCGCAACGAGCACGATGTGGAGACGCTCAGCGCCGCCGCCAAACAGTTTGTGCTGGCATAAGGAATGTCCGCAGCAACACGCCGGAGGCGCAAAGTTGGTTAGCCCCGCGCTTCAGCGTGGGGAAAGCGGATTCCAAACCTTCGTTCCGGAGTCCTGGAGGGACGGCGCAAGGAGATTATTTTGGCAGCAATCGATAGCCTTTGAGATTCGTTTTTGGGGCTATTACGCCGACTTTCAACGTTTACCGCAGCCCGTGCTGCCCCCGCTTTGAGGGTAGGACAGTACTCACTATTGAGGAACGATGCCGGAATTGAACCAGCGACAGCGGAACGATGCAGCCGGAGAGAAGCTCTCCCTGCCGCTGCGGCAGCGTCTGCTCGTCTGGATGCAGAGGGCCTGGCGGCCGGCGGCCACGGCGCTGGCGGTGGCGTTGGCCGTGGCGCTCACCGCGCATGTCGTCAATGGCCACCACGGCCTGCAGGTCTGGCTGCAAAAGCGCGCCGAAGATCGCCAACTGCGCCAGGACATTCAGCAATTGGAGAGCGAGAACGCCCGTCTGCGCCAGCGCATCGAGCACCTCAAATCCGATCCCGAGGCCATCGAGCACGAGGCGCGGGAAAAGCTCCACTACGCCAAGCCCGGCGAGGTGATTTACACGCTCCCCGCGCAGCAAACACCCCCGCCCGCCGCGGCGGGCAAGTAAGCAGCATCTTTCCGGATCCACAGACAACGGCAATTCGGATCGAGCCCAAGGACACGCAGGTTGCGGCTCCCCGAGCGGCTTCCTCGTTCTCCACATGCGCTTCCGACCCGCGGGAGATGAGATTGTAGCGCCGGCCTCCCGGCCGGCTATAGCGTGGACCTCCCGGTCCAGGCTCGTTTCCTAACAGGGACGAGTCGAGGAAACGGCGCTTGGTCTCTATGGCCAAACAGACGCCAGGCAATGCACTGTGGCTTGTTCGTCGGGCGCAAAATATTGCAACTCCGCAGTGCGCGGATTACTCCAATAAACGCATAGAACCGTGCCCCTGCCGTGTTCTTTATCTGCGCCCGCCGTTCTGCCGGCCGTCGCGCTTTGGAATCGAGAAGCCCCGCTTCACATAGCGTTCCCTGGAGGTATGCGCTTTCATGAACAGGTTCGCTCTCCTGTTGGTCGCGTTGTTCTTGACTGTCGCCCCGTCCGCCTCCGCCACTGTTTTTGCTACCGTGCACGGCGTGGTCCACGATCCCCAGCATCATCCGCTGGCGGGCGCGCAGATCACGTTGCAGGCTGCCGATTCAGGCTTTGCGCTGCACACGGCCAGCGGCGCAGATGGCAGCTTCGAATTGCGCGAGGCGCCGATCGGCGTCTATCGCATTCAAGTCACCGCGGCGGGATTTGCTCCCGTCGATGAGCCGCTGGTGCTGGCCTCGGGCACCAATCCGGTGCTGCACATGATGCTGTCGCTAGCGCCCACGTCGCAGACCGTCGTCGTACATGCTGCCAGCATCTTTCTCTCCGCCGCCGACTCGGCGACCACCACCACCCTCATTACCCGCGCACAGATCGAAGAGACCCCCGGCGCCAGCCGCACCAACGGCATGGAGATGATTACCGACTACGTCCCCGGCGCCTACATGACCCACGACATGCTGCACATGCGCGGCGGCCATCAGACCAGTTGGCTCATTGATGGCGTCTCCATTCCCAACACCAAAATTGCTTCCAATGTCGGTCCGCAGATCGATCCCAAAGACATCGACGAACTCGAAACGCAGCGCGGCAGCTACGGCGCCGATGTGGGCGATCGCACCTACGGCGTCTTCAATGTGCTGCCCCGCAACGGCTTCGAGCGCAATCGCGACGGCGAACTGCTGCTCACCGCCGGCAACCTCGACACCGCCGCAACCCAGCTCTCGCTGGGCGATCACTCCACGGCGACCGCTTGGTACGCAAGCCTGAATGGCTCCCGCTCCAACTACGGGCTGGCCACGCCCGTCGCCAACATCTACCATGACGCCGCCAACTCCGAGAGCGGATTTCTTTCGCTCATTCGCAATCAGACGCCCGAGGATCAACTCCGCCTGAACGTGCAATATCGCCAGGATCACTTCGATGTCCCCTACGATCCCAGCCAGACTGACTGGCAGGCACTCAGCGGATACTACAACTCGTATGGATTGCGCGACGCCCAAACCGAGCACGACTCGTTTATCGTCGCCAACTGGGTTCACACCGTTTCGCCTAAAGCGCTCTTTTCTGTTGCCCCTTTTTATCATTTCAACCAGGCCGACTACGATTCCCTGTCAACCGACAATCCCGTTTCCACCACCTGGCATCAAACCTCGAACTACGCGGGCGGCCAGGCCGATGGGCATCTCGACGCGGGCCCGAATAACTTCTCCGCTGGCTTTTACTCGTTCTATCAAGCGGAAGACGATCTTTTCGGCGTCGCGGCCGGCGGCACATGCCTGACTTCAACACCCCCATCTCCGTGCAACACTCCGGGCAACGCCAGCGCCGCACTCGGTGAGTTCTATCTCTCGGACCATCTGCGCCTCGGCCGCTATGTCACTCTGCTGGGCGGCGAGCGATTTTCGATTTATCGCGGGGGCTACCAAGGCAAAACCAGCGAATCTGCCCTCTATCCGCGCGTTGGCGCAACCGCCGAGATCCCTCGTTTGCACTGGGTGCTGCGCGGCTTCTACGGACACTTCTTTCAGCCCGCGCCGCTGCTGACTGTCTCCAGTTCGGTTCTCAACTACGCGAGCGGCCTGCCGGCCGACACGGAAAACACCTTTACTCCTATCCCCTCCGAGCGCGATGAAGAGCATCAGTTCGGTATTCAGATCCCTTACAAGGGCTGGTTTCTCGACGTGAATACCGTCAAAAACCGCGTCAACAACTTCCTCGACCACTCCAACCTCGGCGAGTCCAACATGTACTTCCCCATCGCCGTGGATGGAGCGCTGGTGCGGGCCTGGGAGATGACCCTGCGTTCGCCGCAACTGGCTCATTATGGCCAATTTCACCTGACTTACTCGAACCAGATCGCCGAGCAGCGCGGCAACATCGTCGGAGGCTTTACCTGCACCAGTACCGATCCGAACGACTCGGCTTGCGTGCTAGGCTCCAATTACACGCCCGTCGATCACGACCAGCGCGACACGCTCAACGCGGGCTTTTCGGCTAACCTTCCTCTGCACACATGGTTCTCATCTAACGTCTACTACGGCTCGGGCTTCACCAACGGCCTGGCCTGCAACGATCCCGGTACCTGCACTAACAACGGCCCCTACGCAGGTCCTTATCTTCCCGTCCACACCACCTTCGACATCTCCGCCGGGCGCTCGCTGGGCGAGCATTGGAAGCTCTCCGCAACGATGCTGAACGTGACCAATCACCGCGTCCTGCTGGACAATTCGATCACCATCGGCGGCTTTCACTACAACGACCCGCGCACGATCTCCGCCGATCTGCGCTATCGCTTCCACTTTTAAGAGAGCATTGAAACGGCGGCCATCTTCACCGCTGCCATCGTCAGCGAGAGCAGCCAGTCGAGGGGTTGCTTCTTTTTTTCCGGCCACAGCCATTCTGGAATAGCTCTCGTTTCCCGCTGATGAGGGAAGGCGAGAAAGCAGGTTAGCGGCGTCATTGGCAGAGACCGTTTCATTCCATCGCTGCTCGTCCAAGCCAGCGAAAGGCTATTCCCTGTTCCCAAAACCCTCGGCTTCGTTCAATTTGTAGATGTATTTTATGGCGGCCTTGTAGATCAGGATGCGGCTTCGGCCGCTGACCTTCAGCACATGGCGGTCGTACCACTCGATGCGGCCCTCGATCTTCTCTCCGTCTTCCATGACGATGGCCATCGGCGTCTGCATCTGGATCTGTTTCTGCAGGTAGAAGAGTTCGGCCTGGTTGCGCTGGGAGTCCTCCCCCAGTTGGTGCACGGTGAGGCTGGCAGGCAGCAGGGCGGCCCACTTCTTCTTGCTTGGAGGACGGCTCTGGCCCGTCGGCTTTCCGCCTTCTACCGGGATGGCTTGATCCAGACTGCCCATGAGAGACCGTTTCCTTTCCGATTCAGATATAGAGAGAGTGGGGCCGGATGGTATCGAAAGAGATGCGGACGGTAGGGCGTTGAGTTGCCTCATGGCGAACAAGGACAGTGCAAATGCAGGCGGTATCGGGGAGAAATCTCACGCTGCGCCGAGCAGGCGAAAGTACCGCCGGGCCCGCGCCACATCCTTCATGATCTGCGCCTTCAGAGCTTCGGGCGAGGGCCAGGTCATCTCACCGCGCAGGCGGAAGAGGAACTCCTGCTCGATGGGGGTGTTTTCGTCGATCTCGATGGGCTCGAAGTCGAGAATGTGCGACTCGACGGCAAACGACGCCTCGCCGAAGGTGGGGCGGTTGCCGACGTTGGTGACGGCCTGAAAGCTGCGTCCAGCCATCTTCATGCGCGTGACGTAGACGCCGAAGGCGGGCAGCAGCCCCTCATATGCAGCCAGATTCACCGTGGGAACCAGCAGGCGGGTGCCGATGCCGCGTCCCCGCGCTTGTGTGGAGAGGACGGCGAAGGGGCGGCCCAGCATCCAGCGGGCGCGGGTCAGGTCGCCGGCAGCCAGACGCTCGCGAATCGCCGAACTGGAGACCTCCAGACCCCGCACCGCGACCGGCCGGTGAATCTGGACGGCAAAGCCCAGCTCCTCGCCAAAGTGCGTCAGTTCCGCCACGCCGGCCTGGGCGCGGTGGCCGAAACGGAAGTTGCCACCCTCGTGCAGGCTGCGCACGTGCAGTCCGTCGATCAGGATGCGCTCGACGAAGGCGCGGGCAGTCAAGGCAGCCAGGGCGGCGTCGAAGGGCAGCGCCAGCACGGCGTCGATGCCGCAGGCGGCCAGCAGGCGCACCCGCTCGGCCAGGGGGGTCAAAAGCGGCGGCGCACTGGAGGGATGGAGAAATTGCTCGGGGTGAGGATCGAAGGTGACAGCGACGGCCTTGATCCTCAACGCGCGCGCCTCGGCCGCCACCGCGGAGAGAATCTGGCGATGGCCCCGATGTACGCCGTCGAAGTTGCCGATGGAGACGGCGCTGGGGCCGAAGCCGGCGGGAATCGCGGCGACGGAGCGAAAGACGGGGATGGTGGGCTCGGCGTTCATGGCTGTGGGGCTACGGCTTTCTGGAAAATCCGGATGAAATTCAATTTCCGCGCGACCTTCCCTCAGGGGCTAAAGCCCTTTCGTTGGTTTTACATTGTTGTACGGGCTAAAGCCCGTACCCTTCAAAATCGAAAATGATCGCTGTTTCAACTGGGTGACACGGCCGGAGTCAAATCCACGGTAAGGCTCAAGCCATCGTAGGCCATACGCGCATCTTCCGGGAGCGAGCGGTTGGTCTCCTCGTGGCCCAGTTCGTGGGCGATATGGGTAAACCAGGTGTGACGCGCGCCGATGCGCCGGGAATACTCCAGCGCCTGGGCCAAAGTGGAGTGGTTGGGGTGGGGCTTGTGGCGCAGGGCGGAGAGGATGACGTGATCCAGCCCCTGAAGTAGGGCAAAGCTCGCCTCGGGAATGGCGCTTACGTCGGTGAGGTAGGCGACCGAACCGATGCGGAAGCCGGCGATCTCCATCTGCCCATGAAGCACGGGAACGCGCAGGAATTCGACTTCGTGCACCGGGACGCGCTCGGCGAGCGGGCGCAGCTCGACGCGGGCGCGGTTGGGATAGCTGGCGTCGGCGGCAAAGGTATAGTCGTAGACCCGCTCCAGCACCTCGGTGGCCTCCGCCGAAGCGTAGAGGGGGATGGGTCCGCCCTCGCGGAAGACAGTGAAGCTGAGCGGGCGCAGATCGTCCATCCCCAGCACGTGATCGGCGTGGCCGTGGGTATAAAAAACGGCGTCGACACGGGTCAGCCCGGCGCGCAAAGCCTGTTCGCGGAAGTCGGGGCCGGTGTCGATCACCACCACCCGCTCACGTGGGCTATCTTGCTTTTCGCGGGGGGCATTCAAAGGAGCCAACGGCTCTTCGGTCCAGCGCAGCAGCACGGATGGGCGCAGGCGCTTGTCGCGCGGGTCCGCCGAGGTGCAGACGGCGCACCGGCAGCCCAGCGTGGGAACCCCCATCGAGGTTCCCGTGCCCAGGAATGTGAGATCTCCCTGCATCGAGGCCTATCGCTTGCCCGGCGGCGGGGGTTGGGGCGGCTGCATGGCTTGCAGGCTGATCATGCTGGTCAACTCCAGGAAGGCCATGCGCACCTCGAACAGCACGGTCTGCAACATGCGCTCCTCGGCTGCGGAGAGGTTGCCCTTGGTCCTTTCGGCGAGAATGCCGAGCAGGTCGATGGTGGTGCGCGCGCCCAGAATGTCGACGCGGGGACGCTGCCCCTCCTGGCCACCGGCGCCCATCTGAATCATGGCGGAGATGTAGAACTGCTGCACCAGGTTCTCGAAGCCCACCGGCGGCGGCGCGCCCATGCCGGGATTCTGCGCACGAATCAGCTCTTCGAGGCGCTGTGCGGCCGCATCGTAGGCCAATTTTTGCTGGCGGCTCTCCTCGGCGGTGGGCGCGGGCGGAAGCTCGGGCGCTCCTTCTTCTTCGGTCTCCAACTCGGCTTCGGCCTTGGGTTCGGAGACCACCAGGCGCGGCCCCGGCGCGGGCGCAGCGGCCGGCGCGGGTGAGGGAGTTGGCTCGACCGTGGGGGCCGGCTTGCTCTCCTGCTCTTCTTCCGCCTTCATCCTGCGGCGGTCAATCACTTCGAACTTCGGTGTGTCGCTCATGTTCAAGTTTCCCATCTGCTGCGCCGGCCTGCAATGGCCGCGCACGTTCTCTCATTTGGATTGCAAATCTGCTGCTACAAAATCCGGCGGCATCTTCATAACGTGGGCATAGCCCGCCCCTCCCTCTGCCGTGTAGGGGAAGGGTTGAGGGTGCAACTCGGCCTCGGCGCGCATCATGGCCAGGGCCAGGCGGCGGCCGTCGGGCAGTTCCACGGCGCTGGTCACGGCGCCGGCGTTTGCTTCGGCTCCGGCGGCATTGGTAAAGCTCAATTCGGTTCCAGGAGCGGGCAGCGGCCCGTGCAGCCCAAGCGGGCGCAGGTGACGATGCACGCTGCCGCGGGAGCGAATCCGCTCGACGATCTCCTGGCCTAGGTAGCAGCCCTTGGTGAAGTGCAAAGCGCGCACCTGCGCCGTCTCCTGGGGTAGATCGCGCTCCACCATATCGACGCCGTAGGCGGGAATGGCTTCGGCTACGCGCAGCGCATCCAGCGCCGCGACGCCCACCGGCGTTGCTCCAGCGGCTTCGAGCGCCGCCCACAGCGCGGAAATCGCCTCGGTCGCTACCCACAACGCATAGTGCTCGACCAGCAGGCCGTAGCCGCGCCGCACCAGCAGCGGCTGGCCGTTCCATTCTGCACGCAGGCTGGTGAGGGCCTCGGGCAAAGGGGGCAATCCCAGTTTTTCAAGCACCCGCGCGGCTTGCGGACCGGCCAATCCTAGAGCCGATTCCTCCGCCAGCGGGAGCAGCGCGACATCGTCCATGATGATGAAGCGGTCGAAGTGGGCGAGCAGCTTTTCGTATTGGTCGGCGGCGATCTCCAGTTCCAGAGAATCGCTCTGCTGGCCGCACCCCTCGCGCCACACATATAATTCGCCCTGAATCCGTCCCTGGGCGTTGAGCACCAGGTTCCATGCGCCGGCGTTGGCCCCCAGATCGTTCACCGTATTGGTGACCATGCCGCTGAGCCAGCGAAAGCGGTCTTCTCCGCGCACCGCAACCCGGCGCATCCAGCCCAGATCGTGAAGGGCGGCTGCGCTGGTCAGCGCCGACCATTCCCGCTGCGGCGCGTCCAACCGTTGCGGCGAGAGAGCGCCCCGGCAGGCAGCCAGCGGCGCGCAGCCGAGTGCGACGGCCAACGGGGTGGCGGACAGTGGGGGGGAAGACACCGATGCAGTCATAAGAGATGAGATTCCGCAGCCGGGGGCGAAGATTCCGGGGAAAAGATCGCCGCAAGCCGCATCCTGATTATAGCCTTGGAAGAAACGGCGCGGCAGCGGGCGCAAGCATCCGGCCCAAGCCTGGAGACCAAAGTCTGGAGTGACGATGAGCGAGCAAGGGAGAAGATTGCGGAGCGTGCGGGTTTTCACCGTGGCGATCCTGCTGAGCCTGGCTGCGGTGCTTGTGCCGGCGCAGCAGGAGGCCAAGCCCAGCGCGGACGCGCCCACGGCTGCCAAGGAAAGTCACATCACTCCGGATCAGGCCAAGCAGCTCTTCGGCCTGATCGACGAGTTGCTCAAGTTCTCTTCGCAAGAGACCGGCCTGCCCATCCACAACACCGTCAAGCACCAGATCACCAGCCGCGATGCGGTCGAGAGCTATCTGAAGAAGAAGTTCGCCGAGGACGAAGACGCCAAGCGGATGCAGAGCAGCGAGATCGTGCTCAAGAAATTCGGCCTGCTGGATCGCGACTTCGACTTGCAGCCCTTTCTGCTGGCCCTGCTCAAGGAGCAGATCGAGGCTTACTACGACTCCAAGACCAAGAAGGTCTACCTGCTGGACTGGGTCGATCTGGAGGCGCAGAAGCCGGTGCTGGCGCACGAGCTGACCCACGCCCTGCAGGACCAGCACACCAACCTGGAGCAGTGGGGCGAGCAGACACCCTCGACCGTCTCGCACAACGCCTCCGAAGACGCCGACCACCTGGCCAAGGACGAGATGGACACCGCCCGCGAGGCGGTCGTCGAGGGCCAGGCCACCGCCGTCATGATGGACTACATCCTGAAGCCGATGGGCAAGAGCCTGATCAAAGACCCCGAGGTGCTGGACACCGTGCGCGAGCAGATGAACGGCCCCGGCGACTCGCCGGTGATGGCGCGTGCGCCGCTGCTGCTCTCGGAGTCGATGCTTTTTCCCTACCGCGAAGGCTTGAGCTTCACCCAGGATCTGTGGATGGATCAGGGCCAAACCGCGGCCTTCAGCGGGGCCATGGACCGCCCGCCCAGCTCCAGTTGGGAGATTCTGAACCCGCGCGAGTACGAGCGCCGCCGCCTGCCCGCCGTGCCGCTGCTGCCCGACATTCATCCCCTGGTGGACCCGCTCTACAAGCCCTACGACATTGGCCAGATCGGCGAACTCGATCTGAACATTCTAGCTACGCTCTTCGGCGGCGAGCAAACCGCCCGCTCCCTGACCTCGGCCTGGGACGGCGGCCTCTACTGGGCCGGCCAGTTGCGCTCGGCCAAAACCGCCGCCGCGCAGGCTGAAACCAAATCCATCGCCTTCTTCTATCTCTCCGCGTGGAAGAACGCCGCCTCGGCCGAGACCTTCACCCAGATCTACGCCAACAGCCTGGGCCGCAAATACTCCGGGCTGAAGGAACTGGCCGCGGAGGAGAATGCCGCCGGCGCCCGCCAGCAAGACGAACAGATCTACACCACCAATGAAGGCCCGGTGCTGATCGTCACCCGCGGCAAGATGGTCTTTGTGGCCGAGAGCTTCGATCTGCCGCTGGCCCGCAAACTGGCGGAGTTGCTGCTCGACGCGCAGGGCACGGGCGAGTTACAGCGAGCGCAGGGCGTTTCACCTCTACATAGGGTTGCCCCCGGTCTCGCTTCTGAGACCGGGGAACCAATTACAGCGGGCCTGATTCGTATTTTTTCTAATTGTGGAGTAATGAAGGCGGCGGTGGATGCTGCTGAGCAAGGAGCCATCCAAAAGCGATAATCGCGCCCAGCAGGTTCAAAACGCCTTATCCAAAGCCGGTGCGAGCCTGATTTATGGCCGCCGACGCGATTGCAATGCGTTCGATTTCTCCACACGTTCCTTACGCTGCTCGTGTTTTTCGTTCAAAGTTCGCTATGCGGCTTCCCTCTCGGGGTCGTGCTGCTGCAACGCATCGTATAGATCTTGCCCGACGACAAACCAATCGGAGGCAATGGCCCTGGCGTCAGCCTCGACCGCGGAGTCGCTCTGATTGTAGTCGTCGAAGTGGCCCCATAGATCGAGCGTACGAGCAGCTCCAGAAGCAAAGGAAGGCTGAGCGAAGAGAAAATCGGATTGAACTCGTTTCATCATTACCCCACCTGCTTACCGGTCGTCCCCGCCCAGCAGCGATCCAACGATGCCGCCCAGCAGCGCGCCGCCGGCCATGCCTGGACCCGCCGGACGGCTTTCGGTGTGCGGTAGATACTCCGAAATCTGGTGCGCCAGGCGGCTGATGGGCAGGGTTTGCAGCCACACCGTTCCCGGCCCGGCCAACTCGGCCAGAAAAATGCCATCGCCGCCGAAGATCATGTTCTTGATGCCGGGAACGGTGGTGATCTGAAAGGAAACCGAGGTCTGAAATGCGCCTACGTGGCCGGGGTGTACACGCAGCAGCTCGCCCGGCGCCAGATTCTTCTGGATCAGCTCGCCGCTCAGTTCCAGCCAGGCCGTGCCCTGGCCGGCCACCCGCTGCAGCATGAATCCGTTGCCGCCGAAGATGCCCGCGCCCAGCGACTGCTGAAAGCCCACGCCGATGCTGACCTGGGGGGTGGCGCAGAGAAATCCGTGACGATGCACCATGTACTCGGCGCCCGGACCCACCTCGACCGGGACGATATGCCCCGGCACCTTGGCGGCAAAGGCCACCTGGCCGGGATACTGAATGGCGCGGTATTCGGTCATGAAGAGGCTGCCGCCGCCGGCCACGCGCTTGAGCACGCCGAACAATCCACCACCGCCGCCCATCTGGGTGTGCGTGGTCATCTGTACCGAAGCCGTCATCCAGGAGAGTTCGCCGCTCTCGGAGAAGACACAATCGTTGGGGTCGAGCTGCACTTCCAGCACCGGCATGGTGGTGCCCAGAATCCGCGTTTGCATGGTCTACGCCTCCTCTACGCTCTCAGTGTAACCGCGCATGTTGTCTATCGTGGTTACTGTTGCAAGATATTGAAGACGGGCGCAAGGTGGACTGGGTTAGAGTTGTTGGCTCCAGAGAAAAGGAGACTCCGTGAGCGACCTACAGTCCTTATCTACACAAATCCAGAGCCGGATCAACTCCCGGTCGATGGGCCTGAAGCTGATCGTGGTCGGCGTTTTGGCCCTCGCCATGACCATTCCCGCGCTCTTCGTCAGCGAACTGGTGGGAGAGCGCAGCCGGCGCGCCGACGACGTCGCCAAGGAAATCAGCGATCATGTCGGTGGGCAACAGACCTTTCTCGGACCTACACTGGCCATTCCCTACGATGTGCCTGCGCAATCTGTCGCGGGCGCAACTGTCGTGAGCGCAGTTGGCGATCACGGGGTGTATCTCGTTTTCCCTGGGCAAGCCGAGGCAAGGGTCAAGACCCATACCGAGGAGCGGCATCGATCTCTGTTCAAAGTTCCGGTCTTTCAGGCCGACTTGAGCTTCGACGCTGCTTTCGATTTGACCGGCGTACCCAGGGCGGCTCCGACTGGCGCCATTCTTCGCTGGGACCAGGCCGAGCTTATCATTGGGGTTACAGATGCTCGCGGCGCACTGGCCGATGGCACCGTCATTATCAACGGAAAAACCGACACCTTTCTTCCGACAGATAACATCGAGGGGCTTTCGGTCCTGCCAAATAGCAACCAACGAACATCACTGACCCTGTTTGCCGTGGAGATATCCAAACTCGCGCAGCCCAATGCCCATTTTCAGGTAACCACCAACCTGCGCTTCTCAGGAGCACAGCGGATAGCGATTCTAGCCTACGGTAAGAGCACTCGGCTCAACATCCAAGGCGACTGGCCCAATCCCAGCTTTGATGGCGGATTCTTACCCGTCAGGCGCACAATCTCCGCACAGGGTTTCTCCGGCGAGTGGTCTGTACCTTTCATCGCCCGCGGCATCCGTGCAGAAGGGCGCAGCCCTTCGGTCGCCGGCCTGGACGCCACGGCTCTGGGCGTCTCCTTTATCGAACTCGCCGACCCTTACCAATCCGTCAACCGCTCATTGAAGTATGTTCTGCTCTTTGTGGGCCTGTTGTTTCTTTCCTACTTTGTCTTTGAGGTCACCACGGGTAAGCGTGTGCATCCCGCCCAATATGTGCTCGTCGGCATCGCGCAAATCATCTTTTATCTGCTGCTACTCTCCTTGGCGGAGCGCATCGGATTTGATTTCGGCTTCCTGATTGCCGGGGCGGCCACGGTGCTTCTGCTCTCGGCCAACGCCGCATGGATCTTCGCCAGCCGCCTGCACGGACTGCGCGCGCTGGTCAGCCTCACCCTGCTCTATGCGCTGATCTACTTGTTGCTGCGTTTGGAAGACAACGCCCTGCTGGTGGGCGCGGTGGCCAGTTTCCTGGCGGTTGCGGCCGTCATGTATTTCACACGCAAGATCGATTGGTACAGTTCGTTGCCTGCACCAGGCCAAACCCCTATAGCAACGGATTCCAAGGTTGAAATCGAGGAAGGCTGAAAGACGGAGTCTGTCCGGTCGAAGTGCAGAGCCTTATGACCATCCTTCCGCATTTTCTCGAAGAAAAATGCGGAAGGATTGGAATCTTTAAACACCAACCCACCGTTCAGTGGATGTTTCCTTCCGCGCCGGTAGCGCCTGCGCATTGACGCCGCCCGAGGAGCGCCGTAGGCTCATAGATATGGAATTCAAGATAAGCGAACTGGAGCAGGAACCGATCGAGTTCGACCTGCAACTGCCGGCGGGCGCCATCGACTACGGCGAAGAAGCGGAGCAGGAAGGCTCGCTCACCGCCAGCGGATTGGCCGAGGTGCTGCACGAGCATCGCGGGCCCAAAGACATCGTGGCCGACATCCGGCTGCGCGGCAAGTGCGCCGGCACCTTCCAGATTCCCTGCGCGCGCTGCGTGGAGCCGGTGGCGACGCCGGTCGAGGCCGAGTTCGACCTGATCTTCCGCCCCGTGGGGGCCGATTCCGAGGGCTCGGAGCGGGCCATCTCGGCGTCGGAGACGGAAATCGGGTATTATTTAAAGGACAGTCTTTTGCTTGAGGATGTGCTGCGCGAACAGGTGCTTTTGGCCCTGCCGGTCAGGACGCTGTGCAAGCCCGACTGCAAGGGACTCTGCCCGCGCTGCGGTTCGAACCGCAATAGCCAGAGCTGCTCCTGCGATGTGGGTCCATCCGACCCCCGCTGGACGGCGCTGGCCGGACTTCGCAGCCAGATCGAGTCCAAATGAAATGAGACCCTCCGAAACGGAGGGCGCTTCGCCCCCACCGCAAGGCCGCTTTCCTCCGTAAGGAGGACGGTGCGCGGCAAGAGAGCGGGCGGAGATATGAAAGGAATTGCATCATGCCGAATCCGAAAAGGCGCCATTCGACGCGCCGCACAGCATTGCGCCGCTCGCACGACTTCCTGACCGCCGTGGGCGTCTCGGAATGTCCCAACTGCCACGAGAAGAAGCTGCCCCATCGCGCCTGCCCCAAGTGCGGCGAGTACAAGGGCCGCGCCGTCCTCGATGTCAAGGAAGCTGCGAGCTAACTGAGCGCCTATGCTCATCGATATTGCGCTGGACGCCGTTGGCGCCGACAATGCACCTGAGCCGGAGATCCGGGGGGCGATCCTTGCCTGCCGGGCTCTGCCCGTTCGTGTCCATCTGATTGGGCCGGAGGCGGAGCTTCGCGATCATCTCGACGAACTGCTGGAAAACGAAGATCTGCCCATCGTCATCCACCATGCCTCGGAACGCATCGGCATGGAGGAGAAGGCGGCGCACGCCGTACGCACCAAAAAAGACAGCTCCATGCGCGTGGGGTTGAAACTGGTGCGCGAGGGCAAGGCCGCGGGCTTTGTCACCGCCGGCAACACCGGCGCGGCCATGGCCACGGCCAAGATGGTGCTGGGCGCGATGAACGGCGTGGACCGTCCGGCGCTGGCCAATCCCATGCCCAGTTCCTCGGGAAACCCCTGCGTGCTGCTCGACGTGGGCGCCAATGTGGACTGCAAAGCCTCCAATTTGGCACAGTTCGCGCTGATGGGCGAGATGTATGCCCGCAGCGTGCTCAAGATCGCCGAGCCGCGCGTCGGCCTGCTTTCCATCGGCGAAGAGGAATCCAAGGGTAACGATCTGACCCGCGAGGCCTTCCCGCTGCTCAAGGCGCTGCCCATCAAGTTTATTGGCAACGTCGAGGGGCGCGACATCTTCAGCGGCCTGGCCGACGTGATCGTCTGCGACGGATTTGTGGGCAATGTGGCGCTGAAGACCAGTGAGGGCGTGGGCCGCTTTGTGCGCGATGTGCTGCGCGAGTCGCTCACCCGCACCGTCACCGCGCAGGTGGGAGCGCTGCTCAGCCGCAAGGCCTTCAACGAGTTCCGCCACCGGCTGGATTACCGCGAGTACGGCGGCGCGCCGCTGCTCGGGGTGCGCGGCGTCTGCATCATCGGTCACGGCTCCTCGAACGATCGCGCCATCTATAACGGCATCCGCGTGGCCTACGAGTTCGCCAAGGCGGGCACCAACGCCAGCATGGAACGGGCCTTCGAGGGCCACCGCAAACGCGGCGCTTCGCCCGAGCCGGAAGCCGGCGAAGCGGCCGAGTAGGCGGCTATGACTGGAACTTCTCTTCTTTTCGACGCGTCCCAACTGGATCGACTGGCCTGCCCGGTGTGCCTGGGCAGGCTTTCTCTTGGCCGGGACGAGAGCTTGCTGATCTGTGCGGGGTGCCAGCGCGCTTACCCGATCATCGAGGGGATTCCGGTGCTGATCGCCGCGCGGGCAGAACAAGCAGCCTCTTAAAACGTCTCGATGTGAATTCCAGGGAAAGACCTTCTATAGATTCTTGCATCCATGGTCATCAGTGCGAAGCCGCGTACGGAGGCGTATGCTCCAATCAAGAAGTCGGTCAAGATCCGGCGTGGCAGTTCCCCTGTTTTTGCCAGCCTTCGCCCAACGTAGCCTTGGTAAGCCAACCCGGCCGCACGCCAAATATCCGCGTCAAAGCGCCAGTCAACCTCGATGCAGCCGTCGCGAAAGAATTCGTCGAGAACCGGCTGCGTTCTTGAAGGCAGTCCAAGCAACTCCGCATAAACCGGACCTGAAACCACCAACCTGCACGAAGCTCTCAAGCGTTCGATAGCGGCTTGGGCCCGCTGGCTGAATTCTGCTTCCTGGTTGAGCACGGAGACCAGAACATTCGTATCAAGCGAGACTGTCGTCGTACTCATCGTACCCTCGCATCTCCCGCATAAAGGCCATTACGCCCTCCCGGCCGGGAGCTACCCCAGGAATGCCGATTCCGCTCCATTTTTCAAATGGATTTTCCTTCAAATCCCGCACCAGGCGGATGCCGTCTTCCTGCTGCTCGAAGCGGAGATGGTCGCCGGGTTGGACGCCCAGCGATTTGCGAATCTCGATGGGGACGGTGATCTGTCCCTTGCTGGTGACTTTGGCGCGGAAGTAGGGCGCGGGGATGGGCTTGGGCAAAGTGGACATCGCCTTGGACTCCTTACCTGCTCCAGTGTACTCCTTACTTTATTCAAACAGCAGAGCGATCCCGGAGGAGCCGGCCTCAATTCAATTTTCTGGTGCCGCTTTAGCTGCCGAAGATCTTGGGAGATGCGATCCCCTTGGTGGCGTTGCGGGTGTCGACGACCAGTTGCGCGGCGGCGACGATGGCCGGAAAGTCGTAGCTGGAGTGGTCGGTAACGATGACCACGGCGTCGTATTGGCCCAGATTGTCGAGCGGGGTGTTGCTCATGTTGAGGTCGTAGTGGCGTCCGCGGCCCACGGTGGCGAAGAAAGGGTCGTTGTAGAAGACCTGAGCACCCTTTTCGCGCAACAACTCGATGATGGTCAGCGAGGGGGACTCGCGCAGGTCGTCGATGTCCCGCTTGTAGGCCAGGCCTAGAATCAAAATCTTGGCTCCCTTGATGGCCTTCGAGTGCTGGTTGAGAGCGCCGGCGATCTGTTCGATCACAAATCGGGGCATGGCGCCGTTGATCTCGCCGGCCAACTCGATGAAGCGGGTGCGGAAGTCGAACTGGCGGGCCTTCCAGGAGAGATAGTAGGGGTCGATGGGGATGCAGTGGCCGCCCAGCCCAGGGCCGGGATAAAAGGCCTGAAAGCCAAAGGGCTTGGTGCTGGCAGCATCGATGACCTCATGGATATCGATGCCCATTCTCATGCACAACTGCTTGAGTTCGTTGACCATGGCGATATTGACGCAGCGATAGATGTTCTCCAGCAGTTTGCTCATCTCCGCCACGGCAGGGCTGGAGACCGGCACGATGCGTTTGAAGATGGCGCCGTAGAGCGCGGCGGCCAGGGCAAAACCCGCTGGTCCACAGGCGCCGACGACCTTGGGAATCTCGTGGCTGGCGACGGTGTCGTTGCCGGGGTCTTCGCGCTCGGGCGAGAAGACCAGGTGCAGGCCGGGCTGATCGGCGGCGCGGGAGATGCGCAGGCCGAGCGGGTTGCCGGCTTCAAGCAAGGGGGCGACGACTTCGTCGGTGGTGCCGGGATAGGTGGTGCTTTCCAGTACGATCAACTGGCCTTCATGGACGTGCGGGGCGATGGAAGCGACCGTGCCGGTAACGTATCCGAGGTCGGGATCGTGATACTCGTCGAGCGGCGTGGGGACGCAGATGATGACCGCGTCCATCTGGGCGATCTCGGAATAATCCGATGTTGCGTAGAAGCCTGCCGCCTGCGCCTGCTGAATCTCGGCGGGGAGGATGCGAACGATGTATGAGCCGCCGGCGTTGAGGATCTTGACCTTGTCGACAGCGATGTCGAAACCGGTGACGCGGAAGCGCTGACCGCTGAAGAGCAACGCCAGGGGCAGGCCGACGTACCCCAAACCGACGATGCCGATGCGGGCCTCGCGATCGTCCATCTTGGCGACCAGCGCACGCAGGCGGATCTCTGTTTCCGTGGCAGTTATCATAACCCTTTGATAGTGAAGCACCGGGGGGGCAACCTGCAAGGAAAGAAATGGCCGCCGGCTGCGCTGCGATTATCTGCGGCCCTGGTACTGACCGCGCTTGAAGGGAAGAGTCTGCATCTCGTCTTCGTCCTCGGTCTGATTGCGGCGGCCGGCGGAAGTAAAGGTCCGGGCCGTCTCTTTGAGGGGTTCATCCAGGATCGGCTTGGGCGGAAGAATCTCCGGAGGAGCGGTCGCTTGTAGAGAAGAGGGACCCGAAATCGGCCAGAGAGGCTGCTTGGCCGGCGGCGGAATTGAACTGGGCTCCCAGCTCCGTTCTGCTGCGCTGGGCGCGGGCTGTGCAAAGGAATCGGCGGGATTCGCTGCGGGGGTTTTGTGGAAATTCTTCATCTCAGCCGCAACATTCATGCGCCGCAGAGACTCCAATCGCGTGGGACCTGTGGGGGCGGCCGCCTCGCTTTCGGGGGTGGGTCTGGTGATCGGAGGCGGGGCAAGGGGGCTCTCCGGCTGGCGCTCGCGATTCTGCTCCAAGGCCATCTCGAAGCGATAGGCGAGATCTTCGTAATCGCTTCTTGACCTGGAGGCGCGTGGAAGAGGCGTGGATTGAGGCTGAGCCGGCGGCGTCTTGCTGGTTTCATCGTCCACGAAGGAACGCGGAACCCCGTAGCCGGCGGGCGGGGGCGAAGCTGGAGCCGCGGCGCTGGGGGACGGAGCGGGGCGGGCTGGAGTTCCAAAGGATTGGGCCTTGGCTGCAACTTCGGCGGCCAGCGAAGCCAGGGGAACAAATCCGGGGTTCTCCGCGGGCGATTCGGGGGCCTCTTGAGCGGCTACGGCCGCAAAGGCCGGATGCTCTCTCTCTGCCCGCAACCGGCTGGCGCGGGACTGGCTGTGCTGATGGCGCTCCATGTTCAGGACGGACTGGCGAAAGACAGGGTCGGCTCTCTTCAGGCGGACGCGATTCAGCACGAAGCCCACCGCCGTGACCTCGAGTTGCTGCAAGGTGTTGGCCACCGCGTGCAGTTGGGCGCGAGTGGTGACACCGGATTCCACAACAATGATGGTCGCATCCACAAACCGGGCCAGGTATTCGGTCTCGGCCGAGATGGGCAGCGGCGCCGTATCGGTGAGAATGATTCCCTGCGCTGGAGCTTGCTTCTCTTCGGCGAACTTCTGCAGTACCGCGGAGGAACGGCTGCCGCGCTGGGCTGCAACCAGACTGGTGGACCCCGCTGAGCCGCTCTCCGCCGGGCTGGCAGGGGGCGGTGGAGTGCCGGAGGTGTCGACCAGTGTAGACGATCGTCCCATGGCTCCCAACATCACGCGCACCTGGCTGACGATGGTGGTCACCCCGGCTCCAGGTCCGATTCCGGTGAAGATGCAACTGCGCAGGTTGCCCGACTGATGGGCATGCTCGATAGCTGCCGCCAGGCGAAAGATGTGTTCCTCCGCCACGCCGGCGCTGACCTGGTCGAAATCGGGCAACTGCGCCATGGGCGCAAAACCCAGCACGCGCTCGACATCGGAGGCGGTGTAGAGGCGAGTATCGAGTTTGAGGGCGATGACGGCGGCCAGAATGCCCAGCAGGATGCTCCCCAAGGCAATGGGCAACGGCTTGCGCAGGAGGCCGCTATAGGTCGGATGCAAGGGCGGTGTAGCCGCGGCGGAGAGAAATGCGGCGCCGGGAGCGCTGTTCTCGATCAACATGTTGTGCAGTTGGTCGTCCACGGCGGTGAAGCGGTTCTGCAAGCGCAGAATGTTGGTTTCCAGATCGTTGGCGCGTTGCAGCTTGGAGGTTGCACTGACCGCGGTAGCGGCCATCGCGCCCCATTGTGCGTTCAGCCGCTCTTCGACCTGGGCGGTTCGCGCCAGATCCGAGCGCAACCGCTGCTCGATGCGCGCCGAGACCTTGGCGCGCAGGTTTTTTACATACTCCTCCTGCGAAGCGTCGATCTGCGCCAGTTCGGCCACATCCTGCTTGTACTGAGGATTGCTGGGGGTAAGGTTGGCCATCTGCGGGAGCAGGACGGCGCGGCGCTGATCGAGGGTGGTCTTGAGGCTGTTCAGGCCGGCGTCGCTGGCCAGCACCTCATCGGCCATTGCGTCCATCGAGCGGGATGAGCCGTCCTTGGCTCCCGTCAGCACGCCCAGCCGCGCTACCGCTTCATCGTGCTCGGTACGCGCCTTCACCAGTTCGGCGCGAATCGCGTTGGACTCGTTTTCAAAGAGATTGGGTGCGGCGTTTCCCACCGCCGCCATGCCCAACTGCTTGCTCAGGGTCTCCTGCTCGGTGCGATCGGAGTTCAACTCGCTCTGGATGCGATCCCGCTCCTCTTTCAGCATGGCGATGCGTTCGGGATTGCCCGCCTTCTCCTGGCGGGAGACATTCTCGATCAGGCTGGCGGCCAGGGCGTTGGCCACCTTGGCGGCGCCATCGGCGCTGGCGGCGATCGCGGTAATCGTGATCTGGTAGCTGCCCCCGATGCGCTCCGTCTTGATGGCTTTACCCAGCCGTTCGGCGGCGGCCGCGTCGCTCTCGTCCCCTCGTTGCCAATCTCCGGGCGTCAACTTGTGAATGGCGCCCAGCAGCACCGGAGGCTGTGTCACGCTCTGCACTTGCTGTTGAATGAACGATTCGTAGGAACTGGCGTCAGAGCCCCAGCGGGGGGAAGCCGTCTGATCCAGGACCTTGGGCGCCGCGGGCTGAATATAGACCTGGCTCTGCGCCTTGTAAACCGGCCACGTCGAAACCGCAATGTAGACGGCAGCCGCCAGCCCGGCCAGCGCGATGGTCAGCGCCAGACCGCGATATACCCGCAGCGCCCGCCATAGATCCAGATGAAGAACGTGTGCTTCCCGATGATCCGCAGGCTGCCCGCCTCCGCCCGTCGGCGCTTCGTAAGCGACCTCCTGGGGTGGGGTCTGTTCCTGCAGAACTGCGCGTTCGCGTAACCACGTCATAAGACACCTGTATAGGCAGCAACAGTTGCCAGGGTAATCAGGGGATTGAGCCGCTCCAAAACATAGGTGGCGCGATTGAATCCGCTGCGGGGAACATAGACGATCTCGCCCGGCCGCAACGTGACCTCCAGCGACTTGGCCGGGTTAAGCAGATCGTTGAAAAGGATCACCCTGGTCGTCCCGCTGGCCGGGTCCACGATCTGAATGCGGGGGTTGCCGCCGGCCTTTTCCGTGAGCCCGCCGGCCTCGGAGAGCACGCTGGCCATGGTCGAGTTATGGGTCAGCGTAACCGGACCGGGATGCTGCACTTCACCCAGCACGGAGACGAAGCGCTCCGAGATGTCGGGCACATAGACCACGTCGTCGCGGCGCAGGCGCATATCCGCCATGGCATTGCCGGATTCGACCATGGCCCGTAATTCCACCCACAGCACCTGGTCGGAGCCGCGATAGACGGCGCAGCGCTCGGGGATCTGCGCCACCTTGTTGGAGCCGGCCAGCAGACCGCCGCGCGTCAGCGTCTCCAGCAGCGTCGGCGTACCGTCGAAGACAATCATGCCGGGATGCTCGACCGCGCCCAGAACCAGAACGCGATTGGCCGTGTACTTGGTCACCGCGACCTGCACCGAAAGGTTGGAGTAATAGCTGGACAGAGCGGACTCGATGGCCTTGCCCGCCTCGGCGCGGGTCAGCCCCTTCAGCATCACTTCCCCCGCCAGGGGCAAAGTGATGCGTCCATCCGGACCGACCACCGTCTTGACTTCCATCTCCGGGCGCGCCGACAGACCGATGGAGATCTCGTCTCCCTTGCCCAGACGGTACTCCTCGTCTTCGGCCGGCTCGAATCGGCGCAGAGCCTCCATCGGATTCGGTTTCAGCGTAGGCGTCGAATTTGGCCGGGAGCCGTCCGCAACCGGGCTTTGTCCCGGCGGCGGCGATGCGTCGCGCGCGGGTTGCTGCGCCTGGGTGACAAGAACCCCCGCAAGGCACAGTGCAATGCCAACCATCCCGCTACAACGATTCACTGGTCGACCTCCCAATTGCTCGATTCCCTCTGCCGGCGCACTCCCCGTCCGCCTTCGCCGGCTGCATTCCGCTTGCAGAACACCGCTTGCTCCACAAACAGTTTGCGCACTTACTCTAAGCGATGAACCGCACTTAATCCATAGCACAAAAAGGTCAGACAAAGAGAACAGACAGGGGAGCATCCAGCTAGGGCGGCCCAACTAGAAAAACAAGGTGTCGGCACACCCCTCGTTTAGATGCAGCCAGTCCCCGTTCGTTGCGCCGGTAAGAGTGCCGCTCACTACTTTTATGGTCACGATCTGGTGTTATGGCCGCGATCTGGCCTTGGGTCAACAATCTGGTCGGCGTCCAGCCGGTATCGCCCCCGCGATGGTCTTTGGCTTTCGTGGCGCAAGCCAATCGGTCCAAATCAATAAAACCGGGAGCGGGATGATGTTTGCCGCACCGGTATACGTACTATAGTATGGGGAATTGTGAAGATCTGCATGGTGGCTTACTCCTTCTTCGAGAGCGATGCGCGCATGATGCAGTATGCGGCAGCGCTCACGGACCGCGGCGATCAGGTCGATGTCATCGCTCTGCGGCGAGGCGACGCTCCATCCTACGAGGAACTGAAGGGCGTTCGCGTCTATCGTCCGCAAGCCAGAGCCGTCAATGAACGAGGACGATTCACCTATCTTCTCCGCATCCTGCGCTTCATGGCAGTCTCGGCCGCATTGCTTTTCAAACTCTGCCGCAGCCGCCGCTACGACATCGTTCATGTCCATTCCGTGCCGGATTTTCTGGTCTTTGCGGCGCTTCCGGCCAAGTGCATGGGAGCCCGGATCATTCTCGATGTTCATGATATTCTGCCCGAGTTTTACGCCAGTAAGTTCCAGATTTCGCAGTCCTCGGCAATCTTCAAAGCCCTGCTGTTATGTGAACGCATCTCCGCCGCGTACGCGGATCATGTGATCGTCGCCAACGAGATCTGGCATGACCGCCTTGTCTCTCGCGCGGTGTTGGCGGAGAAGTGCACGACCATTCGCAACTATCCCAATCCTGCAATCTTCACGGCGCACGCGCCAAGGCAGAAGAGTGAAGGCTTCGTGATTCTCTATCCGGGGACGCTGAATCGCCATCAGGGGTTGGACATTGCCCTTCGCGCCTTCGCCCTGGTCGCCGAGAAAATGCCGGGAGCTGAGTTTCATATTTACGGAGAAGGCTCGGAGCGCGATGCGCTGAACGCTTTGATCGCATCCCTTCACTTACAGGAACGGGCCTCCATCCGGGATTTTCTTCCCATTCAAAAGGTTGCGCGCATCATGGAGCAGGCCGATCTTGCGGTGGTTCCCAAACGCGTCAGTACTGCTTTTGGAAACGAGGCGGCCAGTACCAAGATCATGGAATTCATGTCTCTTGGCGTGCCGGTGATCGTTTCCCGCACGCGCATTGACAGTCTCTATTTCGATGACTCGATGGTGCGGTTTTTTCCCCCCGAGAACGATGAGGAACTGGCCCGCGCCATCTATGATTTATGGCTCCATCCGGAACGGCGGAAGCAAATGGCGGAGAACGCTCAACATTATCTCGAACTGCACAACTGGGCGCAGCAGAAGCACGAATACCTTCGTCTGATCGACTCTTTATCCGCTCAGTGATGAAGCAGGGCAAGAAGCTGGCTCCTGCCTTCTCCATGGGGTGCTCCAATTCTCTATCAGGAATGCACCTGCGGTCCTCAATGATTCGAGGCTGGTGGTCCGCTCTTCAGCAGGGAGAGAATCTTGCGCACCTGCCGCGGCATCTGTTCCAACAAAATCAGTCTACTCAAGACACGCAGTGAATAGGCTGCGCAGCAGGCCGCGCTCAAGGTCCCCAGCGCCACGGCCCAATGCGGCGGCAACCACCGGAAGCCGGCGCAGACCGCGCCGACAATGGAGAAGAACAGCAGGCCTGTGCGCAGGTTTTCGTTCGACCAGCGGAAGCCGCTCAGCCGCCGCGTAATCGGATAGTAAATGAAGCCATGCACCACGCAGTACCCTAAAAAGGCAATGCCCGCGCCCTTCAATCCGAAGGCGTGAATGAATCCCCAGGCCAGCGCAGCATATGTAACCGCGCAGGCCAATTCGCACCAGAAGAAGATGCCGCCCTTTCCCTTGGCCACTACGATGTAGCCCATGGGCCAGGTAACAACCTGCAACATGGCGCCCAGGCAGATCCAGCGCAACACCTCCACCGATGCGACAAACTTCGCCGTGTACAACAGGGTGACGATGGCGGGGCAGAAGGTCAGCGTAGCCAGAACGCCGGGACCGGCCAGCAGCAGGCCGATGCGCGCCTGCTGGTTCACCAGCCGGTTGCATACCTCGTTGACGGTTGCGGAAGCGGTCAGGCGCGGATAGAAATCGACCGTCATGGCGCGGATGATCAGCCCCACATACATCCCGCCCAGCGTCCAGGCCGATTGATACAGACCGGCCCCATTCAATCCCTCTTTGTGCAGGAGCAAGGCCCGCACCAGATACGCCAGCGCCGACTGCATCAGGTTGCTGAGCATCAGGACAATGCCCAGTTTGAGCAGCACGGAGGCTTCCGACCAAATCTGCGCGGCGTTCAGGTGGGTAGTCCGGACATCGATCTTGCGTCTGAACCACCAGGAACAGAGGAGCGATGACGCGGCGAGAATGACCAGCGAGGGGACCACGCCGTCCTGGCGAAAGACGTAGACCAATGGCAGGCTGATGAGCGTGGCAATAAAGTAGCCAAGGACCTTGGATTTGCTGAAATCGGCGATGTGCCGGAATCCCTCTATCAAGGCATCCTGGCCGTACGCAATCAATTGCAGAACAACGGCCAGAGAAAGCAGCGCCACCGCCATTCTGTGCTCTGGGCCGCCGAAGGTCAGAATGGAGATTTGCCGCGAAAACAGCATCATCGCGACCGCCCCCAGCAATCCCAGAGTGACCGAAGTGTATTCCAGCACCGTTGCCGTTTGCGTGACTCGATCCCGGTTGCCGCTGGCGACGGCCTGGGCGATCTGCCGCACCCCGCTGCTGCTTACGCCCAGACCGGCGATATCTTCGAACATGCCCTCGATCGATCCAAAGACGCTGAAAAGTCCAAAGCCATCCGGCCCCAGCAGATACGCCATCGCCTTGCCGCGCAGCAGGCGAAAGAGAATGAGAATCACCTGCGATCCCCCAACCAGATACGAAGACTTCAGTATCTGCCCGTAGGTTTCACGGTGCGCCGGGTTCTGGCCGTTCAAATGCGTAGCATCGGACAATGAGTTCTCACTCCCTGCGGATGGATCGGATGATAGATGATCGCGGTGCAGTTCTCCTCAGTTGTTCCTGTAGCATTCCAGAAAATGCTATAAGAATCCAGCATCGCTCCGCACGTGCATCCGGAAGGTCCGCTGGCAAAGCACCGGACGTTGTTGAGCGGACCCATCTACCGCAGCCTTCTCGCTCGGCGGAGCTGCGCGCCATTTGTGAAATGCCAGCCCAGCGAAGGGTAGGGCGTCAGGCGAGGCCGGCGCAGGGGAACTTCGACGATCGCCAACAGACAGACAAACCAAATGGGAATCAATGCGCGGAAACCCGCCTCGCTAAGGCTGTACATGACGCTGGCGCAGAGAAAGGCCAAGCGCAAACTGCCCAGCCTTGGGTTCAAGAGAAAACTCCGAACCACAGAACGATAGCCGGAGGCAATCATGCCGGCAAAGAAGATCAAGCCGATCCAGCCCAGGTTGATGTAGAGCTCCAGATATCCGTTGTGGGCCTGGTTGATGCCCCCATAGCCAATTTGATTCGCGACTCCCCGGATGCGGCTTCCCAGCCAGAAGCTGTCGAAGCCGGTGCCGATCAGGGGATCGGTGTGGAACGACAATACCGCCCTCCATATCTCGGTTCTCCCCGTCAAGGTTGGATTCCTGCCCAGCAGGCGCAGCAAGACGCCCGAGCTATCGAGAAGCACGGCAAAGACCGCCAGGCCGATCGCACCGCCAACCATCGAGTAGATATAACTTGATCGTCCTCCTACCCATCGCTGGACGGCCACCACCATGATCGTTGAGGAGAGCACCAGGCAAGCGAAAGAGGTCATGGAATTCGCCTTGAACAACAGCCACAGGGCAGTCAAAAGAACAACGCCTTGCACGAACAGACGGCCTCGTCTGCCTGGACGCCCGCGCTCCTCCCAATCTCTCAGTAAGGACCACAGCGTTCCCAGACCGAAGACCAGGCTGTTCATTCCCATCTCGTTTTTTTGTGTGGTTACGCCATGGAAGTAAATGGTGTGGTCGTCGAGATTGAGGGAACTGCCCAGTTCCGGGAAGACCAGGATCAAGAGCACGGAGAGCGGCAACAGGACGAGAGCTGCGTTGGATAAAACACGGCGAATCGCGGCCTCTGGATTCAGGTCTGTGAGCACGATCAGCACCATGACCAGGTCGCCGAACATCTTGATCCAATGCTTCAGTGCAACCTGCGGAAACCCCGACCAGGCGATGCTGACGGCACAGTAGGCGAAAAACAGAAGTAGCGCAGCGTTGCCGCGAAAGAAGGCGGCAAGCTGACGGAAGCGCCGGTTGAGAACCAGAACTCCGCAGAGGATCAGCACCCCGAAGATGGCCGCATCGAGCGGCGTACCCTCCAAATAACGTTCCTCCTGTGAAACTCCAGCGGGCTGTCCGAACCAAGCGGAAAAGCTCCGCGAGCCGGCAAGAAGAAGCCAAAAAAAGGGTATCCACAGGGCCTTGGAGGTCTTCTCTTTCTTCTCCCAATTGAGATATTGCAGCCACAGAATGGCTGCAACAAAGGCGGCAGTGGCAAATATGCGCATCATGGGCAGTGTCGGTTCGATCAGAAAAACAAGTGAATCTTCAGGCCAGTCTGAATCGCCGCAAATCAGTCGCGATTGTTTGAGCGGTTGCGCCCCGCATCCCCGCCGGAACAATAAACCAAAACAACCACAAGTTCAAGCGGACAATTCTAACCAGTCAGGTAGGGCTCCCGCAGCACCTCGATCCTGAAAAGAGCTATCAGCTTACCTAGATGAAAGCAGAAGCGGATCAATGTATCCATGAGCCGGTGCTGCCCCCCCAGCAGGGTAAATGGCAGCACCAGCAGATAAACAGGAATCGCAACGGCAGACTTGAGCACATCGCGTACGCCGAAGCCCGCCAGCATCGGCGACATCGCGCCCTGCACCAGGGACCGCTTTAAGTGATAGGAGCGCGTCCAGCGGGAGGGAGGAACCACCTCGAAGACCACCGCCTCGGCCGACCAGATGAAAGAGAAGCCCGCCGCGATCTTTCTTTGAAAGAAATCCTCGTCGCCGCATACCTTGAACTTCGGGCGAAATGGAAGAGTATCGCCGAGCACCACTTTCCGCCTGATCAAAACATTCGATGTGCGCGATTCCTTCCAATCGACGCGCATCCCGGTGGGATTGACCCTGAGATCGCAGATCTGGCACTTCAGCAACCAGCGGGGCGGCGTGTCATCGAAAAAGCGTGTAACCGGGCCCAGCACGCCGTCCGCGCCGTACTGATTACACTGCAGGAATAACGTCCCCAACCAACCCTCAGCGGGAAACTCGTCGTCGTCGATGAACGCCAGATACTCTCCTTCCGCCTTCGCGAGGACAGCGTTTCTGGCGTGCGAGATCCCCGGCCTCGGCTCCACGCAATACTCGATGGGCAGCGCCGATGTTGCCGTGAATTCCTCGATGACAGACCTTGCGGAGGCGGCGGCATCGTTGTCGGCCACGACAGCAGAATAGGTAAAGAGCCCGCCGGTAGATTGCTTCGCAACTTCGTTCAGCAGACGGCGCAGGTAAAGCGGGCGCTTGAAGGTGCAGATGCATACGCAGATGTGCGGCAACCCAGCCTGCGACGCCAATCCGGTGCTGTTCATCTTGTCGGAGTTCATCAGCCTATCCAATCCTCTCCTTGACGGAGACATCGTATCTTCGCGCAACGGCGATTGGTCCCAGGCAACGAGTCAGGCCGCCATCCAGCAGAAAGCGGTACTCTTCATCGTTGAATGGGTGAGTCATGACTTCGACTTTGCCTTGCTCAACCCGCGCAAAGATGCTTTCGAGTCTACACCGATCAATGGGCACCATGCTGAAAAAGTCATCGGTCATGGGATGTTTACGCGCCAGTATTCTGTTTTGCCAGGCGCGATAAGCGCGATTCAAGCAGCCCATCTCTCCCTTTAGGGAAGAGAAACTTCTGCGCACAACGACGCCCGCTGGAATGATCTTGGAGAAGACAATGTTGGCGCAGAGATGCATGTGGTGGTGACCGTCGATGCGCCTGGGCAGATGTCCATAGAGACGCCTGTACTCCTCGATCTGGGCTTCAGCAACGTAGCGGAAGGACGCGCTCAAGCCGGGATGATACAAGATCTGCGCCAATCGATTGGTGCGCAGAAAGCGTGTAATCTTCGTTTGCCGCTCCTGGAGCTGGGCGGGAATCTGCGGCGCTGAAAAGGGGGTGGTCAGATTGAGATGCAGGCCGGTGTCGACACCGTGTTCGACGGCCAGAGCAGCCGCTCTCTCCGAGTCTTCCATGAAGACCATGGCGCTCACCGAAGATACCGCTCCGGCAAGCACGCAAGCCAGCGTGCGATCGGTGATGAAAGAGTTGCTCCCCCAATCGTCTGCGTTGACGATGATGGTGCCTATGGCGGTTTGTATGTCTGAATTCAACTCTGCTCCTGTCCGGTTTTCGAAGATGCGCGAAGTCAACGCTTTTATCCTTACTCTTTTTTCATCGCAGCGGAGGCGGCTTGCGCCTGCCCGGCGGAGGAAAACAACGCCTTCAGCCGCTGCATTTGCTCGCGCCGGACAAAAGCCACAAACTCATCCGAGACCGGCCTCTCAACGTGGCTCAGCCAGCAGCGCAAATAGCCCGCGCCGATCGCCAATCCGCGCAGGATATAGGGTCTCTTGCTCATCTGATAGACAACGCGAAAAGCCTCCCAGAGAGGATGGTTGCCCAACTCATAGTCTCTACCGCCGATGGCGAACCGGGCCTGCAGCGCAGAATGCTCGGCGGTTCCCAAAGCACGATGATGCTGCGAGTGCATCTCGGTAAAGGTGCGCGTCTTCCAGCCTTTCATGCGTGCGCAGATCACGGCGATGGTGTCGTTGCCGCCGCTTTTCGTCCTGACAAAGCCGCCAATATCTTCCATGCAACGACGGCGAAAGAGCTGACAGGCGCCGGCAACATGCTCCAGGCTCACGTAGTGAAAATTGTAGGTCTCGTTGGTTGTATCGACATAGGGCGTGCCGACCACGCCCAACTGCGGGTATTCTACCAGCTTGCCGAGCAGAAAAGAGAAGTAGCCGCGGTCGAAGGTGATGTCCGCATCCAGATTGGCGACGACCTCATAAGGAAGATCGTCGAGCAGCGCCAGGCCGGCATGAAAGGCATCCGCCTTGCCGCTAAAGTGCCGCTCTGCGCGCTGCGGCATGCGCAGCAGTTGTATCCATGGGTACTCGGTCGCGTAGCGCTGGACGATCTCATCGGTCCCGTCCGTGGAGCCGTCGCTGACGATCACCCAGCGCAGCGGCAACACATCCTGCGCCACCATGGACTGGATGGTCATCTCAATCAGTTGCGCCTCGTCGCGCGCCGGCGTCACCACCACATAGGACGGAAGGCTGGGCATTGCGGGACCTCATTCGGGATGGGGTTCAACCGATCTCTTCATCCCCGCTTTACTTCTCGACAAAGGCCAGAATCTCGCTGGCCACGCGCGCCTGTTGCTGTTCGGTAAGGTGCGGGAAGATGGGCAACGAAACGATCTCGGAAGCCACACGAGTGGAAACGGGAAGATCCCCTGCCGAGTATTGCAGATATGCATAGGCCTTTTGCAGATGCAAAGGAATGGGGTAGTGAATGCCGGTGCCGATGGCCTTGGATTTCAAATGGCGTATCAGTCCATCGCGATCCTTGGCGCGCAGCACATAGAGGTGATAGACAGCGCGCGAAGTGCCCGCCTCAAACGGAAGTACGATCTCCTCGTGACCGGCAAGCAATCGGTTGTAGGCGTCCGCGCGTTGCCTGCGCTGCCGGTTCCACTCCGTCAGATGCGGCAGCTTGGCCAGCAGAAAGCCCGCTTGAATGGAGTCCATGCGTCCGTTGTAGCCTTCCACGCCGTGATGGTATTTCTGCGTCTGACCGTGATCGCGCAGCATCCTGACCCTGGCGGCCAGCGCCGCATCGTTGGTGGTCACCGCTCCCGCTTCACCGCAGGCGCCGAGATTCTTGCCGGGATAAAAGCTGAAGGCCGCGGCAAGGCCCATCGAGCCGGCCTTCATCCAGCGATTCCGATCCTGAGAAAAGTATTCGGCCCCGTGCGCCTGGCAGGCATCTTCGATCACCCTCAGGCCATACTCAGCGGCCAATCGAAGAATGGCGTCCATATCGGCAGTCTGTCCGTAAAGATGCACGGGCACAATGGCCGTGACCGGGCGGCCGCTGCGCCGCGCGATCAGCTTGCCCGCGGCATCGCGCTGGCACTGCGTTTCCAAAAACTCCCGCAACCGTTCCGGCGAGAGGTTATAGGTGCGCTCGTCGATGTCGACAAACTCCGGTATTGCGCCGGCCTGAGTGATGGATTCGGCGGTCGCGATGAAGGTATGGGGCACGGTGATCACGGCATCGCCGGATTGAACTCCGCTGGCCATCAGCGCAAAGCGCAGTGCGTCCGTGCCACTGCTCACGCCCACGCAATCGGAGCTATCGCAGAAGGCGGCGAACTGCCGTTCGAACTCTTCGAGCACGGGACCGCCGATGAAGCCGGATGTTTCAATGGCACGATGCAAGACCGCTGTCAGTTGCGGCTTGAGTTGCAGGTGAGGCGTAAGCAGATCGAGAAACGGAATGGGAGCGTCTTGCGCAGGTTCCGCGGCATCGCCTGGATCATCGAGGGAACGCAGCACGGCGGCTGGATTGCCGGCCACAATGCAACGATCCGGCACATCGGCGGTGACCACTGCGCCGGCGCCGACAATGGCGTTCTCACCGATAGTAACGTTGGCCAGAATGGTGGCACCGGAACCGATCGAAGCGCCCTTCTTCACCAGGGTGCGCTCGACCACCCAGTCGGCCTCGCCTTGCAAACTTCCTTCGCCGTTGGTGGCGCGTGGATAGGTGTCGTTGATAAAGGTCACGCCATGGCCCACGAAGACATTGTCTTCAATGGTCACGCCTTCGCAGATGAAGGTATGGCTGGATATTTTGCAGCGGCTTCCGATGCTGGCGTTCTTCTGGATTTCGACGAAGGCGCCGATTCTGGTTTCGTCGCCGATGGAGCATCCGTAGAGGTTGATGAACTTGGCCAGCCGGACGTTGAACCCCAGCCGGACGTCGCCGGCGATGCAGTTGAAGTCGCTCATAGATAGACCGGCGCCCCCCGTTGGGTCATCGATTCGGTGGCGGCTTCGAGCATTCTGACGATGCGCAGGCCGGCGCATCCGTCGTTGTGCGGATCCTGTCCGCTCTCGATGCATTGCATAAAGTAGGCCAGTTCCTCGTGCAGCGCCTCGACCTGCTTCACCTGCGGCGCCCACATATCGCCGGAGCGGTAGCTGACCAACAGCTTATACACGCCCTCCTGGTTATTAATAGCCACACCCTTGTCGTAGACCTTGATCTTCTCGTCGGCTTCCAGGTCGTTCCAGACCAACATGCGCTTATCGCCGCCGATGCGCGTGGTTCTGACCTTGACCGGGGAGAGCCAATTGACGCTGATGTGCGCAATCACCCGATCGGGGAAATGAATGGTCATGAATGCAATATCTTCGTGGCCGTTGAGATGGTTTTGCCCAGTGGCGACAATGGCCTCGGGCTTGGCCTTGACGAGGTAGTCCACAATGGAAAGGTCGTGCGGCGCCAGATCCCAGAGCACATTGATGTCGTGCTGAAAAAGACCAAGATTGACGCGGGTGGAATCGTAGTAAAACAGCTTGCCCAGAGTGCCTTCATCTACCATCTGATGAATCAGTCCCACCGCGCCGGTAAATAAAAAGGTATGGTCCACCATGATTTTGAGGTTCTTGCGCATGGCCAGTTCGATCAGTTCTTCCGCCTGAGTGGAGTTGGCGGTAAATGGCTTCTCGACGAAAACATGCTTGCCATTGAGCAGGGCGGCCTTGGCCAGTTCGTAGTGCGTCCAGACCGGAGTGACGATGGCGATCGCGTCGATTTGGGGCGAATTGAGCAACTGGTTTGCGTCTGAAACGACAGGAATAAAGGGATACGCCTTGAGGGCGCGCTGGCGCGCGGCGGGATCGATCTCCGCGATCATCGTCACCTGCGAACCCTCCAGCGAAACAAGGTTCCTGACGATGTTGGGTCCCCAATAGCCGTAGCCAATCACACCGAATTTCATAGCACTCTCACTGTTCAAGGACCTCGCGGTTAGCAGGCGCCCGAGCCTCTGATCACCGCGTGCGGAGTTCGCAGCAGAATCTTGATGTCCATCCATGGCGTCCAGGATGTAGCGTACTGCAAATCCAGCCGCACCATCTCATCAAACGGTATCCGGCTTCTCCCCGCCACTTGCCACAAGCCTGTGATGCCGGGCTTGGCCTCGAGAATGCGCCGCCGATGCCAGGGCTGATAGGCTGCGAGTTCATAAGGGATGGGAGGACGCGGGCCGACCAGCGACATCTCCCCCTTGAGAACATGAAGGAACTGGGGCAGTTCGTCCAGACTGGCGCGGCGCAAAAACCTGCCCACCGCCGTGATCCTTTTGTCGTTGGTGAGTTTGTAGATTCCCTCGCCGCCATCCGGGGTGGAATGCCGCTCGGCCCCACCTGCGATCAACTTCTCGACATACTCCCGATGCACGCTGGAATCGTTGCCGATATACATGGAGCGGAACTTCAAAAACGTAAAAGTCCGCCCGTACTGCCCCACCCGCTGCTGCCGGAAGAGGACCGGGCCCTTGGATGTAGCCTTGATGGCCAGCGCAATAAGCAGCAGGAGCGGGCTCAGACTGAACAGAACAAACATGCTGCCCAGCACATCGATCCATCGCTTGGCCCGGTATTTGAACTGTCCCTTTTGCTCGCGGTACGCCAGGTCGGGATAGAGGGCTGGGTTCATCGGCGTGTGCGAGACGCCGTTGTCCCAATCGTCGGGGAAAAAATGAGAATCGATCCGAACATCCTCGAGCCAATCGAGGCCCAGTTGCCTACGCATCAGGCCTTGCACGCGTTCCAGGATGATGGAGCGAATGGCGTCTCGATCGCCGGTAGGCAGACCGGTGAAGATCATGCCCAGCGTATCATGGTTCTTGTACCATCCGATGAGGTCGGTTTCGCGGCTGAAGGACAGAAGAATCGAAGCCAGGCGGTCGAGCAGGCCGGTCTTCTCTTCTGTTTCCGGCGCATTCTCGATCTTCACCAGCATCAGCAGGAAAGGGTCCCCGGTCCGTTCCGTTCTCTTGCGTTCGGTGGCGATCATGCGGTGAAAAGCGCGCTCGCCATAGATCTCCCTCTCCGCATCTGGAAGCGGTTCAAAGGGCCATCCGTTGGTCATCCGAGCCTCTTGCACCATCAACACCGTCAAAGCACACCTTCATAGCGAAGATCGAACATTTGCGTTCCTGTTGGCAATCGGAATCGCGGCTTCCGCATCCGCCTGGTAACAGACTGTAACTCGAAACGGAACGAAGCCCCGCAATCCGTCGTGGCATTGCTCAACCCCGCCGCAAACGGCATCCCCCTCCGCACGCTCGCAGAGCGAAGGGAAGGGGATGCGTGAGCAGCAGGTTTCGACGCTTGGGCCCGCCCCCGGCATTGCTTCCGCCGCCGGGAACCAAGCTCACCTTCTCGATTGTCGATTTCAACAGCCCCATCGGGCACTGCGCAATCACCCGAAGGTGCTAACTGAAGGACAAATGGGTCATGGATAGATGCCGCGAATCTGCACCGCTTCGGCCACACGGCCGATGCCCAGCATATTCGCGGCTGTCCTCATGCAGACCTTGTGCTCCAGGTGCAGTTTGAGAACATCGCGGAAGGCGGTCTTCATCACCCGCTCCAAGCGGTTGTAGACATCCTGTGCATCCCAGAAGAGGTGCGACTCGTCTTGCACCCATTCAAAGTAGGAGACGGTCACGCCGCCGGCGTTGCAAAGAATATCGGGAATCACAAAGGTCCCCTTGCTCTCCAGAATTCGATCCGCGGCCGGAGTGACCGGGCCGTTGGCCGCTTCGGCGACGATGCGGGCGCACACACGGGGCGCATTTTCGGCCAGAATCGTGTTCTCCAACGCCGCCGGAACCAGAATCTCGCACTCCAGAGCGAGCAACTCGGCAGGCGCGATGGCCTCGGCCTCGGGAAATCCCTCGACGCGCCCGGTGAGCGCCTTCATGTGCATCAGTTCGGGAATATTCAAGCCGTTGCGATTGTAAACACAGCCGGTCGAGTCGCTCACCGCGATGACCCTGGCGCCGGCCTCGTGCAGCAACTGCGCGGCGATGGAGCCGGCGTTGCCGAAGCCCTGCACCACCACACGCGCGCCCTTCAACGCGATATGAAGATGCTCGCAGGCGCAGCCAATGGTGTTGAAGACTCCGCGGCCGGTGGCCTCGTTGCGCCCCAGCGATCCGCCCAGGCTGATCGGCTTGCCGGTGACCACGCCGGGGATGGGAAAGCCCTTGGTCATGCTGTAGGTGTCCATGATCCAGGCCATGGTCTGGGAGTTGGTATAGACATCGGGCGCGGGAATATCCTGCTGCGGCCCGATCAGCGGCAGTATGGCGCTGGTGTAGCGGCGGGTCATGCGCTCCAACTCGCTTTGCGACATGTGCTTGGGGTCGCAGGTGACGCCGCCCTTTGCGCCGCCAAAGGGAATGTTTACGACCGCGCACTTCCAGGTCATCCACATGGCCAGCGCCTTCACTTCGTCGAGCGTGACCTGGGGGTGGTAGCGAATCCCGCCCTTGGCGGGGCCGCGCACCGAGCTGTGCTGCACCCGATAGGCTTCAAAGCGGCGGATATGTCCGTCGTCCATGCGCACGGGAACGGTGACCGTCAGAATGCGCTCGGGATACTTGATCATCTCCCGCACATCCTGGTTCAGTTCCAATGCGTCCGCTGCCGCCTCGAAGTTCTCCAGCGCCAGCTCGTAGGCATTCTCAGGGAGAGTTGCCGTCAGCATCGTCTTTCCTCCTTCGGCTGCGCCTTCCGGCCAAGCGGCCTCGTCCCCCAATTGATCGGGGGAAGAAGCCGCGGCACATCCCTAGAGTTGGAAGCCGGCGCGATCAGCCGTTGACACAAACCTCTTCACAGACCTCTCGATAGAGGGCGCGGCCCCGTTCGATGGCCCGTTCGTCCAGTTCGATCCAGCGCTGCTGCTTGACCAGGCGGCGCAGAGCGGCGTCGAGGCTGGCCTGGGGCAAAGCCCCGGTGCACTCCAGCAGCGCGCCCAGCATCACCATGTTGCAGGCGCGCGCATCGCCGAGCTGGTCGGCGGCATCGGTAAAGGGCGCAGCCAGCACCTGCACCCCCGCGGGGATGCAATCGGGCGCTTCGCCGTTGTAGAAGATCCATCCGCCGGGACGCACCTGCGCGGCAAACTTGCGCAGCGAGGGCTCATTCATGGCCACCAGCAAATTGGGCTGGGTCACCATGGGCGAATCGATGCTCTTGCGCGAGAGGCGCACGTGGCAATTCGAGGTGCCGGAGCGGATCTCGGGCCCATAAGAAGGCAGCCAGGAGACCTCCAGCCCTGCATCCAGCCCGGCTTCGGCCAGCATCTCGCCCATCAGCAGCACGCCCTGACCGCCAAAGCCGGCCACACGCACGTGCAGATCCACATCCTCGGCTTCTCCTGCGCCCGAATGGCCCTCGGGCAGATCCGCATCGGCTACGCCCAGAATCTGCGGGATCTCGGCGAGCGTTGGCGCGGGGGCGTTGGGCGCACGCGCCTCGCGCTCCTTGCTGCGGTCGCAGAAGACGCCCAGCGGGAAGGTCTTCTCCATCACGTCCTTGACCCAATGCTGGGCATTGACCGGCGAGAGCTTCCAGATCGTCGGGCAGGGCGACAGGACCTCGATCAGCGAAAAGCCCAGGCCCTTGACCTGGTTTTCGACTGCCCGCTTCACCGTGCGGTGCGCCTGCGCGATCTGCTTGTTGTCGCCCAGACCCACGCGAGCGATGAAGACTGGCGCTTCCAGCGTGCTGAGCAATTCGCTCACGTGCAGCGGATAGCCCTCGTTGGCGGCGGTGCGTCCGCCGGGGGTGGTGTTGCTCTTCATGCCCAGCAGCGTGGTGGGCGCAGCCTGGCCGCCGGTCATGCTGTAGATGGCGTTGTTGATGAAGATCACGGTGATGTTCTCGCCGCGATTGGCGGCGTGCAGAATCTCCGCCGCGCCGATGGCCGCCAGATCGCCGTCGCCCTGGTAGCTGATGACGATGCTCTGTGGATGGCTGCGCTTGATCGCCGTGGCCACCGCCGGAGCGCGCCCATGCGCCGCCTGCACGTTGCCCACATCGAAATAGTTGTAGGTGAAGACCCCGCATCCCACCGGGCCGACCATGATGGTGCGGTCCTGAATACCGAGTTCATCGATGGCCCTGGCCAGCATCTTGTGAGCGATGCCGTGGCCGCAGCCGGGGCAGAAATGCGTCTGATGCTGCAATTCCTTCTTGCGGTCGAAACGATCGTAAAAGGACTTGGCCCGGCCGTGCGCCACCGTGTATTCATTTTCGTCGATGCAATGCAATTCGCTAGACATGGGCCATCTGCTCCTCTTCCGGCTGCGCTTCGAGCGACTGCGCAAACCTGCGGCGCACCAACTCCAACACCTCGGCGTGCGAGGGCACATTGCCGCCCACGCGCCCATAAAACTCCACCGGCCGCGCCCCGTTCAGCGCCAGCCGCACATCTTCGATCATCTGCCCCATGCTCATCTCCACATCGATGAACAAACGGGCGGTTTTGGCCAGCCTTTGCAGGTGTTTTCTGGGAAACGGAAAGAGCGTGATGGGCCGCAATACGCCCACTTTGAGTCCCTCGCCGCGCGCCTCTGCCGCCACCGCCTTGAGAATGCGGCCGATGATGCCGTAGCCCACCAGCACCATCTCCGCGTCTTCGGTGCGGTACTCTTCGGCGCGGGTCTCTTCGCGCTCGGCCCGGCGGTACTTGGCTTCGAGGTGATGCAGATGGGCCTCCATCTCATCGGCCTCCAGATGCAGAGAGCTGATGAGGTTGCCGCGCGTCTCCCGGACCCCGGTAACGGCCCAATCGGGTGGCGGCGGCAGGATGGCGGTCTGAGTAAACTCGACCGGCTCCATCATCTGGCCGACAAAGCCATCGGCCAGCAGATAGACGGGAGTGCGATAGCGGTCGGCCAATTCAAAGGCCAGCGCGGTCAGGTCGGCCATCTCCTGGGCTGAGTCGGGGGCCAGCACGATGACCCGATAGCTGCCGTGGCCGCCGCCCTTGACCACCTGAAAGTAATCGCTCTGCTCGGCGCTGATGGTCCCCAGACCAGGCCCGCCGCGAGTGATGTCGGCGATGACGCAGGGCAACTCCGCGCCGGCCATGTAGCTGACGCCCTCTTGCATCAGGCTGATGCCGGGGCCGCTCGAGGCCGTCATGGCCCGCACTCCCGCCGCTGCCGCGCCGTAAAGCATATTGATCGCCGCGACCTCGCTCTCGGCCTGCAAGAAGACGCCGCCGGCGCGCGGCATATCCGCCGCCGCGGCCTCGGCGATCTCGCTGGCCGGGGTGATGGGGTAGCCGTAGAAGGCGCGGCAGCCGGCCAGAATGGCGCTCTTCACAATGGCTTCGTTGCCCTTCATCAGTTGCTTGCGCATGGGGCCGCTCCTTCTGCCACGACGTTCGCGCCGGCCGCCGGCTGCTTCACCGCTTGATAGACGGTAATCGCCCCCGGCTCCGGGCAGGCCATGGCGCAGATGCCGCAGGCGGTGCAGCCCTTGCCCAGGTACTCCGCCGTGCGATAGCCGTAGTGGTTGAGCCGCTCGCTCAAGCGCAGCAAGTGCTGCGGACAGGCCTCGATGCACAGCCCGCAGCCCTTGCATTCATTGAGATCGACCTCGAGATTGCCCCGGTCGCGCTTTTCCGTATCCATCCCGCGTACTCCTCTCCAGCTTCCTCCGTTGCACCATCCACCCCGCCGAAAAGCGCTGTAGCAAAAGCACTGTAACAGGGCACGACTTCAGTCGTGCCGATTACAGCCCAATCAGAATCTCGGCTTTAGCCGCTGCGGTATCACAAACAACCGAAAACTGAAAACAAATTGAGCAGGGGCTAAAGCCCAAACTCTTTTTGCTCCATTTGCGGCACGGCTAAAGCCATGCCCTGTTACAAAGCACCTGACGTGCCGGAAAAAAGCCCGATCTCTCCAGTCGTGCTTAAACCAGCATCGCTGTCTTGTGCGCCGGCTCCAGATAATGCGAGCGCAGGGCGAAATCTTCCAACCCCTGCTGGTAGCGCGGATCGGCGATGGCGATCAGCGCCTCGGCCCGCTCGCGCAGCGTCTTGCCGTGCAAATACGCAATACCGTGCTCAGTAACAACGTAATGCACGTCGGCCCGAGACGTCACTACGCCCGCTCCCGGCTCCAGCACCGGCACGATGCGCGAGACGGTTTCATGCATGGCCGTCGCCGGCAGAGCGATGATCGGCACCCCGCCCTTGGAGCGCGCCGCGCCGCGAATGAAGTCGATCTGCCCGCCGAAGCCGCTGAAGGGCCGCACTCCCAGCGAATCCGCGCAGACCTGCCCGGTGAGATCGATCTGCAGCGCCGAGTTGATGGCCACCATGCGATCGTTCTGCGCCACCACAAAGGGGTCGTTGGTATAGGAGATGGGCCGGAACTCGAAGCTGGAGTTGTCGGCGATGAAGTCGAAGAGCCGCTGCGAGCCCAGCACAAACGACAGCACCGCCTTGCCGTGGTGCAGCGACTTGCGCTGACCGTTGATGACCCCGGACTCCATCAGATCGACCACCCCGTCGGGGACCATCTCGGTGTGAATGCCCAGGTCGCGCTTGCCCTCCAGGCAATGCAGCACCGCCTCGCTGATGCCGCCGATGCCGGTCTGCAAGGTTGCGCCATCGGGAATCAGCTTGGCCACATTGCGCGCCGCGCGGCGATGCAACTCCGTCACCGGCTCCTTGGGAAGCTCCAGCAGCGGCCGGTCGGTCTCCACCAGGGCATCGATGCGGCTGATGTGAAGGCTGGTCTCGCCATGCGTTCGCGGCATCTGCCGGTTGACCTCGGCGATGAGGATTTTGGCGCAGCGCGCCAGGGTGATGGTGCAATCCACCGTCGTTCCCAGACTGACAAAGCCGTGCGCATCGGGCGGGGAGACCTGCAGGAGGATCACATCGAGCGTGAGCGCCCCGCTCAGAAACAGGTCTTCGATCTCGCTGAGAAAGATGGGAGTGTAATCGGCCCGCCCCGCGCCCACCGCGGCGCGCACATTCTCGCCCAGAAACATGCCGCGATGGCGAAAGACGCCGGCAAACTCCGGCCGGGTGTAGGCCGCTTCGCCCAGCGTCTTCATATGCACGATCTCGACCTCGTGCAACTCAGGTGCCCGCGCCACCAGTGCGTCCAAAAGCACGGAAGGAGTTGCGCAGCCGGACTGAATCCACACCCGGTCGCCGGAGTGAACCGCCCGTAGCGCCTCGTCGGCGCTCATCAGTTTGGCCCGATACTCGTTGGCCCGATACTCGTTGCCTTGGGTCATCGCCGACCGCCTCCCGGTCGGCGCATTTCCCGCACGCCGCTCCCCGTCCACAACCCGTGCTTGCGATTCGTCCACACAAAGCCAGCCTTTTGGAATCGACGCATTTTTCTCGAAACCCGAGAAATCGTAGGCCGGGAAGAAATGGGCCGCCGTGACGCGCATCACCGAGCGCAATGGGCCACAGCGATCCGCAAGAATCGTGCAAGCCTCATCGAAGATCGCGCCATCATCGCACGATTCGTGCATTCTATTGAGCGATTCTGGATGCGCAATCGCACCGAAATCCAGACCGGCGCATGAATCTCGCCTGCCTCTGGGAGCAGCGGCCTTGAAAGGGGACGGCTTCAAGCCTGCCCTGAGCGTTAGCGAGTCGCTCCCGTAGGGAGCGGTAGAGAATAGCCCAGGGTGAAACCCTGGGTAGGATTCGCAACGAAAGGACTCCGCCCTGGAGGGGCGGATCGAATCATGGCCGGTTGGCTGCCTGCCTCGCATTTATGCTTCTTCCCGCCCCGACGGGGCGGGGACTCCTTGGGCAAACGCTCTCCCAGGGTTTCACCCTGGGCTATTCTCGCCTCCTCCCTCCGGGAGGGATTTGCCCCGCCTGCGCACGAGACTATCCCCAGCACGGGCCTATCCCCAGACAAAGCGCGGATCATATGCAATCCCCTGCTTCTTCAAGATGGCCAGGAACTCCGCTTGGAAATCCCGCTTGCGATGATGTTCAATCTGATTGGCGATGTAGGCTGCGGTCGTTTCGATCTGCGCGCTTCCGATGGAGAACGCGCCGTAGCCCTCCTGCCAGGCGAAGTCCGGCATTGCGCAATCCTCGTGCATCCAATGAGACGAGGAACTCTTGATCTCGCGCATGGCCGTGGCGACCGCCATCGTGGACGGCAGAGAGAGCAGGAGGTGCACATGGTCGTCCATGCCTCCGACTTCGAGGGCCTTGATTTCAAGTCCGCGCGCGATGCCTCCCATGTAGGCCCAAAGGCGTCCCTGAAGATCCGGCGCGATCATCTTGCGCCGCTCCTTGGTGGAGAAGACGCAGTGGTAGAGCGAGGAACAATAGGTGTGCGGCATACTCAACATCCTACAGCAGGTTCTCGCCACAGGCGCCAGAACCCCCTACGTTCCGCCCCGACGGGGCGGGGACTCCTTGGGCGAACGCTCTCCCAGGGTTTCACCCTGGGCTATTCTCTGCTCCTCCCTCCGGGAGGAACCTGCCACGCCTCCGCACGAGCCAATCCCCAAACAAAGCGCAGATCATATGCAACACCCTGCTTCTTCAAGATGGCCAGACAAAGTCCATCGGCGCCATTGGGCAGCTCCCGTAGGGATTGGCAGAAAATCGACACCATTGGGTAGCTCCCGTAGGGAGCGGTAGAGAATAGCCCAGGGTGAAACCCTGGGAAGCCATTCGTCCCGAGATCCCCCCGCCCTGGAGGGGCGGATCGAAGGCCGATTTATGATCGGACGGCAGTGGCGATGTGGGCCCGCCTTCTAATGAACCGATAAGGGAAGTAGACCCAATACTCTCACGAGTATAAAGTACCCGGCTACCGTTAACACCCCCGCGATGATGCCCAGTGCGGCACAAATGAAGGCAATCACCTTCTGCCAAGTGCCCATTGCTTGTTCCCAGAGGAGCGAATACCTCAAGGCTGTAGCCATGCCTGGGAGCTTCAAATAGTTGTGAAGCAAGCAAAAGAAAAAAGACGAAGCGAACAGATAACACCCAACTAGAATTTGCTGCCGCAATCCAGTATCGAGTGTCAGCGGATGTTGAGATGTGAGCAGCGCTGTGCTACCTACAGTGATGATTAATGAAAGCGTGCCAGCATTCACAAGTAACAATCTGTCGAAGAATGCGGTTGTGGCTTTATGTGTTTCGAGAATCAGCATGTCTAAACGTTGTTCGCTGAAGCCCTCAGGTGCTGGCATATAGTGCCTCCTGCTTGGTGACTTGAAGCAACGATACCATAACCCATCCCGTGCCGGTCTTCACTGTGCTAATCAGTTCCGGTCTGGTTCTTCAGTGGCCATGTGTCAGGTGCTAGGTTTCGATTCTGAGAGCTGAGATTGTACGAACTCCTCCCAGCTATGGATTACTCCCGAAACAGGCCGCAGGGTCCAGGAATCGGATTCTCCCCGGTTTGCCGGCAAACCGCAAGTTGCCTTCCAGTCAACAAGGCCATTTTGTGCCGGAGCTTGCGCCCCGGCACAAATCGCCTACTGCTCCAGAACGCGGTCGACGGTCTGAATGTCCACCAACCCGCGGCAGCCGTAGAGCGCTTCGAGCACCGCACCGGTCGGGTAGCGCCGTCGCAGTTCGGCCACTTTGTCCGTGCCGCAGCGGTATGCGGGCAGATACATGCGGCCCAGCAGCGGATGCCGTCCCCAGGCGCCGCTGAGCTTGTCGGCGCGCTCCTCGGTGACCAGGAAGTCGCGGCGCAGCGCGGTTGCCACTTCGTTCTTGGGCTTGCCCTCGCCCCAGGTCAAATAGGAGGACTGATTCTTGGCGTCGTCCTGCAACAGGGCCAGCAGCACGCCGATCTGCAAATCTTCATCCGGCAACTGCTCGACTTCGGTGACCCCATGGGCAATGAGAATGGCGTTGTTGGCGATGCCCTCGAAGAGCGTGGCCGCCCGTGTATTCATGGTCAGCACCGAGGCCTCGAAGCCGATCAGGCCGCGATGATAGAGGTTCTGCAAGTAGGCAAAAGTGGTCACGTGGCCCGGAACCACCTCGTGGCTGACCAGTTGCTCGAACTCCGGATAGGAGATCCTCAGCGAGGCGTTGATCTCGTAGCTGGCCTCGTACTGCGGGCTGCCGTCGGCGTTGCGGGCGCGGCCGATGTAATTCATCGAACCAGAGAACCAGGCGTCCTTGATGGGCAGAAAGTCGATGTTGGCGCGCGGCACGGCGGCAAGTTCGGCGGGCAGATGCGGCAGCAGGTTTTTGGCGCTCAGATTGTCGTAGTGGGCGATCACCGCTGCGCCCAGCGCCCGCACCGAAGCCATGGGGATAAAGCGATCGCGCCGCCAACCGTCGACAGCATCCAACAGGCTTGCGCCCTGCGGCAAATACCCGGCGCGGCCCAGCAGTTCGCTGACCCGTTCGCGCTTGGCCTGCGGCTGGCTGGGCTCGGGCGCCTTGCCGGTGGAAGCCTCGACAGAGCGCGCATACGGCACCGGATCGCCCTTACCCAAGACTTCGAGAGCCAGATCGAACATGGCCTCAACGCAAATCGCCAGCCCTTCGAGAACCTCCTGACGCAGACCGCCGATGGCCGTCGCCTCCTTGCGCAATCCGGCCACTGCCGCGGGCAGATTGACGGCGCGCAAGTACTCGTCGGCATCCGCGGCCACATCCTTGCCGGTGACGCCGCCCGCCGCGCGCAGCTTGGCCGCCGCCGCATGGGTGTAGGCCGCGGGTAGCGGCTCATCGCTGAACCACGAGTCGGCGATAAAGCGCCCCGTCCCCGAGGCGCACATCACGTCTCCGCCCCACAACGTATCGATCGCCAAAACCGCGTCTGCTACATGCTTTGAAACCTGATCCATCACGCCTCCTTTTCCCACCCGACAATTCTGGTCAATGCTCTCTTCGCGTCAGGGCACGACTTCAGTCGTGCCACGGATGCGCTATAAAAATCTGGGCTTCAGCCCCTGAACTAATCCCATTTCGACAAACTACCTTTCTCCGCGGCTAAAGCCGGAAAGTCAGGATGATCGTCCTTCGGCACGACTGAAGTCGTGCCCTGACGCGCCGGTTTCTAACCCATCTTTTCCTTTTCCTTCTTCATCGCCCCCAACCACACATAGAGACAGAGTCCCACAAAGAGCAGCGCCGAGACCGACTGCGAGATGGGATCAATGGCGTAGAACGGTGTGCGGACCAGGTCTTCATGGAACCACCCGAACAAGCGCAGCGCTGCGCCGAAGACTCCGCCCAGCGCCCCGCCCGCCATGAGTCCCGAGGCGAGAATCACGCCCCGTTCGCGGATCTTGCTGCCCTGCTCACCCGGCGTCTTCTCCGCCTTGCGGTTGATCAGATGGGAGAGAAAGCCGCCGGCCAGAATCGGCGAGGTCAGCCCCAGCGGCAGATACATGCCCAGCGCAAAAACCATCGAGGATTTGCCCAGCATCTCCAGCACCAGCGTCATGCAGGCGCCGATGCCGAAAAGAATATACGCCACCGGCTGGCGGCTCAAGAAGCCCACCACCAGCGCCTTGATGATGCTGGCTTGCGGCGCGGCCAGCACCTGGCGGGTGTCACCCACCGCCGCTTCGCCAAATTGAAAGGTCTGGGCCAACAGAATGATGGTCAATCCGGCGGTGATGGCTGCCGCCGCCACGCCCAGCAGCTTGACCTTCTGTTGCGCCGAGGGCGTCGAACCCAGCCAGTAGCCGATCTTCAAATCGGTAATGAACTGCCCGGAGACGCACAGCGCGGTGCAGACCATGCCGGCAATAGCCATGACGAAGAACATGCCGGTCGTTCCGCTGAGGCCGAAGTTCAGCAGGACAACCGAAGTCACAATCACCGTCAGCATGGTCATGCCCGAGGCGGGATTGTTGGCCGTGGTGGCGATGGCGTTGGCCGCTACAGAAGTAAAGAAAAAGCTGAAGAGCAGGGTCAGCGCCAGGCCCACCAGCAGCACCGTCCAACTCACCTGCAAGCGCCCGAAGAAAACCGCCGTGGCCAGCGAGGCCAGCACCACGCCCAGCAGCATGGAGATCAGCGGCACATCGCGGTCGGTGCGCGCCTCGTTTGGCGTTTCGCCGTGGCGGAAGGCCTTGAGCGCAATGCCGAAAGATCCCGCGACGATTTTGGCCGACTTGAGAATCCCCACGATCCCCGCCGTGGCGATGGCCCCCACGCCGATGAAGCGGACGTAGTTCCTATAGATCTCCAGCGCCGTCATGTGCGAGATGGGAATCGTCGCCGGGTAGACGGCAATGTCGATGTGGCTGCCCACAAACCAGATCGCCGGAACCAGCACGAAGTTGGTGAGAATGCCGCCGGCGCAGAAGACCAGCGCGGTGCGCAGTCCCATCACGTAGCCCAGGCCGAGGATGAAGCCCACCGCGTCGAAGTTGAAGACCATGCGACCGCGCTCGGCCAGCGCGCGCATCGGCGGCAGGAACTGGAAGTCCAGGTACTCCTTCCAGGTGTGGAAGGTGGTGGTCAGAAAGTCGTAAACAGCGGCCAAAACCGTAGCCTGAATCAGCAGCTTGGCCTGCGAGCCGCCCTTTTCTCCAGTGACCAGCACCTCGGTGATGGCGGTGGCTTCGGGGAAGGGCAGTAGGCCGTGGGTATCGCGCACAAAGTAGCGCCGCAGCGGGATGAGGAAGAGAACGCCCAGGCAGCCCCCGGCCAGGCAGATGAAGATGGTCTGCACCGGGTGCGGATCGAGGTGCAGGATGTAGAGCGCGGGCAGGGTGAAGACCGCGCCCGCAACAACCGCGCCCGAAGCGCCGCCGATGCCGGTAATAATGACGTTTTCCAGCAGGCTCGACCGCCGCTTGTAGAGCCGCGCCAGTCCGATAGCCAGAATGGAGATGGGAATCGCCGCCTCCATCCCCTGGCCCACCTTCAGCGCCGAATAGGCCGAGGCCACGGAAAAGATCACGCAGAAGACCAGTCCCCAGACGATGGAGCGCACGGTCATCTCCGGTTGTTTCATTTCGGCGGGGACGGTGGGCGTGTAGCTCTCGCCCGGTTCGAGCATCCGGTAGGCGTTCTCCGGCAGCGACTTCGATTCCAACTCACTCATTGCTTGCAGATCTCCTCGAGGGCGGCAAACCGGGGCGCAAACCGCGTTGCGCCGCCAGCGGCAACCTGCCCAAGCCGGGCAGACGATCGCTGCACGGCCCAGCATGAACCATACATCCAAGCCCAGCCGGGGAGTCAAATCGGCAGGAGTTTGTCCTTGTCGAGAATTCTTTGGTCTGGTATGCCGGCATTCCCGATGCCGGTCCGATCAGCGGCTGGGAGCCTGAATCACGGTGTTTTCCAGCGTTCCTATGGGGTCGATGGCGATGCGAATCCGGTCTCCGCTGGCCAGCGTGAACGAGTCCGGGGGAACGATGCCGGTGCCGGTCATGAGAAATGCGCCGCTGGGGAAGCTGTTGTCGCGGAAGAGATACTCGACCAGCGTGAGGGGATCGCGCTTCAACTCGGCCAGGGTGGTGGAACCGGAAAACTCGGGGACGGATTGGCGCACAATCTCCACGCGAATGGGCGTCGAGGCGGGCAGCGGTTCAGAACTGATCAAAACGCAGGGGCCCAGGGCGCAACTGCCGTCATAGACCTTGGCCTGAGGAAGATAGAGCGGGTTTTCCGCTTCAATATCCCGCGAGCTCATGTCGTTGCCAGCGGTGTAGCCAACGATCTGGCCGCGATGGTTGATGAGCAGGGTGAGTTCCGGCTCGGGAACCGACCACTTGGCATCGGCGCGGATGCGCACGTTTTCTCCATGCCCAACGACGCGGCCCGGCGAGGCCTTGAAGAAGAGCTCGGGGCGTTCGGCGGAATAGACGCGATCGTAGAAGTTGCCTCCGCCGGCGCTCATCGACTCCTCGATGCGCGCGGTGCGGCTGCGGTAATAGGTGACACCCGCGGCCCACACCTCCTGGCTGCCGATGGGGGCCAGAATCCGCGCCTGGGCGAAATCGGTCGCTGGCTGGCCCGCTTGGACGATGGAAAGAAGGTAGCCATGCAAATCTTCGTGGGTAACCAGCGCGTCCCAGTTCTCCAGGGCTACGCGGTAGAAATTGCCCGCCTCTTCCACATACGAACCATTGCCGGTGCGGTATAGCTTCATGGGTGCTCCTCCAGGCGAGAGATGATTTTGTCCACGTCGTAGACGCAGCCTCCCCAGACACCGCCGCTGGCCTGCACCAGCGCCGCCCAGAGGCGCGTGTCCTCGGGCAGTTGGGGATGGGGCCGCAGATCCGCACGCGGCGAACGTGCGGCCAGCAGCAGCGCGCCCTGCTCCGCGCCGAATATATTTTGCGCATCTCCCACCAGATGCAGAGAGCCCGTGAGGGCGTTGCGATCGATCACAATTTCGATCTGATCGCCCTCCAGCACCTTGCCGATGGCTCCGCCGGCCAGCGCCTCGGGAGTGATATGGCCGATGCAGGCGCCGGTGGAGACGCCGCTGAAGCGCGCATCGGTCAGCACCGCCACGTGCTTGCAGTGGGGGAGCTGCTTGAGCGCCGCGGTGATCTGGTAGATCTCTTGCATGCCCGCGCCCGCGGGCCCGCCGCAGATGAGCACGATGACGTCGCCCTGGGCGATCTGTCCGCTCTTGATGGCATCGATCGCCGCAGCCTCGGTGATGAAGACGCGTGCCGGGCCCAGATGCCGGTAGAGATTGTTCTCGTCCACCAGCGAAGGGTCGATGGCCGTGCTCTTGATGACCGAACCCTCGGGCGCGAGATTGCCCATGGGGAAGCAGATGGTCGAAGTCAGCCCGCGCGACCGGGCGCGATCGGGCGACAGAATCACATCGCCGGGATCGATGCCGTCCTGGTCTTGAAGCGACCGGCGCAGCGCCTGGCGTCTCGGGCTCTGCTGCCACCAATCGAGCGAGGCGTCCAGCGTCTCTCCGGTGACCGTTCGGACGCTGGTGTCGAGCAGCCCGGCGGCGCGCAGGTGCAGCATGGTCTCGGGCACGCCGCCGGCCAGAAAGACCTGTACGGTGGCGAAGTTGCCCGGCCCGTTGGGAAGCGCATCCACCAATCGCGGCGTTTGGCGATTGACCTCGGCCCAGTCCGCCGCCGTGGGGCGGGGCAGTTTGGCCGCGTGGGCGATGGCGGGAAGATGCAGCAGCAGGTTGGTCGATCCCCCGAAGGCGGCATGAAGCACCATGGCGTTGTGGACCGCGGCCTGAGTCAGGATCTGGTCGGCGCCGATGCCCAATTGATGCAGGCGAACCATGGCGCGGCCCGAGCGCCGTGCCGCGTCCAGCCAGACGGGATGGCCGGAGGGCGCCAGCGCGGTGTGGGGCAGGGCCAGTCCCAGCGCCTCGGCGATCACCTGGGCGGTTGCCGCTGTGCCCAGAAACTGGCAGCCGCCGCCCGGCGAAGCGCAGGCCCGGCAGCCCACCTCGGCGGCATATTCCAGAGTGATTTGATGCTGGGCGAAGCGCGCGCCGATGGTCTGCACCTTGCCGGCATCCTCGCCTGCCTGCGGCAGCAGCGTCACGCCGCCGGGAACCAGAATCGAGGGGAGCTTGCCCGACGAAGCCAGCGCCATCATCATGGCCGGCAGGCCCTTGTCGCAGGTGGCAATGCCGATGACTCCCTTGCCGGTGGGCAGCGAACGCATCAGCCGGCGCAGGACGATGGCCGCATCGTTGCGAAAGGGGAGCGAGTCCAACATGCCCGTCGTGCCCTGCGTGCGCCCGTCGCAAGGGTCGGTGCAGGCGCCGGCGAAGGGAATGGCGCGCAGCGCCTTTAGCTCCCGCGCTGCCTCGGCCACCAGCAGGCCGACCTCCCAGTGCCCGGTATGAAAGCCGAGGGCAATGGCCTCACCGCTTTCGGCGCGCAGGCCGCCATGGGTGCTGAGGATTAAAAACTCGGGATCGAGGAGGCGATCCGGCGCCCAGCCCATGCCGGCATTCTGACTCAAACCAAAGAGGTTACCAGAGGGCTCGGTGAGCAGCATCTCCGCCGAGAGGGGCAGACGGCCGGCGGGACCGGCGGCGTGCGTGGCGACGCTCAGCAGAGATTCGTCCGCGGTTTCCAGCACCGAATTGAGCAAGAGGGGGGCGATGGGCAGACTCCATTTTTTCAAATTCAAGCGCAGGTGGATTTTATCCGATCTCGCTAGCGATGAGTGGGGTTTGGGCGCGAACAGCAGGGCTATCGCATTTGAAATCCCGCATAAAACGGGAATCCAGGTTTCAAGAACACTCGGGAAAAGGCTTTGTAACTAAAGCGATTCCAGAGTTGGTGTACGGAAGAACCATGGAGTTAAGCCGGCGCGAACCTCAGCGAGTGACGGCCTGGCAGAAAGTTCGCAAGGCATAGCCATTCTGGAATCGCTCCAGTCGTACCCTTTCAAAACCTATTCTTGCTCCAAGCTCATGAGTCTCATGCAATTGCCCTGGTAACGGTTCGCTCTCCGCTGCCTTCCAGGCGCTACAATTTCCCTATGAGCTTCCCTGAAAACCGGATGCGCCGTCTGCGGCGCAGCGAATCCCTGCGGGCGCTGGTGCGCGAGACCAGCGTTGCGCCCGGCGACCTGATCTATCCGCTCTTCATCTGTCCCGGCGAGGGTGTGCGCCGCGAGATCGGCTCCATGCCGGGGGTCTTTAACCTTTCGGTGGACGAGGCGGTGAAAGAGGCCGAGTTGGCGGCCAGCCTGGGCGTAGGCGGATTGCTGCTCTTCGGCCTGCCCGCCGGCAAGGACGAGCAAGGCTCCGGCGCCTGGGCCGAGGACGGCATCGTGCAGCAAGCTCTGCGCGCGCTCAAGCAGTCGCCCGCCGCCAAAAAGCTGGTGCTGATCGGCGATGTCTGCCTCTGCGAGTACACCAGCCACGGCCACTGCGGCCTGATCGCTGAAACCAGCGAGGGATGGACGGTGCAAAACGATCCCACCCTCGAGTTGCTGGCCAAGACCGCCGTCAGCCAGGCTCTGGCCGGCGCCGACGTGGTGGCGCCCAGCGATATGATGGACGGCCGCGTCGCCGCCATTCGCCGCGCTCTCGATCAAGCCGGTTGCGCCGACACGCCCATCCTCAGCTACGCCAGCAAGTTCGCCTCCGCCTTTTACGGACCCTTCCGCGAGGCAGCCGATTCGGCGCCGCAGTTTGGCGACCGCAAGAGCTATCAGATGGACGGCGCAAACCTGCGCGAGGCTCTGCGCGAGATCGATCTGGACCTGGCCGAGGGCGCGGACATGATCCTCATGAAGCCGGCCATGCCCTATTTGGACGTGGTCCACGCCGCCCGCCAGCGGGTGGATGTGCCCATGGGCGCTTACCAGGTCTCGGGCGAGTACTCGATGCTGCAGGCGGCCTTCCAGCGCGGCTGGCTGGATCGCGACCGGGCGACTCTGGAGGCGCTGGTCTCCATGCGTCGCGCCGGCGCCGACTTCATCGTCACCTACTTCGCCCTGGAAGCAGCCCGGCTGCTGGCCTGATCGCCGCCCATCGGCTGCGGCTGATTTTTGCTGTTTTACGTCTTGCCGCGGCGAAAAACGGGTCTTTTCGCCTTGGATGCACGCGGGCCAAACGGTTAGTCACTTGCCGCCGTCGGGGGCGGGCTGCGTATGCTCTTCTTTTCGCAACGGATGGATCGCGTGTTTTTGCAATGATTTGCGCGATTCACCCCAGGGGCGAAGATGGAGAGGGCTGTCATGTACCCACAAACCATGCTGAACCGCAGGCGCTTTCTGCAATCCGCCGCCGCGCTTGGCTTTGGCGCTGCCGCCCAGGCGGCCTGGAGCGCAAAGCCGTCTCCGCACCGTTCCCAGACTTTCCACATGGTCGCGGGTGTGGACCGCGTCCGGATTTTGGCCGCAGCCGACAGATTTCTCCCCGACCCGCCTGTGACCATCACTGCATTTCCTGCCCCACGCAGCGCCGGCGGCAGCCACGATTTCTTTTCCCAGGCGGACTACTTCTGGCCCGATCCCAAGAACCCAACCGGTCCCTACATCAACCGCGATGGGCAAAGCAATCCGGAGAACTTCGACGACCATCGCCGGGCGATGGTGGCGCTCTCTCAGCGGGTTCCGGCGCTGACCGCGGCCTGGCTGCTGACCGGCGAGGTACGCTACGCCCGCCGCGCCGGCGACCATCTGCGCGCCTGGTTCGTCGCCCCCGAAACACGCATGAACCCCAATCTGCTCTATGCGCAGGCGATTATCGGCCGGTCTACTGGGCGCAACTACGGCATCATCGACACCCTGCATCTGGTTGAAGTGTCGCGGGCGGCCAGTTTTCTTGACTCCGCCGCGCTCAGCCCCGCCGACCGGTCCGAAGTAAAGAGCTGGTTCGCCCGTTATCTCGACTGGCTCAGCAGCAGCGACCGCGGCCAGCAGGAGCGCGACACCCTCAACAATCACGCCATGTGCTGGGCGCTGCAGGCGGCGGAGTTCGCCCGCCTGGCCGGCGACAACGCCGCCCGCGCCGAGGTCTATCGCCGCTACCGGGAGATTCTGCTGCCCAACCAGGAGGCGGCCGACGGCTCTTTCCCGCTCGAATTGAAGCGCACCAAGCCCTACAGCTACTCCATCTTCAACTTCGACGTCATGGCCGGGCTTTGCCAGTCGCTTGAAGACTTTGCGCCCCAGGCGCCGCGCTTTCAACTGGCCGATGGCCGCGGGTTGCTCAGGGCGGCGGAGTTCCTCTACCCCTACCTGCGCGACAAGAGCGCCTGGAAGTGGGCCAAAGACGTCGAGCACTTCGAGGCCCTGCCGGTGCGCTCGCCGGGCCTGCTCTTTGCCGGAGTGGCAGCGGGCCGAAGCGAGTACATCGATCTCTGGAAGACGCTGAATCCCGATCCCGCAGAGAAGGAGATCGTCCGCAACTATCCAATTCGTCAGCCGCTGCTCTGGGTGTGAGGGGCGGGAGTCCCGCTACCAGACGTGGACCGCCATGATGGAGGGGGCGCCGGTCTTGCCGTCGATGACATTGACCTTCAGCACCGCCTCGACATTCTGGCTGGCGAAGTTCTTGCCGATGCGCTCCCGCAACTGTTCGAGATAGCGCGGGCTGGTGGCGAAGAGTGCTGCCGCCTCGGTGCCGTTGCGGCCCAATCCGGCCACTACCACCACCCAGCCGTCTGTGGAGGGATTGCGAAAGCGCGCCACCAGCGCGTAGTCGTCGGCGCTGGAGTAGGGCAGCGCCACATCCCGCTGCCAATGCGTCTCCGCCTGGGTGCGATCCACAATCGCCGGATTCTGGATGGGGATAAGGTAATCGGGCGTATTCGGCGAAAAGTGGAAGCGCAAGGGCTCTGTCAGCCGCAGCGACCAGGGATTGTTGTAGCCGCCGATCAGCGCCACCGAGTGCTCGCGCAACTCCGTCAGCGGAGTGAAAGCCGCCGCCACCAGCTTGGTATCGACGCCGCCGCGCTCGATGCTTCCTGCCACCTGGGCGATGGCCGAGGCGTTTTGCAGCGAGACGAAGGGGTATTCGATGTCTTTGCCCGCGGTGTGCACCCCGGAGTAACTGTTTTGCTGAAAGACCACGCTGCCGGTGCAGAGCACCACGGGGTGCCGGTCGTGCAGCAGAGGCTCCCAGAAATCGTCGACCGCGGTCTGGGGGTGGCTGGCGCGATCCCTCCACCAGTACCCTGCGGCAAAGAGTGCGATAAGTAAAGCCGCGATGGCCAGCCAGTGCAGGGTTCTTGCCGCTGCGCGAGAGCGGCGATCTTCCCTGGCTTCCAAGCCTTCTCCGCCCGCTGCGTGGGGGAACGCGTCCTGCTCTCCGTGGTGTTCGCCGGAGTGCAATCTCGCGCCCGCGGCCTCCGCTCCATGCGCTCCGGCGTCGCCGTCGGCTCCCATCTCTTCCGGGCCGGCCGTTCCCTGGAAAAACTCGGGAATATACGAGCCTGCCGGCAGCGAGATGCGGATGGCGGGATTCCTGGCCTGTTCGGAGTAGTACAGGGACAGGCGTTTGCGCACCTCGCCCGCCGTGTAGCGCACCACTGTGTCGGCATTGGTGTCGTAGGTGGGCGGCCGGTCGAAGACCTCCACGCCCAGCGTACGTTCCTTGAGCATCTCCGACTTGCCGTCCAGGGTGTGGGTCACGATGTATTCGAGCAGCGCCGGGTAGCGCTTGCTGTTGCAAAAATGAGGGCTGGCCAGGATCTCATGCAGCTCGCGCAGCACCAGATCGCAGTCCTGTTTCGACTGCGGTCGCCAGCCTTCGCGGGTTCCGTGGGTGCTGTTCATGAGGCAAGAGGGATGATACGCGCCCGTAGTAAGGGGGCGCAAGACGTTTGACACAAGTATAACGATAACGTTATTCGCATGATTCCAAACAAGATCTTTCCCAGCTACGAAGCAAACGGTTAGTCACTTGCCAGCGATCCTGCCAAATACAGAGGATAGGCCAGTTTGATGAACGTTCTTCAAACAATCGATTTGTTTTGATTTTTTGGCGGCGCAGTGGGCGGCGTCCGCGAAGCATGGTGAACCGACCAGAGCGGCCAGAGCGGTCTCTGGCAGACAAGTCGGCTTGCTCGGCGCATCGATGCACTCTTCCTGCCGGCAAACCGACGCCACGGACGGCACACGAATGCGCTGTCCCAAACCCAGGAGCAAGGCCATGACGCAGCATGAATCAGTTGAAAGATGGTCCCCCAAAACAGAACCAGGATCCACCAAGGAGAGCCAACGTATGAATCTCATACCCCGCAAGCGCTGGGCGCTGCTGGCGTTGTTAATGGCCGTTTTCACGGCGATAGGTGCGCAGGCGCAGCTTAGTACGGCAAGCATCTCGGGAACCATCACGGACCCCAGCGGCGCCGTGGTGGCCAACGCCAAGATCACCCTCACCCAAACCGACACCAACTTCGTGCGCGCCTCCGTCACCAAGGCGGATGGAAGTTACCGCGAGGAGTTTCTCCCCGTCGGCCCTTACAAGATCGTTGTCTCTTCTCCCGGCTTCAAGAACTACCAGCGTAAAGGCATTGTGCTGGCTGTCATGCAGAATGCCACGCTCAATGTAACGCTGGATATTGGCGGCGAAAGCGAGACCGTCAGCGTCACCGCCGATGCCCCTCTGGTCGACCTGAGCGACTCGACGCTGGGCGCTACCGTCTCCAACGAGCAGATCGACAACTTGCCCCTGATTGGCCGCAACGTCGATCGCCTCTTGCAGTTGATCCCCGGCGTGCAGAGCGTGAGCACCATCAACAACCTTGGGTACCAGGAGATCAAGGTGCTGGCCAACGGTTCGACGGATGGCTTTGTCGGCCAGGTTTCTTACTATCTGGATGGCGGCCTCAATATGACCGGCCTGCGCAACTCGGGCAACCAGATGCCCAATCCCGATGCGGTCAGCCAGTTCAACGTGGTCACCAACGATTACAGCGCCCAACTGGGCCGCTACTCTTCGGCGGTAGTCAGCGTGCTGACCAAGAGCGGCACCAACCAGTTCCACGGTTCGGCCTTCGAGTTTTACCGCGACCGCAACTTTAACGCCGTCACCCACAATGCCGGCCTCAATGCGACCAAGACGCCCTACAACCTCAACCGTTTTGGCGCAACCCTCGGCGGACCGATCCGCAAGGACAAGGACTTCTTCTTCGGCAGCTTCGGTGGCTATCGTTTCCGTTCCGCGTATGGATACTCCGGCAGCATGCCCAGCGCCGCCCAGATTCAGGGCAACTTCGCGGAGAACCTCCCCAACGCAGCCGTCGACGGCACCGCTCAGACCACCTGCACGCAGACGCCAACGGCCGCCGCCAATACCGCCGTGCACTTTCTGGTCTGCAATCCCACCACCATGCAGCCTTATTCCGGCAACAAGCTGCCCGCGGTCGATTCCACCGCCGTCAACATCCTCAACTGGCTCACCAAGAACCTGCCCGTGCAGCAGCCTGTGCAGGTGGGCGACACCCAGTACACCTATCGCACCCGTTCTCCCGAGATTGAGCAGAACGAAGAGTACCTGATGAAGACGGATCACCAAATCACCCAGCAGCACCGTCTGACCCTGAGCTACTTCATGCTCAACTACCAGATCAACCCCAGCCTGGGCGGTTTCACCCAGGTCTGGTCCAACTCGATCTACAAGAACAAGCAGCAGAACGCCAACCTCAGCGACGTGTGGACCATCAGCAGCCGCACCGTCAACCAGTTCTGGATGAACTACACCCGCCAGAACGGCGGGCGGGATGCCACTCCGGCGTCTACCCTGGCGGACTTCGGTTCGGATCTGGGCGTTGTCGGCACGCCTTCGCGCTCTAACGTCAGCGTGGGCGGCGTGGAAGGCCTTACTTTGGCTCAAGCCATCACCGGCCCCAAGGCCGGCGCAAACGTCTACGGCATCCGCGACGTTCTCAGCACCACACGCGGCAACCACTCCCTCTACCTGGGTGCGGAAGCCGGCCTGGAGAAGGACTTCCAGCTCACTTCGCTCAACAACTACGGCACCTTCAGTTTTTCCACCACCAACGGCAAGTCGGCCGCTCGCACCACCAACGCGCTCTCCGACTTCGTCGCCGGCATTCCTTCCGGCATGGGGCAAGACACCGGCCTCTACGCCAACGCCAATTACTTCAGCTACGGCATCTTCGCTCAGGACGACTGGAAGCTGCGCCACAATCTGACCGTCAACATTGGCGTTCGTTACGATTGGCAGCAGGCTCCCACCGATCCGCAGCGCATGCAGACCAACTTCACACCCGGTGTGCAGTCTCATGCCTTCTCCAATGTCAGCATCATCGGCAAAACCTCCACGCTGGCGCCACTGGGCATGCTTTTCCCCGGCGATCCCGGAGTGCCGCAGGGCGGCGTCTTCACCGCCAACAACCACTTCTCGCCGCGCACCGGCTTTGCCTGGGATCCGTACGGTAACGGCCGCACCGTGGTGCATGGCGCCGCCGGCCTCTTCTTCGGCGGCATCAGCGGCAACGAGTGGGAGTTTCCCTCCAACTACGCCCCCTATGCCGTGCGCAACAGCGGATACAACAAAGTGGTCTCGCTCACCCATCCCTATACCGGCGATCCCACCGAGTTCCCCACTGGCTTGAATCCCTATCCCAGCCTGATGTTCAACTACAAGACCAAGTCGGCGACCTTCCTGCCTCTGAATCAGGTGGTGGCCTTCGATCCCAACTACCGCTGGCCCTACTCTATTCAGCTCAACTTTGGCGTCCAGCAGCAGGTCACCCGCAGTCTTGCCGTCAGCGCCACCTACGTCGCTTCGTTGAATCGCAAGACGCCGCTCTATAACGACATCAACGGGCCTCAGTTCAACGTCACCGCGGCCGGCGTCAGCGGCGCCAGTTGCACCGACCTCACCCAGCCCTGCGCGTATGCCAACACCAGCGGCACCATCAACAACCGCCGCCCGCTCAACGCCGGCCAGGCCAACGCGCCCATCTATTCGAATGTTTGGATCATCCGCTCCAATCAGAACTCCAACTACAACGGTTTGCAGGTAAGCGTCGAGCAGCGCCTCATCCACAACTTCAGCGCCAAGGGCTACTACAGTTGGTCCAAGACGCTGCAAAGCAACACACTCGACTCCACCAGCGGCCTGAACGGCACCTTTGTCGATGCCAACTACCCGCAGCTCGAGTACCGCCAGCGTTCCGACCAGGACCGCCGTCACATGATGACGATGTCCTTCGTCTGGAAGTCCGACTACTTCAGCAAGTACAACTTCGTTGTCCGCAATGCGCTCAATGGCTGGTCCGTTGCCGGCATCTGGAGCGCCAATAGCGGCCAGCCCTTCACCGTCACCACCGGCGTGGATAACTACTTCTCCGGCCTCGGCAACAATCGCCCCAGCATCATTCCCGGCATGACGCCGCACGTACTCGGCACCAAGTCGCGCGCCCAGCAGATGACCGGCGCCGGCTGGTTCGATACCACTGTCTACTGCCGCCCAGGCGTGGACGCCAACTGCCCCGGACTCGGCCCTGCCGGCATGCTCGGCAACGAACGCCCCGCCCAACTCGATGTTCCCGGCTACCGCAATGTGGACGCCTCGCTCTTCCGCGAGTTCCGTGTATGGGGGCAGGCCCGCTTCCAGTTCCGCGGTGAAGCCTCCAACGTCTTCAACCTGGTCAACATGCCCGCACCGGTTTCTTCCATCTCCTCGGGCACCAACTTCGGCAAGATCACCGGCAACAGCGCCAATCCTCAACGCATCATTCAGATTGGCGGCCGCTTCCTGTTCTGATCGGCGGTAACTCTTCCCCGCGGGCGGCCTTCATTGCCGCCCGCTTTTTTTATCGAAGGCGTTTTTAATTCGAGATAGATTCTGCGTGCGACTTTGACCTTCAAAGAGGCCGCGTGTAACCTGTCAGCCATGCATTGGAAGCGCGGAATCCTGCTGGCTGCAATCCACCTGGCCGTGGCCGTGCCGCTGATCGTCTCTTATGAGCGCAAAGTTTGGCCTTATCTGCATACAAATCCTGAACCTCCCCAAGTTGTCATGCGTGACCTTGCAGAAGATCAAGGCGGGCAGACCGTTACTTTTTCGCGTTGTGAAGGATGGATACACTATCCTCCGAGTCAGACCATTGTTATGATGGCGAATTTTCCTGCGATCGCTTTCTCCGGTTGGGGTCTGGAATGTCCACCCTCCTGGTCGGTGGCAGGTCGTCTTCATAACGATTGGCCGACCAGAACAAGGCAAACAGAAAAGAAGACTGCATTAGGTCTTATTCTCTTGATCCCTATTGAGTGGTTTTTGTTGGGCAGTTTTTCAATTTTTCGACAGAAGTATTGGCGGTATGAGCCGTGTATCGTAATCGCGGGTTGCACTGTTCTGTCAGGTCTCCTGTACATGATTCCAGGAATCGGAGATGGATCGGCTGCTCCGGCGGTTTTTACCGGACTGGCCTGGTATCTCTGGTTCTTTGCATTGCTCTTTTTCGGCTGTCGGCGCTGTTGGCAGTTCCTGGCGCGGCGTCTTCGGCCTACTCAATGAATTGCGATTGAAGCCAGCTCAAACGTTTCACTCCTTTCCACTTCGGCGCTGTCTCGGCTATAGTGTGGAGGTCGTTGTGGAGGAAGAATGTTGACTCGCCGCCGTTTTGCCGCTCTCTCTGCCGCCGCTGCCGGCGCCGCCCTGGTCGCCCCGCTCGAAGTGCAAGCCGCTCCCACCCGCTCAGGGCTGGAGTTCGGCGTGCAGCTCTTCATGGTACGCGACCGCGTCGGGCCCCAGGATCTGGCCGCCACGCTGCGCATGATCCACCAGATCGGCTACCCCAGCATCGAGACCTATCCGCTGGTCTACAACCGCCCCGCCCGCGAACTCAGGGCGCTGATCGCCGATTGCGGCCTCAAGACCACCAGCGGCCACTTCGAATACCCCACCCTCGAAGAACATGTGGACTACGCCGCCGAGCTGGGCCTGACCTACATGGTCTGCCCCTGGATTCCCAAGCCCATTCAGGACTCGCTCGAAGGCTTTCACCAGGCCGCCGCGCACTTCAATCTGGCTGCGGCCAAGGTCAAAAAAGCCGGCCTCACCTTCGCCTTCCATCCCCACAACTACGAGTTCAAGAAGTACGAGGGCGGGCGCGGCTTCGAGATCCTGCTGCGCGAACTGGACCCGGCCATCAAGATCGAACTCGACATCTTCTGGGCGGTACAGGGGGGCGAGAATCCGCTGGCGCTGATGCACACCCTGCGCGAGCGTCTGGCGCTGATCCACATCAAGGATCGCAAACCCTCCACCAGCATCAGCTTTGCTCCGGATGCCGCGGCGGCGGCTCTGTGCACCGAGGCCGGCGCCGGCACCCTGGATTGGAAAGCGCTGCTCGGCGAGGCCCATCGCATGGGCATCACCGAGTATTACGTCGATCAGGACGCGACCGATATCCCCATCGAAGAGAGCCTGCGGCGGAACTGGAAGTATCTGTCGCAGTTGGCGATTGGATAATCCTAAATCCGGCGATTCTATCGAATTCGGAGCCTCGATTTTGGAGTTTAAGCTATGCAAAATAAATCAGTTGTCATCCTGACGCTGAGCGCAGCGAAGGGGAAGGATCTGCGGTTTTACGGTAACCCATTGGGTGACGCCGGAAACACAGATCCTTCGCTTCGCTCAGGATGACAAGTACTTGGAACTAT